>Ga0129310_1000915_pt1 | contig 30067 bp, 32 predicted proteins | sample Go1ome_2_FD_94433 | JGI IMG/M metagenome (GOLD analysis project Ga0129310, IMG submission 94433) | Western lowland gorrila individual fecal microbial communities from Wisconsin, USA - Go1022A metagenome | ecosystem: Host-associated > Mammals > Digestive system > Large intestine > Fecal | place... | reverse complement strand
CCACATAACTTCCCCCCTTTCTCCACATAACTTCCCCCCTTTTTCTAAATTTCTGTTTTTTTCTTTACCGGAAATAGTCACACCTAAAGTCACAATTTGACCGCCAAAGGTGTGACTATTCCTTTTTATCGGCGAAAATCGGGCTTTTTCGGGCGATATGTGGGAATGTTCGCACGTTCAGCAGCTCAACCAGGGGCAAAAAGGCACGCGGCGGTTTTTCTCCTTATCGGCTCCAGGCTTGCCCGTCCTGGATATCCACAGCAGCCCGCAGCGGCTCCGGTTTGTCTCCCCGGTGAGACAAAATACACGCCTGCGAACTTTGTGCAACCGGTTGCACAAAATACGCAACTGTGCAAAACGTCCAGTTGACTGGACAAAATCCGGCTGTAAAATGTCCACTCGGGTGGACAAAATCGGCGGCGCCTGGTTCTTGCCCCGCGAAGAGCGGCACGGCTCCGGTGTGCAATCGCTTGCAACTGTGAGCGGCGCGGCAACTTACTATACGCGCGCAGACGTCATGTTTTGTCAAGTTTTTTGCAAGCGCCGGAATGTCCTGTTACACCAGCGCGCTCCGATCGCGCCCGATCAGGACGAAAAAGCCGCTTTTTCTGGCGCTGCTGTGTCCTGCTCCTTGCAAATCCGGCTTGATAGCCCCAGGGGGTCTATACAAGTTCCTGCGTATTCTCTCAACCTTTGCCCCGTTCGGTCTGCTGGAGTTCCGGACGGTCGGCGAATGGGGGGGCGTGCCGCGCCGCTCTTGCGCGTGTGAGTGTTCGAGCTTTTCAAGTTTCCGGGCGGTTCTTGAATAAGTCCCGGCAATTCTCATATTTGCCCGGCGCTCCTCTCCGATCTCGGCGGCTTTCCGGTACCTGTAAGGGATAAGCCAGGCGGTCAGGTTGAGCCGCTCGGTGCTGTTTCCTCTTTACCGGCTCGGCGCAAAATTGCGCCCTGTTCGCAGGCTTGAACGCTGCCAAAACGTTGACTATAAATAGTCAGCCCCGCTTATAAGTCTAACAAGATATACTTATAGTTTTGCAGCCGGAAAAAGTTGACTATATATAGTCACTCAAAAAGTGAGCGGCGTGCCTGCGTGAACTGGGACGAAAACGCCGGGTTGCCCTCGACGGTTCACGGAATTGTTACCCGTTGAGCGGCGCGAAAATGCCGGGATAAAAAAGTATGCTAAATATGCGAAATTCAACGATTAATGTAACAATAACCCGCGTTTCTGCGACAATAATACGAATAATCACCGAATATATACGGAATAATTCGAGAAAAAACCGGGTTAGCATACTTTTTTATCCCGTTCCTGTTTTCTGACGATATGCACACGGTGCCGGGTTCAATTTTATATCGGGAATAAATCGTTTATGATTATGGTCGTCGATGTCAGGCGGAGCCCTTTTCAGTTCGCGAGGGGCAGGGGGGTATAGGTGCAGCCGCGAGCTATTCCGGGCTTTTCCGGGTTCGGTCTTTTGGAGGGCGTGCCGCTCTTTTTCGAGGGGGGCTGTTTGTTCTTCGATTGCCGGTTTTGCCGATAAAAAAGGAGCGGGCATTTCCGCCCGGTTCTGCTCCGATCGGGAGAAATTGCGCCGCTCATTAAGTCCATGCTATCCGGTTTTTATGCGTGAAATTGTAAGCAGGATTTCAAAGTATTCATCACGGGTTATCTTTCCATTGTGTAACCGCTTATAAGCTGCCTCCCTCTGAAAAAACGCGTCCTCTACTACTGACGTTCGGGAGCTCCGGAACGCAGAGAGCCCCTTGTGCTTGTATGCTAAATCCACGTCGAGCGGGAACTCGTGCAGCGTGCGTATATCGTCAAAATACGTATCACGGAGTTTCTTGCTTATCGGTCCTCTGCGGAGCATATTCAGCGCGCGGCGTTCTGATTGCCTTACTGCCTCTATGCTCCTCCCCTGACGTTCTCCCACCTGCTTTAATGTGAGGTTCTCAAAGTATAACAGCTTGATAACCTCTTTCAATCCGCCCGGCAAAAGGCTGACCGCCTCGTGCAAAAGTCGGTAGCTTTCCCGCTGGTCGAACGCTGCTATTAATGCGCCGCTCGTCGGGTCTGCTGTGACATCATGCAGAGTGTCGCTGTCCTCGTTTTCGTCCTCGAGCGGCGCGTCAAGTGAGCGGGTGTCCTCACGGTTCAAGGGGTCTTTCAGCCGGAGGATACTCCGTAATCTGCGCTTTAATTGGAGGTTCAAGTAGGTAGTGAACATATACCCCTTTTCTGGGTTGTATGCCTCTATCGCTCCGAGCATAGCAAAGTAACTCTCCTGCTGAATATCTTCGAGAGAGAGCCCCTGCTGCTTGAACAAATCGGCGTGTGCTGTGTATTGGTGGAACGAGAGTTTATACAGTAGTTTCCGCACGTTCTCCCAGAGCTCCGGAGTGCGTTCCTGCTCCCCCTGCTTTATGAGAACTGCGAGTTGTTCATTAGTCATTGACAGCAACCCCCTTTTGGTATATAATATAGGCAATAGGGTTTGCTCTGCGAGTTCAGAAGTTGGTCGCTTCGCTCCGTATGTTTGCCCTCGCCGCCGTTAGGGCGGCGTTTTTCTTACGAAAAACCGGACAAACCACGTCAATGGCTTTGCAGGGCTTTTTATTTTGCTCCGTGTTTAGCGGCGGCAATGCTTGCTCGTATAGATTTACCGTTAAGGATAACCGGGGATTTCTCACATGTACACATTTCTACCGCACGGTCATAGATGCGAGCCTGTTCCGGCGAAATAGACTTTGCATAGTCCTTTATCTCTTTCGGAGTCAGGTTGGTTGTAATAATGAACGGCTTTGCCGTGTTATACCTTGCGGAAACTATCTCGCATAGCTTTGCCACAGCAAATTCACTGTTCTGGTTTGCTCCGAAATCATCTATTACAAGTAAGTCGGGCTTTTTGATATCCTCAATGGTGCGGTCTCTCTTGTTGAAATCTGCAATATCTTGAATGAGAGAGGCTGCCTCTCTGACGAATACCCTCCGGTTGGTGTATATCAGCGCGTTAGCAATACAGCAGGCGGCAAAAGTCTTTCCTGTTCCAACGCTCCCGGAAAACATCATGCCCTTGTTTTCTGAAAACAGCGCCGGAAAGTTCTCAACATACCATTTTGCCGCCGCAATAGCCTCCGGACAACTACCGTTATCAGCGGCAAACGTGGACTGCCTGTATTTTTCTTCGGGAATGCAAGCCCTGCAATACTCGTCAAGCCTCTGTTTTTCCTTTTCGGCTGCTTTAGCCTTGTTCCGTTCTTCGGCAATAGCGGCTTTACAGTGGCATAATGTCCGCGCCTTGCAGGTTTCGCCCGAAAATTCTACAAGCGTTTCTTTTGGCGTGTTGCATTTGCCGCAATAATATAAACCGTCCTGCCCTATGTAATCGCCTGGCTCTATCGGGTTTGCTAATTCTGCGTTCTTGAGCAGCATTTCTATCATGGGTAACATTTTCTACCTCCTGTCAGTCAAATAGATCGTCCGCGTTGTAAATCCGTTCCGGTTCGTCAGGAGCGGCGTTGTTCCCGTAGTTCTTGTCATATTTTCCAGAAAGCACCTTTGCAACATTCTCCGGACGTATCAGCCAGTTGAAATCAGCCTTGAATCCGCTGGAGCTTTTCCCGGTCAGGAATGCCGAACCCTCCACACGCCGGAAATACTCCGCAAAGCTTACACCGTGCAGCTCCTTGAATGCCTCCACCACAAGCCGCCCTTGATGATATGAAAGCTCTCCGGTGAGCGGCTCCAGGCTCTTGCAGTTCTCGTTGTATTCCCTGACAGCAGTTTCAAGGACATTGCTGACGGTGCCGCTCGCGCGCGTGCGCGCGGATACTTCTTCCTTTCTTAATATTTCTTTATTTTTATTTATATAAGAAGGTGTGTCGATTTCTGAAAAGTCGGTGTGTCGGTTTTCATTCAAGGAGTGTGTCGTTTGCTGTGTCACTTTTCCGGTTTGTGGTGTGTCGCTTTCGGTCGGCTTGTCTGTGCTTTGCCGCTCTGTGTAGCCATTTGGGGGTTCGTCTGCGTGTGTCAAAGTGGGCTGTTCTGATGTGCCGGTCAGTGTGTCGTTTGCTGTGTCGCTCGTGTGTCGTTTTGTGTGTCGGTCGTGTGTCACAGCAGAAGAACCCTGATACAAGTCATAATTCACCACAGTTATTATGCTGTGGTGTTGATTTGACTGCATTGTGATTTCTCCTGTGGATTGTAACCGCTGTAAAGACGTTCTCACTCCTCGCTCTGATAGCCCCACAATATCAGCCAGTTTCCGGATAGATGTGCATAGCTGCCCTCGCTTTATGGCTTGTCCCTCAATCCTGACATCTTCCCATTGAGCGGCTACAAGCAGGTGTAAGAACAGTCCCCGCGTTTTGATATCGCCGTACCACTCCCATGACAAGATAGAGCGGTGCAGCTTGATATAACCGTTGGTGTCTGCCATGCGCTACCTGCCTATCGGTGTAACGCGCGCGGGGCTGTCCAGATCTGCGCCGCTCTCGGGCTGTACGGTGGAGGTGTTGAGGTACTCGGCGAATCGGTCAACATTCACAAGGAACTTTCGCCCCGCGCGGACTGCGACAACCTCGCCGCTCGCGACTTTACACCTTATGAAATGCACCGGCAGCCCGAAGATCTCGGCGGTGCGCTTGATTGTCTCCATGTGCGGAATGTTATTAACTGTATCGTTCATCTATGTAACGCCCCTTTCACCATTATTCTGTATCTTCGAGCACTGCAAACGACTGCAAATACTTGATTACTCCATTAAGAGCGGCGTTCGCGGACTTGATACGCGCCCTTTGCTGACGGAGGTATGACCGCGCCTCGTGTTCATCAGCGGGGAAATAATACCCGCCCCGGTTCTCCCATTCGGAGCAGATAGGCGAACCTAGCTCCCGCGCCCTCTGAACTATCACGCGCACGGCGCGTTGACTGATATTTAGCAGCGTTGCAAGGTTGCGCATGGGAATGGCGTTCGCTCTCCCGGTGGGGATAAGCTCGACGAGCTTTTCAGTGATACTCAAATTTTTCTCCTGTTCCGGTTGCAAAGCCCCGCCATTTGTGGTATAATAACAGCGGAGCTCAACCTTTTCAATTCGTGGTTGGTGGGGTTGCTCTTTGCCGTCTGATGTGGTGGTACACGTCAGGCGGCTCTTTTTTATGCCTGAGCGGCGGACTTCTCAGCGGCGACATTCGCGATTATTTCGAGCAGTTCGCCCTTTTTCTTTTCGTCCAGCTCGTTTCTCATGAGGCGCGTCATTGTAGGCTCTGATATGTGGAGCTTTACCGCTACCTCATACAGATACACGCCGCTCGCTTTTGCCGCTGCTCTGATCTCTGAATTCTTCAATTTTTCCACCTCTTTTCTGTAATGATGATTGACACAAATGTTTTTTTGTGCTATAATGGTTATGATGATTGTTGCTGTATCTTCATTATAGCACTTTTTCTCTAACTTGTCAACGTGTGTTGCGAGCAAAAAACAAATAGCAACAAATATAGTAAACCGAATAACGCAATGTGGCGAGGTGTAACAAATGAATGCAAATACAAAAGAGATTTTCCCGCAAAGGCTTATTGAGCAGAGGGAAATAAAAGGCGTTTCCCGGCAAACAGCCGCTGACGAGCTAGAAATAAGCCGCGCCAGCCTTGAATATTACGAAAAAGGTTTGCGTGTTCCTGATGTCGTGGTTCTTGCCAAACTCGCCGATTATTACAATGTTTCTGCTGATTACCTGCTTGGGCGTTCTGATGTTCGAAGCGTTGACCCATCGCAAAAAATCCATGTTGCGTGCGAGGTTACGGGGCTATCTGAAAAAGCAGTCAATAACCTTGTAGAAATTAATAGCAAAGGATTAAAGGTTAATCTGCTGTTAGAAAACAATCGAATAAAAGACGTTATTAAACATCTTGGTGAACTGGAGCGGTTAGCAATTAATAAAAAATATTGGGAACAGGTCATTGATCCAGTAATTAATGGCGATGATTTCTTTGATGGATTAAAGTTAAATGGCGATTGCTTAGGAAAGCCAAAATGTAAACGGTACAATGAACATAATCCTAATGATATAATTGACTGTCAGAACTGTGAGGACGGCAGCTTTAGAAAGACCGATAGCGAATATATATACAATTTGATTAGGCGTGAATTTGACGAAATATTAGAAATGGATTTAGGTTTGTATGTTAATTCGCAGGCTGATTGTTCATTATGCTATCAAGATAATGCTGATCTCGAACATTTTAAACTCTCAAGGGGAATTGACGCATTGATTGAAGATACTCAGGTAAACGCTGATTTTTCACCACACTTTGCGGAAAAAAACCAAGAGATTAGAAAAAGATTGACTGATAAGCTTGATGAAATCAGTAAATACATCGCGGAATACCAAAACGACAAGCAAATAAAAGAATTTTATCTTCAAAGTCTTGAAATAGATCGGTTAGAGGCTAAGGCGCTTCAAACCTACCTCGACAAATACGATGAAAATTTCAAGCTAAAGGAGCAGAAAGGAGCGCCCAACAATGGCAGCAATAACCCCAAGAAAGAATAAATCCGGCGATATCATCAGTTACACAATCAGGGTATATCGCGGCTATGACAGCACCGGAAACAGGCTCAAGCCGTACACAATGACCTATAAGCCCGAACCCGGCATGACCGCAAAGCAGGTTGAAAAGGAGCTGAACCGGCGCGCCGTTCAGTTCGAGGACGAATGCAAGAACGGTCTGATTGGAACGGCAGCGGCGCTCAAACTGGCGGATTTCGCCCCGATCTACCTTTCCTCCATGCAGGAGAAATTAAGCCCTACCGTTTACGGCTCCTATGTTCACATACTGGAAACGCTTGTGCTGCCTGCGCTCGGTCATATCAAGCTGACGGAGCTTAAACCGGTACACGTTCAGCAGTTCATCAAGCAGCTTTCCAGTATGCCAAAGCTAAGGCGTGACGGTAAACCAGACGAGAGCGGTGAAAAGCTGTCACCTGCGACTGTACGCCGCAAACTGGCGGTACTTCAATCCATGCTTACGCTTGCAACAAAGCTCGGCTACATCAGCAATAACCCCGCCGACGCAAAGCGGCTCACACTCCCGAAAATGCCACGACCGGAAATTGAGATCTTCACCAAACAGCAGGCTTCGTATATCCTGCAATGCCTGAAAGATGAAAGCCTCCAGTTCCAGGCGATGATACAGCTTGCAATATTCACCGGAGCCCGTGAGGGCGAGCTGGTGGCGCTGAAATTCTCGGACATAGATTTCACCACAAGGAAAATGACGATCAGCCGCTCAGCATACAAGCTCAAGGGCGAGCCGGTCAGAACCAAAGCACCTAAGAGCGGCAGAGCGAGAACGGTAACGCTTAACGCCTCCTGCGTCGAGCTGCTCCAGAGGTTAAAACAACAGCACCTGCTTGAACAGATGAAACTCGGCACCGCCTGGAAAGGCGATAACTGGGTATTCACGCAATGGGACGGCTCGATCATGCACACCCAGACTCCAAGCAGGCAGTTTGACAAGTTTCTGAAAAAGAACGGTATTCCGCACCGGAAATTCCACAGCCTACGGCATACGTCCGCAACGCTCCTGCTGTACAATGGCACGGATCTGAAAACAGTACAGGAGCGGCTCGGTCATGCTGACTTCACCACAACAAACAAATATCTTCACCTGGTGGAGCAGGCGGACGCCGACGCGGTTGACAGCCTGGAGCAGCTCCTGGAGAAACGCCACGCATAAAAAAGCGCTTATCCCGTCATAGCGATGGAATAAGCGCACTTTTTTTGGAATGGCGCACTAATGGCGCACTCGGAAAGCCCGTCCCGGGAAAAAGAAAAACCGCCATGTTCGCCAAATGGCTTAACAAAGCGGTTTGTTCTGGAGCTGGGAATGGGACTCGAACCCACGACCTGCGCATTACGAATGCGCTGCTCTACCAACTGAGCTATACCAGCGAAATAAATTTGCAAAAAGACTTGCAAAGGCGATGGGGATATGATATAATAAACATATATTGCTATCAGTTGCAATATGGTGACTATATTATTATATACTTAATTCTGCGATTTGTCAAGTGCAAAAGAGGTGTTTTTTATAAATCACGGAAAAAAATTTATCCGGGGCATTGGTATCGGCATATGCATTCTGCTTGCAGCGGTCTTTGCCGTGATGATAATAACAGCAGCCGCATTCGGTTCGGCCAAGACTGTGGGGATTTTCGGGTTTGACCTGTTCATATGCGAAAGCGGCGACTACGACAGCGTTCCCGCGGGGAGTGCGGTTATCGCCTCGAAATGCGCCCCATACGACCTCGAGCCCGGCAATCTGGTGCTCTACAGCACCGACCCGATGGACCGCAGCGCTGACCTTGCAATGGGGTATTACGCTGATTTCAAGGTGATCGACGGTGTGTATTACCTTTCACTGGTGAACGGCACAGACAGCACGGTCATCAGCGAAACCGCCCTCATCGGAAAGGCTGGCTGGTGCAGCCCGTTCCTCGGTTCGTTCATTTCATTTATGAAAACCCCCTGGGGAATCTTTGTGATGGCAGTTATTCCCTGTGCCCTGCTCATCATCTGCGATATTCTCCGTACAAAGGCGTCTGAACGCCCGCTGCCCGAAATTATCCCACAGGTCAAGAATAACGACGAACCCTCTGCGGAACCGCAGATCTCCGTCGGCGACAACGGCAGCGCTTCTTTCAGAAAGAACACCCACCATGCGGCTTCCGCGGACAGTGTGCTGTTCACTTACGGCGCTTCTCAGAAAAAGAAGCCCGCGCCCGGCGCGCCTACGATGTCCGACCGCGACGTTCTCTCGCTGCTGAATGCACCCTCCCCGAAAACGGAAAAGGAAAGCAAGGATACGGTCCTGCCGTTTCTGAAAACATCGCCTGAGACTGCAGAGAAAAAGCCGTCCGCAGCGAAAACGCCCGAAAAGCCCACGCTCCCGGCGCCAGTCGCAGCCAAGCGCTACATAGACAACACAGTAGCGCCTGCCAAGCCGACCGACAGCATGGCAGAAAAGCCCAAACTTGCCGGCACTGCGGAACTCCCGATACCGGAGAAGCCTAAGAAGAAAAAGCGGAACGACGCATTTTTCGCGCAGTCTGAAGCCCCGCAGATCGGCAGAGGACTTACCGGAAAGCAGTCCAGCAAAGCGATAATCGACCTTGAGGACGCCCTCGCGACTGCGCCCTCGCGCCCGTCAAGACCGGAACAAAGCCGCCGCAGCGCCGATATCCTCGCCGCAAAGAACCGCAGCGACCTTATCCCGGACGATGACGATACCCGCGATAAGTCCCGCTATGAGGTGGACGATATTCTCGCCGGAATTGAACGGCGCCACCACGACGCATGAAAAGAACGATCTCCGTCCTAGCGGCGGCAGGGGTAGCCGCTGCCGCCGTTTTTGGCGCAGTTTTATCCGGGGGAAAGGGCTTCTGGTTTGCTACGGCTGCTGCCGCAATACTGTGCTGCGTTCCGTTCTTCCTGTCGTTTGAAAAACGCGCGCCCTCCGCTGGCGAGCTTGTTCTCGTTGCAGTGATGACGGCGTTTTCTGCCGCGGGAAGATTTATTTTCGCGCCGATACCGTTCTTCAAGCCAGTCACTGCCATTGTTATCATCGCGGGAAAGCATTTCGGCGCGCAGGCCGGCTTCATGACCGGCGCAATGTCCGCGATAATATCGAACATCTGGTTCGGGCAAGGTCCCTGGACGCCTTTCCAGATGCTTTGCTGGGGACTTATCGGCGCTGCCGCCGGCATTGCGAAAAACATTCTCGACAAGCCGCTGGCGCTCTGCCTGGCAGGAATTATTGCGGGCTTGGGATATTCCCTGATAATGGACGTGTGGACCGTGCTCTCCATGAACTCCGCATTCTCGTGGGGACTATGGGCGGCTGCCGTGATTTCCGCGCTGCCCGTGACCGGGATATACTGCGGCTCCAACATCATATTCCTGCTTGTGCTGAACAAATCCGTCGGCAGACGGCTGGAGCGGCTTAAAACCAAGTACGGTGTATTCCCGGGAAAGGAGCGGCAATGAAAAAGCTGACTTTCTCCGATATCGTGTTCAACGTGATACGCTTCGGGCTTATAGCCGCCATCGCGGCAACCGTGGTATTCCACTTTACGACTGAAAACGCCGTCACGACTATCACGATTTCAGACATCGGCAGTTCGCAGGCAGCGGCGCAGAATTCCGCACGAATATCAGAAACCACCGCCAGCTCTGCCGCAAAGCTGATAAACGTCAACACCGCGACCGCTTCGCAGCTGTGTTCCCTAAAGGGAATAGGCGAAAAGAAAGCCGCTGCGATAATACAGTACCGCGACGAACACGGGGATTTCACCAGCGTTGACCAGCTGCTGAACGTCCCGGGGATAGGCGAAAAGCTGCTTGAAAGCTTCCGTGACCGCATTACCACGGGGCTGGCAGAAATACAGCCTGAGCCAGCCCGGACCACCGCAGGCGCAGAACTTTCAGAAAGCGCGGAACATGCGGGAAGCGCCGAAATCCCCGAAAATCCCGCAGAAACAACAGCCGCCGAAACACAAACGCTCTCATCAACATCAACACCGCGACAGCTCAGCAGCTGTGTTCCCTAAAGGGAATAGGCGAAAAGAAAGCCGCTGCGATAATACAGTACCGCGACGAACACGGGGATTTCACCAGCGTTGACCAGCTGCTGAACGTTTCCGGAATAGGCGAAAAAACGCTGAACGGCTTCCGGGACATGATAACCGTATAAAAAAGACTGCAGCGAAAACTGCAGCCTTTTTGTTATCAGAAGTTTCCGCCGTTCCAGCCCCAGTTGTCAGTCGCCGAATACTTGACGTAAATCTTGTCGGCAGGCACCCCGAGGACTTCACCGTATACGCGGCATATCTCAGCCGTCATTCTGTCGCAGTCAGCCGGGGAAGCGCTGCCGTAAAGGCTCACTTCAACGAACGCGGTCTTTTCCGGCTTCTCACCGCGGAAATACAGGCTTGTATTCGGCTCAAAGCCGACCATCAGCCAGCTTTCGGTCTTGCCGATAAGCGTGACTGCCTGTCCCAGCGCAGATTTTATCTGCTCCTCCTGTTCAGGGGTGATATCCTGTGAATATTTGGTGTTGATAAATGGCATAGTTTCTCCTTTCGTCAGGGCAGAATATCGTCTGCGCAGCGCATAACCTCGCGGAATTCCTGCAGGTCGAGGCAGTAGCGCGGGTCTTTGTGTTCAAGCGCGTATTTTATATCGGTGGCGCTGTGCCAGCCGACCTCGGATATTTCCGCCTTTTCATAGCAGAGGTAATTTTCCCGCACCGCGCCCTTGAACAGGAACACCCACTTTATCTCGTTGTTCAGAAAGCGCTTCCCATGGAATACATTATCCTCGTTGACCTTCCTCCGGCAGAGTAAAACCAGCTCCGACGGCCGCGCCTTTACGCCGATCTCCTCTCCGAGTTCCCTTATCGCAGCGGAAATCGGGTCCTCACCGGCGTCGATGTGCCCGGTGGAAGCAGCGTCCCAGCACCCGGGGAAGCTGTCCTTGTCCTCAGCGCGCTTCTGCAGCAGGAACTCCATTCCACCCAGCCTGCGGCGCGCTATCCAGATGTGTACGCTGGCGTGCCAGTCGCCGTCGCGGTGTATGTCCCCGCGGCGCTTGGTTTTCTCGGTGAATTCTCCGTGTTCGTTGAGTACGTCAAAAAGCTCGTCGTCAGAATACATCGCATGCCTCCTGTTCAGTCCAGCTTCCAGTTTATCGGCTGCATACCGTGCTGCGTGAGGAATTCATTCGTTTTTGAAAAGTGCCTGCACCCGAAAAAACCGTTATACGCCGAAAGCGGACTCGGGTGAGCGCACTGCAGCACCAGGTGCTGCGGATTTGTGATGAGGTTCGCTTTTGAGCGCGCATTCCCGCCCCACAGCAGGAATACTATCGGCTGCTGCCGCTCGTTGAGCAGCTGTATCACACGGTCGGTGAAGTGTTCCCAGCCCATTCCGCGGTGGCTGTTTGCCTGCCCCTCGCGCACGGTGAGCACGGTGTTCAGCAGCAGCACCCCGTTGTCTGCCCACTGCGTGAGTTCACCGTGGTTCGGCGGGTCGATGCCGAGGTCCGCTTTCAGTTCCTTGAATATGTTCTGCAGCGAGGGCGGAGGCGGAGTGCCTTTCTTCACCGAAAAGCACATTCCATGCGCCTGCCCTGCCCCATGGTAAGGGTCCTGCCCCAGTATCACCGCGCGCACATCGCTGTAGGAAGTGTGCCGCAGGGCGTTGAAAATATCCTCCATCGGGGGATAAATGCGCCGGGTGGTGTACTCCTGCTTCAGGAATTCGCGCAGGCGAAGGTAATAGTCCTTTTTTATCTCGTCTGCAAGGAGCGCGTCCCATTCATTGCCGATGTGCATCACTTCTTCTTACCCTTTTTCGGCTTGCCGGAATTCTTGGTGCGCCTGGGCTTCACTGAAAATCCGAAGGAGCCTATCTTCTTGCCAAGGGCGTAATATGTGCCGTGTGCATAAGCCATCAGCCCTGCCTTTTCCATGTGCAGCTTGCCCTTTTCGTCGATGAGGTCCTTTGCGATATTGACGGACATTATCTGCGCGATGAACATATCGTGGCTGCCCTGCGGGAGCACCTCAGTCACTTTGCACTCGATGGAGATGGGCGCCTGCGCTATCTGGGGCGCGGCAACAACGTTGCTCTCCTGGGGATAGAGCTTCATTTTCGCCAGCTTATCCTCGTTCTTGCCGGACTTTATGCCGCAGTAATCCACAGAGCGCACCAGCGTTGACGGCATCATGTTGATGACGAATTCCCCGCTCTCCCTGATGATGTTATAGGAATTGCGCTCCGGTCTGACGGAGATATATGTCTTTGCCGGGTCGGAACAGATTATACCTGTCCACGCGATGGTGAGCGCGGTGGGCTTTTCCATAGTTCCGCAGGAGACCAGCACTGCCGGCACCGGTGCCAGGAGCGTTCCCGGCTTCCACTGTACTTTTTCCATTTTATTGTCCTTCCTTCTGTATCATTTCGGTTATTCCGCGGGAAATGCGCTGCGGGATACGGCTGAAATGCCCACCCGCTTCGCTGCGGTATATCACACGCGCCGTGCGCTCCGCAATGCGCTTCACCTCTGCGGTCTTTTCCTCAACGGAAGCCATCAGCGGGTCCGGAGAGTTCTTCTCCTTGCCGCCAAGGCTGAGGTAAACGACGCCGTGCAGGTGGTGTTCTTTCAGGTAGTCAGTCCACCCGGGGAACCACATCGAGCCGGAACAGCTCGCGGCGCCGCACAGGCGCGGTTCCTTCCATTCTGTCAGGGAATACAGCGCGAACAGCCCTCCCAGCGAATACCCGCACAGAAATATGCGCGTGAATTCACCATAACGCCGCTCGAGTTCCCTTGTGAATTCCGGCAGGAATTCAGCCAGCCTGCCAGCGCCGCCGGAAAACCTCCTGCCCGCAGGCGTGGAAGCTTCCCACGGGGAATAGTCCCTGTCCCAGTCGATATCGCCGAATTCTGCCAGGGTGATCTCAGCGCCGTTATTCCGCAGCATTCCGCACACGTCGCAGAAAAGCTGCCGCTCAAACCCGCTGAAAAGCAGCGCCAGCGTATCTCCTCCGGAACTCTCTGCCCGGCAGGAATACCCGCCGAAACCGAACTCTTCCATTATATGAGTATCCCCTCGAGATGGTCCATCTCATGCTGGATTATTTCAGCCGTTATTCCGCTGTACTTAACGCGGCACTTTTTCATGCGCATATCAAGGAATTCGACATCTATCTCCTCATGACGGGTGACGTTCTTTGCGCCCTCGTGGCACAGGCAGCCCTCGTTCGTTTCGTAGGTTTCAGGGCTTGCCCACTTTATCACCGGATTGATCATGACGATGTATCTGTTGAGATCCTGGAACACGATGATCCGCTTGAGTACGCCTATCATGTTGGCTGCCATGCCGACGCATTCCTCGGCGTGGGCTGCGATGGTCTCGACCATGTCCTGCGCAGTCTGCAGGTCGTTCTTGTCTGCGGGCGCGGACTTCTGGCTCAGCAGGAACTTATCCTTTACTATGGGTCTTACCATATCAGTTCCACCTTTCCACAAGCTCAAATCTGATGTTGTGCAGAACCAGTCCGCTGCCGCCGAAATACAGCCTTATCGACATGAAATTCGACAGGAAGTTCGCGTTGCGGGACTGCTCCACGGGCTTTCCGCCGGTGCCGTTGAACGTATACGTTCCGCTGGGGCTGCCCAGAGCGAACAGCGTCACGGAGGTCTGCGCAAGCTCCGACAGCGTGCTCGAAGCAGTTATCACAGCCCTGTAAACACCGGGCTTTGTCACATTCAGCCCGAATGCGTAGCTACTGCCCTTTTCGGTGGTCATTCCACCAAGGTCAAGCGTGAACTGCTCGTCCACATCGTAGAATGTGATGTCTGTGCTGTCCACGTCTCCGCTGTCCTCGGGACGGTTGATTATCTCCGTGGTATCGTCAATTCCCATCAGCCGCTTCATCGCATGGGTGGTCAGCAGCATGCGCAGAATATTCATCGCATTGCGCTGTAATTCGCCCCTGGTGAGTTCCCCGCTTTCAAGGCTTGCAAGGGTGTTGTCGGCGTTGTGAGCGCCGTCCGCAGTGACCATATAGACGTCGTTCTGCGCCATTGCCATTGCCGCGAAATCGGACCTGTCAGCGGGCTTCCCGCGACGGTTGATATCAGCCCACCAGTCGGTCATTGCGAAACCGTCGAAGCCCCATTCCCCGCGGAGTATGTTTGTCACAAGGTCGTAGTTGCCCGCAGTCCAGACGCCGTTCACCTTGCCGTAGGTGGTCATTATCGTCTTAGCCTCACCCTGCTTTACCGCTATCTCAAAGCCGCGCAGGTAAATTTCGCGCAGCGCCCGCTCTGAGATTATGCTGTCCAGCGTGTGACGGTGGGTTTCGCGGTTGTTGCCGCAGAAGTGCTTTATAGTTCCGTCCACGCCGGTGGAATGCAGCCCCGCAAGCTGCGCCGCAGCCAGGCTGCCGGTGAGGAACGGGTCCTCGGAGAAGTACTCGAAATTGCGCCCGTTGAGCGGGTGACGGTGGATATTCATGCCGGGGCCAAGCAGGCAGTCCACCTGATTGGTGTGCATTTCAAGCCCCATCAGCGTATACAGTTCCATCAGCAGCTGACGGTCGAACGTGGAAGCCAGCAGCGTGCCGTTCGGCAGGCTGAACGCTTTCGTTCCGCAGTCAAGGCGCATTCCGGAGGGGCCGTCGTCGCAGCAGCCGCAGGGAATTCCCAGCGCCTGGAGTTCGTCAGAAACGCCGCCGAATGCCGCAGCAGTACCCGCAGTGACCTTGGGGCTGCCCATTCCCTCACCGCGGATAATGCAGGAAAGGTCGTAGTCAGTCAGCTGCGCGGTGAATTCCTCAAGGGTGTTTTTGCCGTTGTAAACGTCCGCGAGCCTGATCCCCCTGTCGCCAGTCTGCGGTATCTCTGCCGGCAGTTCCGCATGAGAATGCGGCTCGGGGTCGGGCGTCAGCGGAACGTCCTCAAATACGACGGAACCGCTGCTGTTCTTCATTCTCCGGAACGGCGTAACGGGGCCAAGAGCCGACCTGCACTGTTCAACGACGGTTTCCGGTATCTCCAGCGAGAAGCACTCTCCTGCGCTGCGCACGTCGCTGCCGACATAGAAGCGGTAAGTTCCACCCTCGAGCAGCCAGCAGTAACGGTGCCCGGTGACGCCGCTGTCGTCATAGGAAGCAAGGCTCTCCACCGGTATCTCGATAGTCAGCGGTTCGGAGTCGCCGGGCTTTATCGTCCAGGTCTTGTCGAAGCCGCAGAGCGCCCTTGCAGGCTTCCCCAGCCTGCCCTGGGGAGCCTCGCAGTAAATCTGCACGACTTCCCTGCCGGGGACGGAACCTGTGTTCTTTACAGTAACATTCGCGGTGACAACGCCGTCAGCCGCGGAAAGTTCAGCAGAAATATCAAACGTGGTATAGGACATACCAAAGCCGAACGGATAGCGCACCTTGTCCTTTGCGAACGTCTCAAAATAGCGGTAGCCGACGTAGATATCCTCTCCGTAGCAGTCCTCTTCACCGCTGCCGAAAAACTTGTCCGACGGGTAATCATGCACGCTGTACGCGATGGTGTCAGGCAGCTTTCCGCTCGGGGAAACCTCGCCGGTGAGCGCCATCGCAGTGCCGGTGCCGCCGACCATTCCACCCTGCCATACGTACATAACCGCGGAAACATCGTACCTGTCCATGAAGCCCATGTCGATAAGTCCCGCGGTGTTCAGCAGAACTACAGTTTTCGGGAATACCGCAGCGACCTTTTTCAGCATGTCCTCTTCCAGGTCGGAAAGCAGGAACGCGCCCTTTTCAAGCTTGTTGTCCATTTCCTCGCCGGCAGTTCTGCCGATGATGACTATAGCGGTGTCAGAGGTCTCAGCCGCAGACTTCACGATGTCGTCGGTGAGAGGCATTTCCTCCTGCGACCACGGCTCTCCTCCCCAGCCCTCGCCATAGTTGAACGGGTGCTCGCTGTCCCACTGGGTGTAAATTTCCAGCAGCTTCCGGTTTACTTTATATCCGGCTTCGGTCAGTCCATCGGTTATGCCGACGACCTTTGAAACGTTCACCATGCCGCCGCTGCCGGTGCCGCTCTTGTAATAATGCAGCTGTATCCTGCCGAATACCGCAGCCTCGCCGTCCTTTTTCAGCGGGAGCGCGCCGTCGTTCTTCAGCAGCACAACGCCCTGTGAAACCGCCCGCGCTGACGCCTCAAGGTACTGTTCCCAATCAAGAGTTCTTTTCATATTCCTGCTCCTTATCCGTTTACAGCAAGCGCTGTCCGAATGCACCGGCAGCGCCGCTTTGTCATATCACTTGCCGCCGAAAAGCCCGCCAAGTCCTCCTAGCTTTTCTTTCAGTCCGTCAACGTTTACCTTAGCCTTTACGCCGTCAACTATCTGATTTATCACGTCGTCAGGCAGGTCTACGCCGATGATGCCCTCAACGGTCTTTATAGGGTCCTTCTGGAATTTTGCCGCGATGTCCGGGTCGCCCTTTACCTTGTTAACTATCTCGTCTATCTTTGCCCTGATATCCATTTCTATCACTCCATATAGCGTATTGCGGAAAAGTCCGCTGTGTATTTCAGTATACCACATTCCATGACAAATTTCAAGTATTATCCGGTTAAATGCAACAGGTTTTGCGGTGGTATTTTCCGGGATTTTTTCACAAAAACACTTGCATTTGAACTCATATATTGTTATAATAAAGAGTAACGATAATACATAGAAATGGGGAATGAACTTGGATATTCTCAGCGTGATATCAGACATATTCAACAACCTGATACGTGTACTGATGTCGATACAGATCACCGACGTGATCGACATGGTGCTGCTTGCCGTGCTGATATTCGTGGTGATCAGATTCATGAAGGAAACACGCGCCGAGCAGCTGCTGAAAGGTATCGCAATACTTGTTGTGCTGTTCCTGGTGGTGCAGGTCTGCCAGCTGAAGGTAATGAGCTTTCTGTTCCAGAACTTCTTCCAGGTGGGCATACTCGCGATCGTCGTGGTATTCCAGCCGGAACTGCGCCGCATGCTTGAAAAGGTCGGCACTGCAAAGGTGCAGAACATCGTGCAGTCGTTTGACAACAGCGGCAGCGTAGGCGACGCACAGGCGCGGGAACGCGCTATCCAGGGCATCGCGGACGCATGCGAAAGGCTCAGCCGCACCCGCACAGGCGCGCTTATAGTCATCGAGCGCCAGACAAAACTCGGTAATATAATCGAGCAGTCCACCGTGATAAACTCCGACCCGTCGCCGGAACTTTTCTGCAACATTTTCTACAACAAGGCTCCGCTGCACGACGGCGCGGTGATAATCCGCAACAACCGCATTTACGCCGCAGGCTGCTTCCTGCCGATAACCAGCAAGGGGCAGTACGTTGACGCGGACCTCGGTTCAAGGCACCGCGCAGCCCTGGGCATGAGCGAAAACTCCGACGCGCTGGTGATAGTCGTTTCCGAGGAGACCGGCATCATCTCCGTAGCGAAATCCGGTCAGCTCACAAGGTTCAACAACGAATACAATCCCAAGGAAGCTCTCATAAATATCCTCCGTGATGAAATGCCCGACAATTCCAAGGGCAAGGGCAGGCGCAGGGGCAAAAAGACCCAGAGCGCCGAAATGGAATGACGCAGTAAGGAGGAAGCATGGATAACAACACAAAAGAAACCCAGAACAACAAAAACCAACACCCCAGGCGCACATTCAGGGGCGTTATGACAAGCGTCGGCACTTCCGTCAGAAACAACCTGAAAATAATCGTATGGAGCGTTGTGCTGGCAGTGCTGGTGTGGATAGTGGTATCCGTTCAGGTGTTCCCGACTATCGAAACGAGGATAGCCGACATACCGATACAGCTGCAGCCCACGGACTACATGGCAACGCACAACCTGCAGGTCGTCGGGGATTACACCGGCACCACAGATATACGCATCGAGGGCAAGCGCTATGAGATAGCCGCCCTCAAATCCGAAGATTTCATCGCGACGCTGGATCTCACGTCGGTACGCTCGGCAGGTACTTTCACCGTGCCAGTGTCCGTCACGAGCCGCACCGGCGTTGACTACACGCTGCTCGAGTCGTCGCAGCTGTCAGTCACACTGGTGGTGGACGAGATAGCAACGAGGGAGTTCACGGTAACGGCTTACGCGCCTGATATCAGCCTGCCCGAGGGGTATTACGTCGATGAGATAACCGCTTCCCCGGCGACTGTCACCGTGACTGGTTCTGCTTCCGTGCTCGACAAGATAAGCCGCGTTGAAGCCAAGGCTTCCGTTGACGGCGAGATACACGAGAGCCACGAGGTGCAGACGGCGCTCACCGTTTACTCAGAAAACGGCTCCAAGCTTGTCAACGACGACATCAAACTCAGCACCGACAACGTAATGGTGAATATCCCTATATACATGCAGAAGGAACTGCCGCTGACATTCTCGTTTGCAGGAGTTCCCCAGTACTTCGACATAAACAGCCTGGGATATGACATTCAGCCCGGCACGATAATGGTCGCAGCGCCGGACGACAGCATCAGCAATCTCAGCGAGCTGAACATCGGCACCGTGAACATCTCGGATATCAGGCTCAACCAGACCGTTTCCACTATCCCGATAACGCTCCCGGAGGGCTACAAGAACCTTTCCGGCTACAACAGCGCAAGGGTGACATGGGACATCGCGGATTACGGCAAGCTTGACTTCCCCGTGACAAACATCACCGTCGTCAATACCCCAGACAACATGGAAGTCGATATCATCACGCAGGAACTCACCCTGAGCGTTATCGGTCCGTCAGAGCAGCTCAGCGCGCTGTCCTCCGGGGATTTCTACATCACCGGCAATCTGCTGGGAGTTTCGCTGCACGACGGCTCCCAGGACGTGCCCGTCACCGTCGTGATAACCGGCTCCGACGGCAGCAACTGCCTTGCGGTGGGAAGCTACAAAATTACCGTCAGCGCAAGAACGGTGACAGAAGAGGAATAAATGGCAATAATCATTTCACAGATAAAAACTACCCTTGACGAACCAAAGGAAAACGCAGTGCCAAAGGCGCTTTCGGCGCTGCGCATTTCCCCCCGCGACGCGGTTGAGGCAAGAGTGTACAAAAGCTCGGTGGACGCCCGTCGCGAAGTCTGCTTCGTGCACTCGGTGTACGTCAGGCTGAAAGACCCGCGGCAGGAGCGGAGATTAGCCGAAAAGCGCCCCGACGTGCGCCTGTACGAGCCGGGTGAACTCACCGTAAAACGCGGCAGCGAGAAGCTTCGCGGCGATATCTACGTTGCAGGCTTCGGCCCCGCGGGAATGTTCTGCGCGCTCACCCTGTGCGAATTCGGCTATAAGCCGATAGTCCTCGAGCGCGGCGCGGATATGGATTCACGCATAAAGGCGGTGGAGGGCTACTGGAGCACCGGCACGCTGGACAGAGCCTCAAACGTACAGTTCGGCGAGGGCGGCGCGGGGACTTTCTCAGACGGAAAGCTCACCACCCGCATAAACGACCCGCTGTGCTCCCGGGTGCTGGAGCGCCTTGCGGAATTCGGCGCGCCGGAGGAGATACTCACCCAGGCAAAGCCGCACATCGGCACCGACAGGCTCCGCAGCGTAGTCAGGAACCTGCGTGAACGCGTTATACAGCTCGGTGGGGAAGTCCGCTTCCTGACGCCGCTGGAGGGGGCTTCCCGGGGCAGCGGCAGGCTGGAAAGTATCCGCGTAAACGGCGCGGACGTTCCCTGCGGCGCACTGGCGCTTGCAGTGGGGCATTCCGCGCACGACACGTTCAGGATGCTGCTTGAAAACGGCGTGGAACTTGTACCGAAACCGTTTTCAGTGGGCGCGAGAATAGAGCACCTGCAATCCGATATAGACAGCGCGCTTTATGGCAAGTACGCGGGGCACCCGGCGCTCCCGCCCGCGGAATATCAGCTTTCCTACCACGAGGGCGGCAGGGGCGTTTATACGTTCTGCATGTGCCCCGGGGGTTACGTGGTGGCTTCCGCGAGCGAACCGGGGACGGTGGTCACAAACGGCATGAGCTACTTCGACCGCGCAGGAAAAAACGCGAACAGCGCGGTGCTTGTTTCCGTCGCGCCTGAGGATTTCGGAGGAGGCCCGCTCGGCGGCGCGGAGTTCATTCAGCGGCTGGAGCAGCGCGCTTTCCAGATGGGGAAGTCCGGCAGGGCGCCGGCTTCGCTCACCCGGGAATTCATCTCCGGTGGGAGCAGCTTCACGACAGGGCGCGTGGAACCTACGTATTCCCTCGGGGTGGAGCCGGCAGACCTCGGCGCGCTCTTCCCGGAATTCGTCAGCACGCCGCTCAGGAACGGGCTGCGCTACTTCGACCGGCGCATTCCCGGCTTCTCAGACAGCGACAGCATTCTCACCGCGATAGAAACCAGGAGCAGTTCTCCGGTGAGATTACCGCGTAATGAAGCGGGCTATGCAGCCTGCGCGGATAATCTGTTCCCGTGCGGAGAGGGCTGCGGCTATGCCGGTGGAATAATGTCAGCGGCAGTGGACGGAATACGCACCGCGGTAAGGATAATGGAAAAGTACTCCCCGGACATGGCATAATCTGCCCCGGACAAGGCACAATAGTAAAAAACGGAGGTGCCTATGTCCAGCGGAATGATACTAGTTATCGGGAACCTGAAACTTCCCGGAAATGTTCCTTGCATATATGCCGGTGAGGTTCATGAAGTGGACTGCCCCGGCTGCGTCGTCGTGTTGTCTGAAAACGCAGCAGTTCCGCTGATAAAGCGCGCTGCGGGCGTTGTTGTCAACGGCGACTGCTGCGGAGCCATTCCCCCGGGCAGGCTCGGAGGAGTTCAGCTTGTGACCTGCGGCAGATGCGTCAAAAACACCGTCAGCGTGACTTCCGACAGCGGCGACAGAATGACCCTTGCGCTCAGCCGCGCCGTGACTACCCTCCACGGCGTCTGCGAACCCATGGAGCTGCCCCTGGAACGTACCCCCGGCGTCACGGAATACGGCTGCATGGCGGCGTTTTCCGCAGCGGTGATACTTGACATGTGCTCCGGCTGAAAAATACCACTTGACAAAATCCTGATACGGGTATATAATGTAATTACGGCAGATAATGCCGAATACATTTTATCTGTTTCGGGGCGGAGTGAAATTCTCCACCGGCGGTGAAAGTCCGCGAGCCTTGCGAGAGGTTGAACCGGTGCAATTCCGGTACCGACGGTATAGTCCGGATGAAAGAACCAGAAAACAAATGTGTTATCGCTCATGCGTGCATATTTGCGCCCCTGTACAGCCATTTTGTGCGTGCAGGGGCTTTCTGTTTCCCCAGAACATTGGAGGAAAACATGAACAACACAACAACAAAGACAAAACAGGCATTCAATGTCCGCAAGCTGGTGTTTACTGCGCTGCTCAGCGCAATGGCGGTGGTACTGATGAAATTCCTTGCATTCAAGATACCGGTCATGCCGGGGTTCATCAGCTTTGATTTCTCCGACGTGCCTGCACTGCTGGCGTCACTGACTATGGGTCCGTTATCGGGCGCTGTGGTGTGCCTCATCAAGAACCTCGGTGGTTTTCTTATCGCAGGTTCTACCACAGGTGGTATCGGCGAAATATCAAACTTCATTCTCGGCTGCCTGCTGGTCGTTCCTGCCGGACTTATCGCAAACAAAGCAGGTCACACTACAAAGCATGTCATTCTTGCATGCCTCGCGGGTGCATTCTCTATGGCTGCCATCGGTCTTGTGACAAATTACTTCATCATCTACCCGATGTACACCGCTATGATGCCTATGGAAGCTATCATAGGTATGTATCAGGCTATCTGGTCGGGCGCTGATTCTCTTATCAAGTGCCTGGTAGTTTTCAATGTTCCGTTTACGTTCATCAAGGGACTTATCGCGGTACTTATTTCCGTGCCGCTTTACAAGAGGCTGCGCCCGGTATTCAACAGCAGCTTCCGCACAGAAATATAAGCCGCTCGCCAGCGGCAAAAGGAGCACAAAATGTCGCTGAAAGGCTTTTTCGGGCATCTCGGAACTATAACCCGTCACCGTCACAAGGTGATAGCGCACTGCGCAAAGGCAGGCATTCTCTGGCAGGGACTTCGTCACGACCTTTCAAAGTACTCCCCCACCGAGTTCATTCCCGGGGTGAAGTATTACCAGGGGATCCGCAGCCCGAACGAAGCAGAGCGCGAATTAAACGGGTATTCCCTCGCATGGATGCACCACAAGGGGCGCAACCGTCACCACTTTGAATACTGGATAGACGTTGACCCGGTGGAGAAAATCTACAAGCCCGTGAAAATGCCGCTGAACTTCCTGGTGGAAATGTTCTGCGACCGTGTGGCTGCAAGCAAGATATACCGCGGCGAAAAATACCGCGACAGCGACCCGCTGGATTATTTCCTCAACCGCAAACCCACGCGGTCTATTCACCCGGAAACCTCCGAACTTCTTGAAAAGCTTCTCAGAATGCTCGCTGAAAAAGGCGAGGACGAAACATTCAGGTACATCAGGGCGCTGCTGAAGGAAGGGAAATACTGAATTCAATTCGTAATTCATAATGCGGAATTTCGGCGTCCGCTTACGCGGAGGATAAAAAATCTGATATGAAACAAAACAGGACGAAAGAAACACTTTCGCCCTGTTATTTTATAGGAATTATCCGCGAAGTAAGTACCGTGGTTTAATTAGCGTCTTTCATCTTTATCGGAACATATTCAAAGTGCTGCCGGGAAGCGCGGGTCTCGAGTTCCGCATTCTGACCGGGGCTGACATTCGCGAGCACCATCAGCCCGCGGAAGCCCTCAGCCATGATGTCGAGCATTGCAACCAGCTCCTCGGTGAGCATTCCTGTTATCACAAACACCACTGAAGCGCCCTGCTGACCCTCGGTAATAAGCTGGCGCAGTTCCATCGTTTCGACCTTTGTGGGTATCACCGCAGCCATATCATAGAAGCGCTCAAAATCTGCCATATCGCGGATATCGCAGCGGTAATTCCCGATGAGCGCGCCGAAATCAACAATGCTGTTAATACCAGCCTTTACTGATGCCAGAGCCACCGCTATTGCAGCTTCTATCACCGCGTCGGCGTACTTCATCGCCGCTCCGGTATCCGTGATGTCATTGCGGTAATCGCACAGAACTGCAGTCCTGCGTTCCGCAGTCTGGTCGTACTGCTTTATCATCAGCTCGTCCAGCTTTGCGGTGAGCTTCCAGTGAACCAGCTGCATTACGTCGCCCTGAACATACTCGCGCACGTGTGAGAAGTCCTCGCGCTCGCCTTTCAGCAGGAGTGACGGGTCGGTGTTCTCCTCACCGGGCGCCTCGGCTATAAGTTCACCGAAATCCATCTTGCGGGGCTGGAATATCAGCGTCGCCTCTGAGCGTATCTTTCTTGTTATGCGGATTATCCTCAGCGGGTCGTAGAAAACAGCCCGGCTGATCTCCGCAACATACGCGCCGCGGTAACGGTGCATCACTGTAACGGCTATCCGGCACCTGCCAAAAGGCGGCACGGAAGCGTAAATGCGCTTCATCGAAAACAGCCCGGTCTCACGGTCGGGGAGATTGCACTGCAGTTCTATCGGCGCACACGGGAATACCGACCGGCTGCGCACATATATCCACAGGTCGAATTCCTCGCCCTTCTGCCGCACTATCCGCGTGGAACTCCCTGAACCGTTACGGCTGGTGTTCTCAACGAAATCAGCGCTGCTGGTGCGGCTGCAAATCAGCACACAGACTGTCGCCAGCAGCGGGTAACACAGCGCCGCAATGAGCAGCACTGCCGAGATACGGCTCTGATAAGCCGCAGAGAATATCAGCAGCGCAACCGTGAGCGTGATGTAGATAAGTCTGTTTCTGCTCATCTGCGCCCTCTCAAATATTGCGCCTTACCGGTGGTGTGACTGACGAAACCGTGTCCTGCAGCACCGAAGTGATATCCATGCGGCGCAGCTTCATCTCCTGACGGAGAACTATCCTGTGGCTGAACACAGGTATCATCAGCCTTACGATGTCCTCCGGCACGACGTAATCCCTGCCGCTGAGATAGGCGTACGCCCTTGCCGCCTGCAGTATCGCCAGCGAAGCGCGCGGACTTACGCCCAGCTCAACGCCGCTGTGCGACCTCGTTGCCGCGGAAAGCTCCGCGATGTACCTGCATATGCTGTCAGCCGCCTGCACCTGCTGGACCTCGCCTATGCACTGCTGCAGCTGCTCCGCAGTCATAACCTGCTGGACTTCTGCAACGGGGTTTCCACCAAGCCGGTCGAGAAGAATTCCGGTTTCCTCCTCGACAGTGGGATAACCCATGCTTATCTTTATCATGAAACGGTCCAGCTGCGCTTCCGGCAGCGGGAAAGTCCCCACATATCCCTGGGAATTCTGCGTTGCGATGACCATGAACGGCTGCGGCAGTGAATGCACCACGCCGTCTACCGTAACGCGCTTTTCCTCCATGGCTTCAAGCAGCGCGGACTGCGTTTTCGGAGAGGTACGGTTTATCTCGTCCGCAAGCAGAATGTTAGTCATAACAAGCCCCGCGCGGTACTCAAAGCGGTTTTCTTCCCTGTCGAACATGGTGAAGCCGGTGATATCCGACGCCATGACGTCAGGCGTGAACTGCGCCCTGCGGAAACTCAGACCGGTGGCGCGGCCAAGCGCCATTGCAAGCGTGGTCTTACCCACGCCGGGTACGTCCTCAATGAGCACATGCCCCTGCGCAAGCATTGCCGTCAGGATCAGCTGAACAGCCTCTTCCTTGCCCTTTATCACCTTTGATATCTCGGCAGCAAGCCTGCCAATAAGCTGCTGACCACCACTAAAATAAGCCATCTATGCTCCTTTACCCGGACAGTGTTTTCGCCCGTATCATCGCTGGAATATCACAGCGCAAATATCATCTGTACTCGGCTGATGAGCCGATATATCGTCTATAGTTTTTGCCACGTAATATATTTCTGGCGTGCAAAGTTATTATAACACACTTTTCCGCGTAAATCAACCACTTTTTAGAATTCCTGGCGCAAAACAAATCACTCTTTTTCAATAATGCCGCGCCTCAGCCTTGACATCGGGGTGGTGTAAAAGTAATTCTGCCGGAACATCTCTGCCGGTGGCGCTTCGTTTATCATGGCGCCATTGAACAGCATTCCGCAGATGTCAGCAGTATCAGCAGCGAATTCCGCGTCGTGAGTTACCAGCAGCACTGCAGTACCTGCCGCCGACAGTTCCCTCAGCATGCGGGACATTGCGGAGCGCGCAGCGGCGTCGGTGCCCTTTGTCGGCTCGTCCAGCAGCAGGATATCAGGCTTCCCAGCGAGAAGCTTTGCCAGCGCCAGTTTCTGCCGCTCTCCCCCGGAAAGGTCAAGCGGGTCACGGTCTGAAAGCCCGTCCAGCCCGAAACGCTCCAGCATTTCACGCGGGGCTTCCTCACCGACGGTTTCTTTTGAGAACAGCAGACAGGGTTCCTGCGGGAGATATGCAGTCACTGCGTTTCTGCGCGTTTTCACCCTGCCGCCGGTGGGCTTGAGAATTCCGCTTATCGTTTTCAGCAGCGTGGATTTTCCGCTCCCGTTGCCGCCTATTACCGCGTAAATTTCCCCGGGATAAAGCTTCAGCGATGCCCCGCGCAGCACGTCGGGGGCAGTCTTTCCCCAGCCTGCGTGGAGCTCCTTTACTGTGAGCAGCGGGTCGCCTGCAGGGGCAAATTCCTGCGGGGAATTTTCGGCATGCGTGCGGAGGTATTCCCGACAGAGTTCATTCTGTCTGCCCTCTCGTATCGAAACCGGGGAAGCGCCCCTGCCCCCCGCGCTTCGGAACACCCTCTGAGACGCAGTCAGCGCGCGGCTCATCGGGTGGTTTTCAGGCAGGGCGTCTGCAAGAAGCCCCGAGGGACAATCCGCGATGATCCTGCCGCCGTCCAGCACGATCACCCTGTCCGATATCGGCAGAAGCTCTTCAAGCCGGTGCTCAGCCGCGATGACTGTCACCCCGATATCCTGATTTATCCTGCGCACTGCGTCAACGAAATTCTGCGCAGAAAGCGGGTCAAGCTGCGAGGAAGCCTCGTCCAGCAGCAGTATCTCTGGGTGCAGCGCAGCCGCGGAAGCCAGGCACAGCAGCTGCTTCTGCCCGCCTGAAAGCGTGGAGGTTTCGCGCTCGAAAAGCTCCTCCAGCCCGAACCAGCACGCCATTTCACCGACGCGTCGGCGTATCTCTGCCCGGGGCATTCCAACGCTCTCGCAGGAAAAGGCAAGCTCGTGCCACACCTTATCGGTGACTGTCTGCGCTTCAGGGTCCTGCATGACGAACCCTATTTTCGCGGCAGAATTCACGTCCGGCTCGGCTGAAAGTTCCCTGCCGGAGATGCTGACGCTGCCCGAAATGCTTCCCCTGGGCTGCAGACCCGGCTTCATCAGCCGAAGTAATGTGCTCTTTCCGCAGCCGGAAAGTCCGCACAGCGTGACAAATTCCCCGGGCATTATGCGCAGGGTGACATCGTTCAGCGCTGTGTTCCCGTCGGGGTACGCAAAACTCAAATGCGATATCTCTATCTGATTTTTCATATCCACCATTCCGGGGTGAGTTCACCCAGCGTCACTGTCCTGCCAGAATTAAAGTCCATCATTATCTCAACGCCCTTGTAGTCGTCCGGCATAAGCTGCACCATGAGCTCACGGCATGCCCCGCAGGGAGCGCCGCAGCTGCCGTCCGGCATTACCGCAAGCACTTTACTTATCTTCTGCTCGCCGTTGGTTATCATGTTGAATATCGCGTTACGTTCCGCGCATATGCCAAGGGTGGAGCATGTGTCCACGCACACGCCCGTATAAATACGCCCGGAAGCCGACAGTATCGCCGCAGCTACTCCGCCTGCTTCCACATAGCTGGAAATCGTTCTGTCATTCTGTACTGCCTTTGCAGCATTATAAAGTTTTTCCCATATATTATCCATTTTTTCCTCCACTATTATTCCCTGCCATACCTGACCACCACTGCCGACGGCAGCAGGCAGAAAGCCCCAAAACCGCAATACAGCAGGATATCCATTGCTCCTGTCCTTATTTCTGAAAGCGCCGGGTAAAACCAAAATCCACCCGCGCCGAACACCATCAGCACAATGCACCCGGCTGAAAGCAAAACAACCGCCGAAAGCGCAGCCGCAGTGCCTCCAGTGAAGCGATACAGCGAAAAACTCGTTCGCCTTGCCGTGCCGTAACCCCTCGCGCGCATTGACAGCGCGGAATCCATCGCCTGCTCTGCAGAATACCCCAGCGAAGCCGAAAACGCCCTGAGATGTTCACGCACGCCGTTGCATTTCTGCACAGCGAAGAATTCTTTCGTGCGCCTTATGAACATCGGAATAAACCTTATCGCGCAGGAAAGCACCAACCCTGCCGCCGGAAGCACCCTCCCGAACAGCCAGATGTATTTGTCGCTGGTGACGTACTGCACCGCGCACGCTCCCCACAGGCACACAGCAGCCAGCATTCCACCGATGAAAGCACCGTAAGCCAGCGCTTCCAGCGTGAATGCATAGTCCCCGACAAAGAAAAGCGCTGTTTCACCGTTGTGTACGAAAATGAAGTTCGCAAGCGCCGCAGTCCCGGCAATGACTGCATACCAGCCGCCCCCCCGGAGCCTTCCGGACAGCCCGGTCAGAAGAAGCGCCCCCGCAAGCGATTCCGCAACGGTCACAGGATCTCCTGCAAATGCAGTCAGCCCAAGCACCGACAGCAGATACGCAAAGCACACTGCCGGGTGCATTCTTTCAAGCTTTCTCAAATTATTCCCTCGCGGTACAGCCAGTTTATAAGTCCCTCGCAGCCGTCGCAGACATCGCGGTAAGTGGTTTCAAATTCCCCGGTGTACCATGGGTCGGCTATCGCCCCGGGTCGGTCGGTGAAGTCCAGCAGCAGGCGTATTTTATCAGCGTATTTCTCACCGGCTATGCGGATCATATTGCGGATATTCGCGCCGTCCATGCCGATCAGCAGGTCGTAATTTTCGGCGTCTGCGCGCGTCATCTGGCGTGCGCGTTTGGCTGAAAAGTCGATACCGAGCCTGCGTAATATTGCTGCCGTGCCGTAATGCACGGGGTTCCCTATCTCCTCTGTCGAGGTCGCTGCAGAAGCTGCCGTGACTTCGGTTATATTTCGTTTTTTCAGCATGTCGAGAAATACGAATTCTGCCATAGGTGACCGGCAGATATTGCCGTGGCAGACGAATAGTATCTTGTACATCTGTGTGGTTCCTTTCAAAGAGCTTTGTTATGCGTTATTTTGCCGCATTTTGCGTACTGTCATATTTTACGGATTTGCGGTTGATTTCACAGAAACACGGCAAATCGGGGCAAATTGCGGACGTGTGTAGTAGTCAAATAGTAGTAAAAATCTGCGGGTTTACTACTAAGGATTTTGCAGATGATTATATTATAGCATATTTTTCTGGGTTTGCATAGTACCCATGAGCAGTTCTGGATTTCCTGGATTTATGGCAAATGGGCGTACATCTCTGTACGCCCATAACTATTTTATCCCATCACTCTGAACATTTCCTGTGTTTTCTCCCCGCCAAGCTTATCCATCTCCCTGCGGGCATTTTCAATCTCGGCTATCAGACCGAGTTCGTCCTGAGCGTCCTCAAGTCCGAGATGTGTGTAAGTATTCAGAGTAACACCGATGTCGCTGTGTCCCATAAGGTATTGCAGCGTTTTCGGGTTCATGCCGGATTTCGCCATATTGCTGCAATAGGTGTGGCGGCAGACGTGCGGAGTGATACTCGGCATTTGCAGGCGGTAAATCTCATTGTACCGATTCACCATATGCTTTAATCGGTGTTCCCAGTGCATTGCGACCAGCGGCATTCCATTTTTATCGTAGTACAGAAATCCCGCGTACCCATCTATTATTCGTTCGCGTTTTGGTGGTTCTCTGTCCTCAATTATGGCACGGAAGCACCCGACAACATCATCGGTGAGCGGCAGTTTTCTTGTACCAGCTTTGGTCTTGGTAGGCTCAATATGGTAAGTGCTGTCCGAAGTCCGCTGCAATTGATGGTCGATATTCAGAACTTTTTCCTGTAAATCTATATCTTTAAGTGTAAGCCCGCAAAATTCTGTAATTCGCAGTCCGGTGTGAAACAGTATGTATATTGCTTCATAATATTTACAGTAGCAATTGTCATCGTGCACAAATTTAAGAAACCGCCGCATATCCTCGCGGCTGATGGCTTCTCTTGTAACGCTGTCGTTGACCACGACACCCGCAAGCTGAAATCCGAACGGGTTCTTGTTCAGAATATCATCATCGACCGCCATCTGGAACGCAGGTCGCAGAATTCCCCTGACTGTTTTTACCGTGCTGTACCCTCTGCCGTCTTTCTGAAGTTTTATCAGAAACAGCTTAGCGTCCGAGGTTTTGATGTGCGAAATCTTTTTTGCACCGAATTCCTCGTTTTTGAGAATATTCATAACGAAATTGTAGTTTGCCACCGTGCTGGGT
>Ga0129310_1000914_pt1 | contig 30088 bp, 24 predicted proteins | sample Go1ome_2_FD_94433 | JGI IMG/M metagenome (GOLD analysis project Ga0129310, IMG submission 94433) | Western lowland gorrila individual fecal microbial communities from Wisconsin, USA - Go1022A metagenome | ecosystem: Host-associated > Mammals > Digestive system > Large intestine > Fecal | place... | reverse complement strand
TATCCAGCATGCCCTGACCGTGGAAGCGGTGATGAAATGGTATGCAAAAGAGCTGGGATATGGAGAGGATGCGGAATACTGGGGCATTGTGGGACTGCTTCATGATATTGATTTTGAGTTATACCCGGAAGAGCATTGCCTGAAGGCTCCCGAGATGCTCAGAGAAGCCGGCGTGGGAGAGGATATCATTCACGGCGTGGTATCTCATGGTTACGGCATCACAGTAGGCTGTGGAGCGACGATCGATGTGGCACCGGAACATGAGATGGAGAAGGTGCTTTTCGCAGCGGACGAACTGACCGGACTGATCTGGGCAGCAACGCTGATGCGTCCTTCCAAGAGTACAAAAGATATGGAATTAAAATCCCTGAAGAAGAAATACAAGAGCAAAGGCTTCGCCGCCGGCTGCTCCCGTGAGGTGATCGAACGCGGTGCCGAGCAGTTGGGGTGGGATCTGGAAAAACTTCTGACCATGACGCTGCAAGCCATGGCGGATACTGAGGACGAGATCAAAGCGGAGATGGAACAGGAAGAGAACTGATTCCTGCATTAAAACAGAATAAGAAATCCACAAAATGCCACGGACAGAGATCTGTGGCATTTTTATGCAAATCCGGAGATCAGACTATGTAAAGTTTGACTGAAACAGGAGAACCTCCAATACGCTACACTAGGTACATGAGAGATGCCAATACCGAAACGGACCAGGGAGGGGAGAAGAATATGAAAGCGGTATACTCTCGGAAATTGACAAGTTTTTACGGGCTATTTATACTGAATAACAAAGAGTAATGTCGGAGATAACAACATAAGGCCGAGGACAAAAGAATGCGGAACGAAAATATTTTATTAACGGAACAAATAAGAGATCAGATCGCAAGGTGCGAAAGTCTGGAGGAATTGAAGGAGAATATCTTTCCGGAACTGCAGACACAGCAGAAACAATGGGCGGTCCGGATCAACAAAATTCTGGAAGATACCGGATTCGGCAAGTCGGAATTCGGAGAGATCTGTGGTGTGAGCCGGGTGACGGTCAACAAGTGGTGCAACGGATCCATTCCCAAGCGCAGGGAGACTTTTCTGATCATCGGAATGGCGGCCGGCTATGATACCGCACAGATGAATCAGCTGCTGCAGCGCTACGGCCGCTATCCGGCACTGTATTCCAAGAGTCTGGAGGATTGTGCCTGCATTTTTGTCCTGAACCATGCGCAGAGCCTGGACAGCCGGGAGAAGATCGCCACTTATCGTCAGATTCTGGACCGGATCAAAAATGCCATTGTGCGCAATGACGCGGCGGAAGCGGAAGAGATCGACACGGAAAAGTTCGACGAGAAGCTGTCGGATGTGCGGGATGAGGAAGAACTGGAACGTTTCGTGACGGACAACATTGCGGTATTTTCCGGAGCTTACCACAAGTTCTATATGTATGTATTACAGTACGTGGAGGAGAACAAGGAACTGTACAAGGCAGCCAATGTCTACGAACTGGCACTGGGACAGGGCTGGACATCTTCCCTGCGGCAGTGTATCTCCGCCATCCGCCAGAAAAAGTGGTATCCTACCCGCAACAAGATCCTGTCTCTGGGACTTCATCTGGGAATGGAACACGAGGATGTGGACGAAATGCTGGAGCTGGCCCATATGGAACCACTCTGTAGCAGAAATATTTTCGAAAGTGTGCTGATGTTCATTCTGGATGATGCGGCGATGAATGATATTACGGATCCGGATGAAATCTGTGTGTATGCCAGAGATGTCCTGAGTCGTATGGAATTGCCGGAGGTCGATGCTTTTATTTCGGAGTTGGCGGAAATAGGAGAGGAAGAAGAATGAAAAATCGTTTGATCGTAATTGAAAACGGGAAATTACAGAACTACCCCTTAGATAATAAACTGTTATGGGAGATCGGCAGACCGTCGAAGGAAAATCATCCGGATATCCGGATGTATTCCGCCACTGTCAGCAGAAAACATGGAAAATTCGTCAATCGGGACGGCTGCTGGTTCTACGTGGACGGTTATGGAAAAAACGGAACGGTCTATAACGGAAAACACATTGAGGCCGGCAGGAGCGGACGGGTAAAACCGATCCTGTTGTCCTCCGGAGATACCTTCTTCTTCGGTGGCGGACAGGAAGCGGTATTCAGTCCCCGGACGATCTGGGCGCGGTTTTCTACGGACAGTTACAGTGATACCATACAGGTAGAGGACACCAAGGAGGATACTTTGCTGGTCTTCCGGGACGGAGAGAAAGAGATTCGGCTGGAACATCCCGGGAAAGGGACGGTCATCGAGGGAGAACACGGTATGGGAATCTACATGGGGGATCTGACATATCTGATCGGTGACATACGGCTGCAAAAGGAATAAATTTACAAAAGACAGGAGTCGTGGAGATATGGGCGTGGAGGAGCAGCTTTTCAGCCAATATGAGATCTGTAAAAATGAAGAAGGGAGGCCGGTTCTGCTGGGCAGAGGAGGCTTCTCCACCGTATATGAGGTGCGCCGCAGGGAGACTGTGGGGCGCCATTATGCGTTGAAGGTCATCGGCAGTGATCACAAGACCGTCCGGCCGGAACTGTTCCGGGAGACGGTGCGGCTGCAGCGGCTGCTGGGAGAACAATGCCCCTATATCGTCAGGATTCTGGATACCGTGGAGACTACGGATGCAGAGAACGGCAGCCGGCCGGTACAGGGAATCCTCATGGAGAAGCTGACGCCGGTGTTTAACAAGGATAAATTCGGCAAGGTATCAGTGAATTTTCCGGGACTAACAGAAGAAAAAGAAGTACTGGATTTTGCCATACAGGTCGGACAGGCTGTTTATCTGGCCCATGCCAATAATATTTTACACCGGGATGTGAAGCTGGAAAATATTTTCCGGGACGAAGAGACCGGGATGTACAAGCTGGGAGACTTCGGACTGGCAAAATATGTGGAGGATGGCAAGGCAGAGACGGTGGCCTATACCGATGGATACGGTGCACCGGAGATCAGCAGGCGGCTGTATGACAATTATGGTGCAACGGCAGATATTTATTCCTTTGGCATCACCTTGTATCTGCTCCTGAACGATCTGCGCTTTCCCGGTTCCACAGGATATTATGCCAGCGAAGTGCAGTATCAGCCGGATTATGTTCTGCCGGCACCCTGTAATGCATCGGAGCCCATGGCGGCGGTTCTGCGGAAAATGTGCAGCTACCGCAGTGCAGAGCGCTACCAGAGCATGGCGGAAGTACTGGCGGCATTTCAGAGGGTAAAAGATATGTCGGAGAAAGCTGTGGGAGAAGAGGCTGTGGAAGAGGATCTGCCGGATCTGGCCACGGCCACCTATTACAGCGGTGACAGTAGTGATGGAAACCATGCGGAAGACGGAGAAGCAGATCCGGATCCGGATATCGAAGAGAGCGGGCGGCGTCAGAGCCGCAGGGAAATCCGGCAGATCGAGAAGGATAACCGGAAATACAGCCGGGAACAAAGTCTGTGGTGCATGGGGAAACTGACGCTCCTTCTGGCGGCGGTAATGATCGCACTGGAAGGTGGTGGGCAAAAGGTGCCAGACTGGCGGTTCTGGATCCTGCCCATTGCGGTGGGAATCGAAGCTGTCTTGCAGAAAATGAGGGAAATGGATTTGCTGTTTGGTATTCTGGCGGCTGCAGCCTGTATTTACTCAGGAGTGACCGGTGGATTTACAACCATACATGTGATATTGTTTTTGTTTATGCTCAGCGGTATGGCGGAACTCACCGGGGCAGCAGCATTGGCAACAGGACTCTGGTTTCTCTGGACCTTGTCCGGTGGGTGGGGCTGGCTGCAATTTTTATATGACTGGCAGCTGGCTTGTATTCCGGCAGCGGTGGCGGTGCCTGTGGCAGTAAATTTTATTTTGTTGAAAAACTGGGTCGAAGAGCCCCGCCGCCCCAGAGGAGATCTGTGGTGCGCAGTTGCGCTGTGGCTGGGACCGGCGTCTGTGGCAGGTGGAATCCTGACTGGATTGTTGCAACATTTTGCAGGGATACAGATCCCGGATTCGCTGAAGAGGCTACATCCGTTGCTGCTTGGAATTCTGCTGACCGGGTGCGTGACATTTAATTCTATTTGGAACAGGGAGTTGTTCGACGATGTATATCTGGACGAGGGAAGAGATCGAGAAGATATTGATACAGCTGGATGAGAGAGAGGCTTTGTCTGCAAAATACCGGCTGAGCCGCCGCATTGGACAGGGACCGGAGCTGTTGGGAAATGGAAGCACTGCTTATGTATACCGGGGGGAGATACACTCCGGAGCTCGCAGCAAAGCCTGCGCCATCAAGGTCATCGGGTTCACAGACAGTCATCTGGACAGAGAGCAGTTTGCACAGGGAGCGGAGGCTTATAAACAGCTGAGCAGGTTCCGGGAAAACATTATAAGGCTGTATGATTATGTGCAGCTATTGATACAGCTGGATGAGGATAACAGGATCCTGGATGTGGAAAAGATCAAGGAACAGAGCGAAGATGTGCAGGCCTCTGTTTCTCAGGAACCGGACAGACTTCTGCTCCAATTTCTCGTTCTGGAATGGGCAGAGCCGGTCTATGTGAAGGGATCCTTATATCCGGAGGCACTGCAGCGTTATGAGCAGGACGAGATTTTAAAATGTGCTTATGAGATCGGGCAGGCTCTGAAGGATACCCATGCGGCTAACATGCTGCACCGGGATGTAAAGCTGGAAAATATTTTCTATTCACCGGAGAAAAAACAGTACAAGCTGGGAGATTTTGGAATTGCCAGAGTGACAGAGGATGGAATGGCCAGTTCCATTGCCATGACGAAGGGCTATGGTGCACCGGAGGTGGTACGGGAACGGGATCTGTATGACAACACTGCGGATATCTATTCTTATGGAATGCTGCTGTATCTGCTGTGGAACCATTTACGATTTCCGGATTCCGATGGTTATTATTCCAATTTTTCCCGACAGTATTGTGATGGCTATGTACTTCCGAGACCGGACAGCGGTTCGGAGGAACTTTATGAGATTCTGAAGAAAATGTGCGCCTATGATCCCAATGACCGCTACCAGTCCATGGAGGAGGTCTTCACGGCACTGGACCGGATCTGGTATCCGGTAAAGACCAGCTACCGGAGGAAACACAGCCGTATCTATCTGCTGCTGGGGACTGTGGCAATGTATGTCGGACTGGCGGCGGGGAAGATTACGTTTCCGCAGATGTGGACACCGACAGCTACAGAGATGACCTGTTTTGTCTATGGGTTAGTCTGTGTGAGAACGATTCTCGGAGCCGGCAGGGCACGGTCCAAAAGCGCGGACAACTGGTTTACCCTGGGAATTCTGGGAGGAATGATCGTTGTGTTTGTGAAGACGGGCTTCCACTGGGGAACTCTGCTTGTGTATCTCTGGTTTGCTTTCGACTCCGGTGTCCTTCCGGGATTGCTGTCGGGAGCTGCACTGACGCTGATCCTCACAGAGCATTTACAGACGCTGGATGCCGGGATGCTGCCGACGGGGGCGCAGACCGGATGGCTGCTGTTTTTGCTGCTGCCGATGGCAGGATTGCTTTTGATGCAATATGCGTATCTGACCATGCCGGCGATGGATAAGACATGGAGCAAATCCGGAATGCTTGCTGTGCGGATATTGGCGGTTCTGTTGTATCTGGAACTGGCATTGTCGGGGATTGCCGGTCGGACAATTCTGGGGATTCCGACAGGGACTGCCGGAGTCTGTGGACTGATATTCCTGGCTGTGTGGTTCCTGCGGGAAAAGGTTCTGGCAAGCCGGGGAGTGTAAACTTTGGGTGAAAAATGTATGTATGAAATCCTGTATGCTATGTTCATCGGCGATACAGATCGCAGAAAACATTTTACACTCGGAGGGAAAAACAAATGGCTAAGAAAGAAAAGGAAAAGATTTTTACGGAAATGCAGTTCAATGATGCGCAGTACGCTCAGGATGTACTACAGAAGAGTCAGTCCAAACTGGAAAGATGCAAGATCGCATTGATTATTGCGCTGGTTGCACAGATAATATGGGTGTTGTCTTTTTTTGCACAGGGTACGCTCAACAAACTGCCTGATTTTTTGCAGGGGACACTCGCATTTGCAATGTATGGCGGGACCCTGGCAGCATATATTGTGGGTGGCGGCATTAAGGCAACGGTCGGATTTGTATGGAAGATGGCCAAAGGCATCAGCTGGATCGGATGGTTCCTGGTTCCGTTCCCGATGGATATTATTACCGGAATTGCTTCGTTTTTCATTGTTCTGATGTTTATACCGATGGTACTCCTGTGCGTTCCCCTGTTGGGAGTAGCGGCAAACTACCATCAGACCAGCATGGATCATCAGGCGGCGGAGGAATACCTCAGCTATTGCACACCGGTTGCGGCTACAGCGGGAACAGCAGAAGCTACAGAAGAATAGAGAATAGTAAGGACAAAGCCCTCTTATTCGGAAGCATCCGGTTAAGAGGGTTTTGTCAGCCTGCAAAGTGTAAACTTTGGGTGAAAGTAAGTGGAAAATTATGCGATATCATAGAATTAATTGGGATAAAACTGTAAAATGATGTTGTATTGTACAAAAAAAGAATGTAATATTAAAAATATAGTGTTATTTTGTATAAAAATGCAGAGGTATAGGGAATGAGTTCAGTAGTAGATGAGGTGGTTCTTCCGGCAGTGATCGGAGCGGCAATCGGTAGCGTTGCAGTTATAGCAATGGGTGGCGTGGCAGTTGCGGCAGCAGGTGTAGGAAAAGCGGTGGATGTAACAGCCCAGTTGGGGCAGGACTTTGGAAGAGGGGTTACAGAGGTCCTAAATGAAATGGGGCAGGAGCAGCAGGAAAGATTTCGCCTGGAGCAGGAGTGGATCACGAAGATCCGTAATGACAGAGACCGTGCATTCGAGAAAATGAATGCATATATTTCGCATTTCAGCGTTCTGGCGGAGGCGGATCAGCACCTGGTGGATGAGATGAATCAGGTTCCGGGAGGTATGGAACAGGTCAGAAGTCTGTTGGCTAAACGGGATACCAGGACAGCACAGATCCGGAAACTCCGTGATCTTGCAATGAAGAGTACGGATGCTGACGAAATTCAGTCCTATGCGGAGCAGGCAGAAAAGCTATATAGCGGTTTACCCGGAGAAATACAGCAGGAACTCGTATTTCTGGCGCAAAACGGAGTGAGATTGCCAGAATACGGGACCAGCAGTGATGATGCCATACAGATGGCGCTTGCAAGAAAACATGATGTATCTGCAATCCGGTTACAGGTAATGAGGACAGAGCAAAGTAGCGTAACGGAAGCAATGATCCATCAGGATCTTATGGTGTTCTATGATTCTCTGGCAGAACTGATGTGTACGGATGGATTGAATGACCGCCAGGCGAGAGATATCCTGGCAATCCGTCAGGAACTGAAGAGGATCGAAGCCGATACGGGGATTTCTGCCGAATTACGGAGCAAGAAGATTGCCACTCTCTATAACACATTTGACCACAGAAGACAGGCGATTGATGCGGATCTGCAGGAGATGCGCAAATATTATGAGCAATATTTGCAGGAAACCTATGATGTACCGGAAATCCGCCAGGAGATGGCTGATTTCAATTCTATTGATGAGATTGCGGCAGCTTCCGGAGAAGCAAGAACACAGAGGCTGGAACGTCTGAAGGTGCAATATGTTCAGAAGCAGGTAGACCGTGTCATGAAGAAGAACGGATTGAATCTGGTGGATTCTGCGATCATGGGACGAAAAGAAGATGATAAGAGAGTAGTCTATGGTATTGATGATAAAACAGCGGTAGATGTTTTTGTATCAGAAAAAGGAACGGTAGCTACCAGGATCGTCGGAGTCAATTTCGGAGCAAAGCCTTCCGAAGCGGAGGAGGAAGCATTATCTGCCAGAGGACATAAGTTCTGCAGCAAGATGCGGCAGATTGAAGATGATCTGGAGGATGTGGGTGTGGTTCTGCGGCGTAAGCAGACATTGCCGCCAGATCGGCAGTACAATACCTGGATACAGATTCAGAATTCCGTACAGGAGACGAAGAAAGAGACCACCAGGAAGAGAAAACGCCAGACTAACAATAAAGTAATGTATATGGAGTAAGTGTATGAGTATTACATGTAGTAAGTGTGATTTTGTAAATGATGATAATGAATTATTCTGTGCCGTATGCCACGAACCACTGCAGGCAGAGACAAATGCTGCACCGGTGCAACCGATAATGGCAGAGGAGAGAGTGAATACCCTTCCCCAGACACCGGTGAAAATGGTGAGTCCCGGTGGGAAATATTATGTGATCTGTGAGGAATGTCGCGGCAAGACTTATGTGAGCGGCCCGGACATTGCATCCTATTTCTGTCCGGGCTGCCAGAAAGAGCAGTTCATAGATGGTATTTTCTGGTCTGTGGAGGAAGAACAGCCGCAGGAACAACCAATGGCGGAAGCAGTGGCGGTTTCCGAACGTTTTCCGACAGCACAGCCTACGGTCAGCCATACAGCAACTGCTGCACAGGCAGGATCAATGGGAAATCGTCTGGTGCTGGAAGATATTGATACCGGGAAACAGATCGAGATCAGCAAGGCAGGGGGAACCCTGGGGAGATACGGTACCTTTGGCGCGGACTATTTTCAGACTGACCCGAGGGGTGGATGGATATCCGGAGAACATTGCCGCATCACTTATAGTGAAGATAGCGGCTGGATGCTGGAGCATCTCAGCAGGACAAATGACACTGTGTATAACAATAGAAAACTGGAACATGGATACCAGGAGAGGCTTCGAGATGGCAAACTGCTGGTTCTGGCGAACAAGATGACGTTCCGCATCAGGATGTTGTAATGTATATTACGAGAATATTAAGTCCGGTGGTGACATTGGGGCCGGGAAAGCGGCTGGTGATCTGGACACAGGGGTGCTCGAAATACTGTCCCGGATGCATCAGTCCGGAGATGGCTGTGTGCAGTCCGGAGAATGACATTCCGGTGGAAGATATTATAAAAATCATAGAGAACATTTATGATCAGGACGGGTTTGACGGAATCACCATAAGCGGAGGAGACCCCTTGGAACAGTTGGAGGAACTGCGGATTCTGTTAAGGGAACTTCACAGATTTACAGGAGATATTCTGGTGTATACGGGATATGTCTGGGCAGATTTTGCGGACAGACTGTCACAGGAGGTCAGGGAAGAACTGCTTACCCATATCAGCGTGCTGGTAGACGGTCCATACCGCGAAGAAGAGAATTATCCGGAACTGACAATGAGGGGATCGGCCAATCAAAAGATCTATTACTTTGATGAAAGCGTCAGGGAAAAATATGCGGATTACCTCAAACAGGGAAGGACTTTGGAAAATTTTTTTATAGATAATACATTTCTGACAATAGGAATTATGGATAGATAATGTATCATTCATTTAACAGCAGATTTTCTTAGGAAGGGAGAACAAAAGATGGCAAAAAGCGTCTTGCCAAAGTGGCAGCAGGAGATTTCCAGTTTCAAGGGAATCAAAAGTACGTTTATTATTGAGGGAAATATCAATGACCTGTATCCGCATTATATGACGGCGGAGGACAAAGAACCTCGAAATTTTGCAGATCTAAGCGCAAGTCTTTTATATTTATTCAATGAAAATCTTCAGCAGACAGAATATGATTTCATTTTCTGTGATCCTGCTTCCGGCTTCCATAACAGATTTGGAGATAAATGCGGAAATGTGGAAGAATTCTACACAACGTATGGAGGCGGGGATAACTCGGCGTTCAATATCGACCGGCTTTTCAAAAAAACTTGTAAAGTAGACGATATTGAGAAGCTGTCTGAGATCATCCGAAATGGTATGGTGGATGTGAATCGCCAGAAGCCGGTAACTATCGTGATGAATTTTGCATCCAGATATATTTCTTCACCCACGAACCTGGATCCCAGTGAAAGCAAGCTGTTCTTAAATCTGCTGGTGTCTTCTGTGAATGCAGCCAGAGTGAATGGATCTTATAATACGCTGATTCTTGTGGTGGAAAAGTTTAATGATCTGCCGGCATGGTTTTTCTATAACAACCCGAATGTCAGAACCATATCCATACCCAATCCGGACAAAGAAATGCGAACCGCATTTATCCAGAAAGAGTATACGGAATTTCAAACGGATGAAAAATTAGAGAAAATCCGTGATAAATTCGTAGACCAGACGGATGGATTGAAGAACAGGGAATTAAAGGAATTGCATGCTCTATACAGCCGCCTGAAAAGCAAGGATCCCAACATGGAATTACTGGATACCTTATCCATCTACAAATATGGTATCATTGACAACATGTGGCATACCATTGATAAACAGAAGATCGGTGATCTGGAGAATCTGTTGAAGAAGAGAGTCATGGGTCAGGATCCGGCGGTCAGTAAGACGGTGAATATTGTAAAGCGTGCGGTCTCCGGATTGTCGGGAATGCAACATTCCTCCGGACAAAATAAACCGAGAGGTGTTCTGTTCTTTGCAGGACCTACCGGTACCGGTAAAACAGAGCTGACAAAGGCATTGGCGGAGCAGCTTTTTGGAGATGAGAATAACTGTATCCGTTTCGATATGAGTGAGTATTCCGAGGGACATTCGGATCAGAAGCTTTTCGGAGCACCTCCCGGATATGTAGGATATGAAGCGGGTGGTCAGCTTACAAATGCTATTAAGGAAAAGCCTTTTTCCATTTTGCTTTTTGATGAGATCGAGAAGGCACATCCCTCTATTATGGATAAATTTTTACAGATCCTGGAGGACGGCCGTATGACGGACGGTCAGGGAAATACGGTGTATTTTTCAGAGACGTTGATCATCTTTACCAGTAACCTGGGAATCGTTAGACAATATGTGGATCAGAACGGCCGGGAACAGAGGGAACAGCTGGTAAGCCCGGAAGAAACCTACACAGAGATAGAACCCAAGGTAATTGATGCCATCAAGAATCATTTCAAACCTGAGGTCCTGAACCGTATTGGTAATAATGTAATAGTATTCGACTTTATCCGCGAAGAGGCCTCCAAGAGCATAGTATGCAGTCAAATGGATAAGATCAATCAGCGTGTATTGAAGCAGAATAAGCTTACAATTCTTGCAGATGATGCGGTAAAGGAACACTTCTGCAAACTGGCCATCGCACCGGAAGTACGGGAAATGGGCGGACGAGGTATTGGTAACCTGATGGAGGATAAGTATATTAATCCCTTATCAGAGTATATTTTTGAAGCGGATTGTGGGGAAGGCGATACCATAAAACTGAGTGTAGAGGACGATACTTTGCATTTTCATAAGCAATAAAGAGGCGGAAAAATGTATACATATGCGGCAATCACGGATATAGGACCGTATTATGAAAAAAATGATGACAGAATTCTGGTAGCGGATGAAGTGTTGTCGGTAGGTGAAAGCAGTGGCAGCTGGGAAAAGGAATATTTCCTGACAGCAATTTGTGATGGCGTGGGAGGACTGGACTGTGGATATGAGGCAGCTCAGACCGGACTGCTGGCAATACGGGAATTAAGCGGCAGACATCCGGATCGCAGTAGTATAAGAAGTGCAGTGGAAACAGCCAATGCAGATATCCGTATGCAACAGGAACATAGGGGACTGGTGGATGGAATGCGTACGACACTGGCAGGCATTTCTGTCTATGGTAAGGATGCTTATGTTTTCAATGCGGGAGACAGCAGGGTATATTTGTATCGGAAAGAGAGAATACGCCAGCTGTCCAAAGACCACTCAGTGGTACAGGAATTGATAGACATCGGGAAACTGACCAGAGAAGAGGCAAAAATATATCCCGACAGGAACCTGATCACAAAGTGTCTGGGAGAAGAGGAACATGTAAATGCCAGAATTATTGATATGACCGGAGAAATAGAAGCCGGCGATGTATTTTTGCTATGCACTGATGGAATGACGGACAGCATATCGGATGAGGAACTGGAAGAACTTCTGCGAACAGGGGAAGGAGTTCCTTTGCATATCCTATGCAGACAAATGATAGACAGAGCAATAAAAAACGGAGCAACTGATAATATCAGTGTATGTATTTTCAGGAAGGAGAAATAAACATGGCAGGAGAACATATACCTACAATGCCGCAGAGCAGTATGGGGGAGCACATACCTACAATGCCGCAGAGCAGTATAGGGGAGCACATACCCACAATGCCACAGAGCAGTATGGGGGAGCACATACCCACAATGCCGCAGAGCAGTATGGGAGAGCACATACCCACAATGCCGCAGAGCAGCATGGGAGAACATGTGCCTACAATGCCACAGGGCAGCATGGGAGAGCATATCTCTACGGTCCCGCAGGCAGTTGGCGCAGAGAATCATGCAGCCACGCTTCCACAGGCAGGTACTCCCGGAAATGTCGTGGGACAGGGGAAACGATTATTTTATAGTGACCTTGATTTTCAGGCGGATAACGGAGAAAAATTTCGGATCAATGGAGCCGCACTGGTGAGCGGAGATACCGGAGAGGCACAGATTTATCGTTGTACCAGAGAAGACGGCAGCGGTGATTATGTGGCTAAAGTATTGATCGCATTACGACCGGATGCATCTGCCAAAAAATTGCGAACCAGAGAAAAAGTACTTGCATTTCTGGATCAGTACAGCGGACAGAGCCAGTATCATATTTTACCATTGATTGCCCATGGAACAGTACAGGCAGACAGTGGCAGTTATTTCGTGGATATTTATCCTTATTGCAGGGAAGGTGATCTGAGCAGCCGCACGGAACCATTTCCACTGGAACAATTACAGAAGGAAGTCATTCCGGCCATCAACGAGGCAATTCATATATTTCATGAAAACAGACTGGTACATAGGGACCTGAAACCGGACAATCTTTTTTATTATGAAGGACAGGTGGTACTGGGAGATTTCGGTATCAGTTGTGAACTGAATACGGATGACTATGCGGTAGATACCGAGAAAACGGGAACATTGGGATATTTTGCCCCGGAACTGATGTCGGAAGCCGCTATTATGCAATCGGATTATTATTCTATGGGACAGACGATCTGGACTTTATATCATGGGGAACCCATGTATCGTATGACGATCAAAAGCCATGGAGGATATTATAGTCAGGAGGCCCGGAATACTGTCAGTGATCTGATGAGAAAAAATGAATTTCCGGGACTGGATGAAATCGAGAAAAAGGATAGCTTTTTCGAAGTATTGATCCGGGGACTTTTACAGTATGATCCCAATGAAAGATTCGGGTATAAAAAGGTAAAGCGCTGGCTGGCCGGAGACAAGAAACTGTATCTGGATATTAAGCCCATTGACGGTTCCGGAACGTTTGACAGAGTTCTGGAAATCAATGGCATGGAATGTATGGATAATAACGAGGTGGCAGTACAGCTGGGAAGAGACTGGGTGAAGAGCCTGGCACTTCTGTATAACGATACCTTATATCAAATGTATGAATATACACTGGTCCGTCACGAGGAGGCATCCTATATTCAGGAAATTCGTGCATTGCGCGATATCGACCAGACAAAACCGCAGGAAGCGGAAGTGCTGCAGGATGTTGGACTGAGCAAAGTAATACTGTATTTATCCGGTGGCAGGCTGCTTTCCTGGAAGGGGCATACTTTTGCGTCTGTAGTGGACATCAGCAATAAGCTGAAGGAAATAGACGATGCGAAGATCAGCAAGGAAGACATATACCGTTTTATCGTTACCGGTGTGATAGAAGAATGGTTGGAGAAGATAAGCGATGCAGATGAGAAAGTATATGCGGAGCTGCGCAGAATGCTGGAGATGGCAAAAGCATCCCGAATGGGAGTAATGATCGCATATTACTGGATGTATTACATGTTCCTGGAAAAGAGAGAGGAAGGAGAATATCTGGGGACCAGAAATATTACTGAGGTGGCAGACAGACTTCTGGGCTCTCCTCAGACACTGTATGAAGTGGATGCCGATGGCTGTTGTGTTGAAAATCCGAGACTGCTCGGCTTTTTATGTGCGCTGGGATATGACGATTCGGTAGCAGCATTTGTGTCTGATGAGATCAAGGATTACAGAAGAAATTATGATATGCTGTTTGACTTCTTTGAGAATAATATCCGGAACGAGGAATGCCTTACAAAAGTACACCGCTCCTACATGGAATTCGGACCGAAAGCATATCTTACCTGGTGGCAGGCACATCTGGACGATTATAAATTCTATGGAAAACGTTGTGAGGAACTGGCGAAAAGGATACGTAATATAAAAATAAGTCCGGAAGATGGACTGGCACAGCAGAGAGCTGCATTTAGTGAGCTGGAACAGTGTTATGGAGATTTCCGCAAATACTTCCGCTTTGACTTCCTGATGGGACTTTCGGGAATCCAAAAGTATCTGGGCAGGAACTGCATTTATTCCGGAAAACTAAGCTGTATGATAGCATATCATTTCCTGGGACAGGATGCACCAATCGGATATAAATATGCGTTAAAGATCTGATCCATGGAAGGAATGAAGATACAGTGAGATTAGGAGGGCACATATGGCAGACACAAAATTGTCCAATATCAATGGATTTGAAAAATTATATCGGGAGGTGCCGTATAAGGTAGATCAGTATACCGAAGATTCCCGGGAGGAGATTAACGAGATCAGAGAAAACAGCAGGTATGCATCGGATGTGTCACCGCTGGGGATGATCATCTGTGCGGCGCTTATGTTGTTAGGAGCTTTTTTGGCAATAAAGGGAATAAAAGTATTCCCGGCGGAAATAAAGACCGGCATGACAATCGGTGCAGTAGTGGTGATGATCATCGGATTTCATGGAATTTGCAGAATGATTTACGGAATGCAACTGAATTCCTGCGATAAGAAGCTTACCAAGGCAGGAGATATATTTAAAAAGCAGTACTATGCAGCGGACAATCCAACGAATTCCGCGAAAGCACTTATGGAAGCTATTGCGTCCGGAGAAGACAGGGAGATCAAAGAAGAAAGCACTTTGGCGCAAAAACTGGAAAAAGCGTATACTAATGTGACAAAGGTTGACAGATGGACATCACTGTTGGTTCTGATCTCAAGAATCACCATTCCTGTAATTTTGTTCGCAATGGCAGTTTACTGTACGAGACAGGGACTTGTGATGATATCGTTTATTATTATGTTTATATTTTGCAGAAGATTATGTCTGCTGTTGGAATATAAGGTAAATAAATGGATCAGAGCTGTCATGTGTATTCCGTCATTATTATATGGATGGCTGGTTTATAAGTGGGCAGATTTCGGAGGACCCGGTATCAGATATATGCTGGCGGATGATCTCATGGCAAAAGTACCGGAGGCGGCGCAGATATTCTGTTCCAAAGCTTTTGTACTGGCAATAGCCCAGACAATCTGCCTGATACTGGCAGTATGCCTGATGAACTATTATGGAGAGCGGGAATTCCTTTCCAAAGGACTTGAAAGAAAGGGCAGGAAACCCGTTAAAAAATGGGGGATTTATTTGCGCGTAACGGGGTACATTACGCTGATGTTGATGTATATTTTTATGCTGGCATATTGTTTTGCCGAGCCACAGTATACGGATACTACATTACACCGGGTACTTCTGGCTGTTGTTTTCGGAGCGGTCTGGAGAATTATCAGCCCGATCTGGCCCAAAGCAATGGAGAAGGTGACTTGTAAATACTGGACGATTGCGTATTCGTTAGTATTAGAAGCGTTTTTCGTAATTGTAATGCTTACTTTGGTATTTAACGGTGGATTTGTGTTCCAGCTGTCTTCTGCGATCACTATTGGCGTTGCGGTGCTTGCTTCCTGGGTGGTGTTTGCCATCATGCAGCATTTTTGGGGTTGATGTAAACTTCAGGTGAAAACGCAAAGCAGGAATGCAATATAATAGGGATATAACATAATTCTTGCTGGCTTTTTTGTTTGGAGTGTTTGGTATAGAATGGATTGCTGTTCTTTTTATGAAATGAGTTGTGATAAATATTGGCAACAAAGAGGCTTCTATGTTTTGCATGCGCAAAGCATAGAAGCTTTTTTGCTGAAAGGAGCCGTGGAAGTGTAAACTTTGGGTGAAAACTACCCTGGAAAGATATAGTATCCTCTATTCATGGTTGTCAATGATAATACAACCATAAATAAAACAAATGGAGGAACAATACAGATGAGGAAGAAGAGAAGTGGCATTCAGGCAGCTATTTTGAGTACGGCAGTATTAATGATGCTGACCGGCTGCGGAAGCAAGAGCGAAAGAGATCAGGCGCAGGAATATTATCAGAATGAACTGGAACTGGATGAAAAGGATGCGAATGAACTTGCAGATGCTTTTTATGGCGATGGAACATCCGACAGCCAGAACACGACAGCAGAAGAAACTACAAAAGAATATGAGCATTTTGATGCTGATCCGGGATGGAAGGATATTTCTCCACAGGATTACGCAATTCAGATCGATGATGTACTGTACAGAGTATGGCAAAGTCCGGACGAATTCATAAAACAGGTGGAAGGTTCTTCCGTAGATTATACTTATGAATATAATCCTGACAAGCTGGTTTCTGGTAAGGAATACGAAACAATTTATGTATATAGGGATGGAAAAAGATGGATAGAAGCAACTGCGTTTAACTTTAGTGATGAGACGACTTCGTTGTCGGAGTGTATGGTTGTTAATGTAAATGTAGGTACGTATTCTCCGTATTCTTCGGATGCAAAGGAATATGCTTACTTCATAGATGGGCGAAGCTATGAGGACATTATGTCAATGAGCTATTCAGATGTTAAAAAACTTAGTGAAGATATTTTCGAAGATTACGAAATGTCTGAAGGTGACAATATAGATGACAAGACAAAACTGGATATTATTTACCAAAAAGGCGATATAACAAATGAAATAACAGATTATATGGGATATGTCATAACATGGGGACGCTATTATAGTTTTAGTATTGATAAAGAGACATCACAAATGAGCAGTTTTTATTCTAATGGTAGCGGTTTTTCTGGCCACCGTAAGTTACAATAAGGAACAATTCCAATGGAACTTAGTTTTTCCCATGATTGCCTGATTAATGTAAAGTGTTAAGTTTGCCTGAAAATAATATTTTGTGCCTTAATATCGACAACAACGAACAGGTGGTTAGAATATTGGAATCGATGTACATAAGAGATGAAATATCCAGATGCGAGGATATTGATGAGCTGAAGGATAAGATATTTCCGATGATCCGTTCCCAGCAGGAACAATGGATGCGCAAGATCAGTGCGATCATTCAGGAGAACGGATATAAAAAGTCTAAATTTGCGGACAAATGCGGTGTCAGCAGAGTAACCGTAGATAAGTGGTGCAAGGGATCTATTCCGAAGAACCGGGAAATGTTTTTACAGATTGGGATGGTGGCAGGTTACAACATTGAGAAGATGAATCAGCTATTGCAGCAGTATGGTCAGTATCCCTCTCTGTATTCCAAAAGCTTGGAGGATTGTGTCTGTATGTTTGTACTGGATCACTATTTTACGGAAGAGAAGATCAATAAGTACAAATATATTCTGGGCAGAATCAAGGAGACGATTGTGCGGGAAAACGTGGCGGAGGCAGAGAATATCAGTACAGAAAAGTTTGATGCCAAACTGGCAGATGTACAGAATGAAGACGAACTGGAAGCCTTTATTACAGAAAATATCGCCATGTTTTCCTATGCTTATCACAAGTTTTATGCTTATGTAAAGACCTGTATCAATGCAAATTATCAGATGTATTCTTCCAGTGTCTATGATATGGCAGAGGGGCAGGGATGGTCATCTTCCCTGCGGCAATGTGTATCGGCGATCCGACAGAACAAATGGTATCCCACCCGCAACAAGATCATTTCTCTGGGATTGCATTTAAGCATGGATCATGACCAGATCGATCAGATGCTGATGCTGGCACATATGGAGCCGCTATGTGGCAGAAATGTGTTCGAGAGCGTGGTCATGTTTATTCTGGAGGATGCCAGCCTGAATAACCTGTTGGATGCTGATGCTGTAAACTATGATCCTGACGCATTATGTAAATATGCCAGACAAGTCATGGAAGAACTGGATATTCCGGAACTGGCTTCTTTCATTTCCGAGCTTTCAGATATCGAGGTGGTGGAATGACGAACAGATTGATCGTAATCGAAAACGGAAGATTAAGTATTTATTCGTTAGATGACAGGCTGACCTGGGAACTGGGACGCCCGACGGACAATAATCATCCGGATATTGAACTGTTGTCGTCCACGGTAAGCCGCAGACACGGTAAATTTCAAAATACGGATGGATACTGGTTTTATGTGGATTACAACGGAAAAAACGGTACGCTCTATAATGGCAGACAGATTACTACTGGCAGGAGCAGGCAATTAAAGCCGGTCATGCTGTCGGATGGAGATGTGTTTTTATTTGGTGGAGCAGAGGGGGCTGCCATGAACTGCAAGACTATCTGGGCCATGTTTACCGACAGATCTTACGAAGAAGAATGGAAGGTAGTGGATACGCAGGGGTGTGAGAGTATTACCTTGACGGATGGAACAGACCGGATCTGTGTTGATCATCTTTACAAAGGCATGGTGATCGAGGAAAAAGACGGCTTTGGGATCTACATGGGTGACCTGACATATCTGATCGGTGATATCCGGATCGTGGAAGGAAAAGAACTGGAATGAATATCAGTCATGCGGCATTAGAGGTTCTGTTGCAAAAAGGCAATATCACAGGCAGTTTATTCCCGCAATATCGATTTGTGCTAGAAGAGGATGGTCTGCATCAGCTGGGCAGCGGAGGATTTGCTATTGTATATGAGATGATGGACCCGCTGGATCGAACCAGACGCTTGGCAATGAAAGTGGAAAAAGCGGCCAGTGGAATGCATGCTTCCTTCATGGAGGAGGTGTGTGGATGGCAACAGCTGAGCAGACAAAGTCCGTATGTGATGCCTATTGTGGATGCAGCAGAATGGGAAGGTATGTGGTGCATTCTCATGGAACGAGGGGAAGGGATTCTTGGCAGGAGCGACGCGGGAGATATGTGTGTCAGCCGGGAAGAATTGCTGCATTGGACAGGAATCCTGCAATTCGCCGTGCAGATCGGACAGGCACTAAGAGTATCACATGAGAATGGAATCCTGCACGGAGATATTAAGCCGGAAAACATTTACTGGAATGTAGAGAGGAATTGTTATCAATTATCGGATTTCGTAAGTTGGGAAAGCCGGGGGTTTACCAGAGGATATGCAGCCCCGGAGATCATTGCACAGGGAAGATGCGAGGACGCAGCCTCAAAAGAGCCGGGATATACCGTGACATCGGATATCTATTCCTATGGCATGTTACTGTATGTCTTGTTGAACCGGCTGCGCTTTCCTGGAACAGAAGGATATTACAGCAGCATGCGGCAATATGATCCGGAGTATGTATTTCCCGCTCCGATGAACAGCCCGGAGATGCTGACCCGAAGTATCCGGAAAATGTGTGAGTGGGTTCCGGAGAAACGGTATCAGACAATGGAAGAGGTACTGGCGGATCTGGACAGGAATATGCGGAATTTTTGAAATCTTATTCCATTGCTTTTTTTATACAAAAGAGTTAATATAGTTCCAGTTATTAACAAAATATGAGGAGGTACAAAATGGGTTTTTTTGATGATTTTGGAAAGAAGATTTCTTCAGCAGGGCAGGAGGCTATTGCCAAGACAAAGGAACTGGCGGATGTGGCTAAAATCAATTCCAGTATTTCAGATGAGGAAAATAAGATAAAAACAGCTTATTCTGAAATTGGAAAAAAGTATTTCGAAAATCATTCTGAAGATTCGGAAGAAGATTACGAAGCTCAGATTGCAGTTATTAAAGAGGCAATGGAGAAGATCAAGGCTTATGAACAGCAGATCGTTGAAATTAAGGGTGTAGTTAAGTGCCCTAACTGTGGCGCAGAGAATTCCAAGACAGCTGCTTTCTGTGCTACCTGTGGTACTGCGATGCCGGTACCGGTGACGGAACCTGTGGAAGCCACGGAACAGAATGTGGTGGATAAGAAATGTCCCAATTGTGGTGAAGTAATCAACGACGGCGCAGCTTTCTGTGCAAAGTGCGGTACCAAAATAGAGGAGGAACAGTAAAATGGAGAAGACAAAATTAGGAGTTTCCGTTGGGATTTTTGGTGCATTTTTATATGCGGCAGCATTATTTGGAGGATATATAGCAATTACCCTGTTGGCAGGATATGTGCTTCTCATGGAATCCAATGAATGGCTTAAGAAGACCGCAGTGAAAGCAGTTGCAACACTGGCATGTTTCAGCTTCCTGTCTCTTTTAATTGGTCTGATTCCGGATGCTGTGGAGGTGGTTACCGGGGTTTTCAATGTATTCTTTAATTTCTTTGGCAAAAGTATTTATCCTTCAGTAATTAATACCATTTTTAGTGTGATTTCTCAGATAATCAGCTTTCTGAAAGATTTAGTATTTGCTGCACTTATCTATAAAGCGTTAAACCAGGGAACTGTAAAGCTGCCTGTAATTGATAAGTTAATAGATAAGTACATTTAAGATACAGTCAAAATGGATATAGACCGGCCTCTGGCTGGTCTATATGTATATCCGGGAGAGTGAAAATTGAAAATGAAACAAATGAAAAAATGGATCTTACTTAATATAGGTATGATACTTATGTTAAGTATGGCCGGCTGCGGTAAAAAACAGGATGAGGTAGTAGTGTATACAGCAGTTGACCAGGTATATGCAGATGAGATATTCGAAATGTTTGAAGAAGAGACCGGTATTACAGTAAAGGCGGTTTATGATACGGAATCCAATAAAACCACAGGATTGACCAACCGGATCATTGCAGAAGCGGAGAAACCGGTGTGTGACGTATTCTGGAATAATGAGTTTATTCAAACGATTGATCTGGAGAAAAAAGGAATGCTGCAAGCCTATGTTTCGGCAGAGGCAGATACGATTCCGGAATATTATAAAGCTGCAGACGGAACCTGGACGGCTATGGGAGGACGGGCAAGAGTATTTCTGGTCAATACGGACTTATTGACAGAACAGGAATATCCCGATAGTATTTATGATTTTGCGAATGATAAATATGAAGGAAGCCAATTAGCAATAGCATACCCTATGTTTGGAACGACCAGAACTATGGCGGCGGCAATCTATGCACAATTAGGAGAAGCACAGGCGAGAGAATATTTTCAAAGTATTGCTGACAAAGGGGTACAGGTAGTGGATGGAAACTCTGTGACCAAAGATATGGCAGCCACAGGACAGGTGGCAATCGGGTTCACAGATACGGATGATGCCAAAGAAGCAATAGAAGACGGAGCACCGGTGGTAATGGTATTCCCGGATCAGGATGAAGAAGGAATGGGCACATTGATGACACCCAGCACTGCCGCTATTATTAAGGGAGCACCTGATCAAAAAAACGCAGAAGCATTTATGGACTTTGTTTTATCTGAGAAAGTAGAGAGAAAGCTGGTAGACATGGGATTCTTTGATGTAAGCTGCAGAGATGCTGTGTCAGATAGTGGCATAAAAGGAATGAATCTTAATCTCGAAGATATTTACGAGTATCTGGATATCGCAAGCAAAGATATGGAGACTATTTTTAGCAGAGCGCAATAAATAAGAGCTTCACGAGGGAGCAACGCATGAGAGATTGTAAAAGATTTTTTAAGGGAATGAGTATAGTTCCATACATCATCATGGTATGGCTCCCTCTCTTTTTTTCATGGAGGGAGACTGTTGAACAGATCAGGCTGCCGGATGCCAGACAGATAGGTCTTTTGCTAAACAGCGTAAAACTCGGAGGACTTGCTGCACTCCTGACCTGTGTATTAGGAGGTCTGGCTGCCAATTACATTCATAAGGGATGGTTGTCAGACAGATGGTACAGATATTTTTTCGTTTTGCTGATGCCTGTGCCATATTATATCTATGCATTATCGTGGATGTATCTGATCAGAGTGTTATCTTTCATCCGTCCCGGCATTTTAAAATATTCAGCACAAGGCTTTGGAGCCTGCCTTTTCGTGGAAACCATGACGTACCTTCCTATTACCACATTATTGATTCTTTCTGCTCTTGAGATGTGCAACAGGCAGTCTGAAGAAATGGCAATGGTATATCAGAAGTCTTCTAAGGTATTGTGGAAAAATATACTCCCTGAAATTCTGCCATATATTGTAGCGGCATTTGCAGCAGTATTTATACTATCGGTAACAGATTTCTCTGTGCCGTCCATGTTTCAATATAATACCTATGTACTGGATTTATATTCTGCATATGGAAGGACAGGCAGCAGTGCAAATGCGTATGCAATGTCATTTCCCCTGTTGATCCTGCTACTTTTGCCATTAGCATTTGTGCAACAGGCAATCAGAAAATTGAATAAACCGCAGAGAAGTGAAAGCTTTGTGAAATGTAAATATCCTGTGTGGTTACAAGGAATTATGAATGTTTCGTTTGGACTTCTGGTCTGTCAGGTACTGCTTCCGGTAATAACTTTTACAATTACATCCGAAGGAATGCAGAATATTTGGAAATCATTTGATATGATTTATGAGCAGGCAGGTGTGACATTGATCATAGCTTCTCTGGCAGCTCTTATAGCAGTCCTTTGTGTGATACCTGCAGCCGTTTTTCTGACAAACTGCGAAAATGGACTGATCTGGATGATCATGTTGGGAGGTATGGCGATACCGGGATCGCTGCAGGCGATGGGACTATTAAATGTTGTCAACGGTTCCTGGGCTCATTGGCTGAGCACATCATTACTTATGCCGGCACTGGGGTGCGCAATACATTATATGCCGATTGCTCTTATCATTTTAGTGAGTACGATGAAGCGCATAGATAGAAAAAGTATTGAATTAGCGGTTTTATATGAACAAAACCAGTATGAAAAAACGCTTTTGGAACTGGGGATGCTTTTGCCGGGAATATTGAGCTCATTCCTATTAGTTTTCTTTTTGTCCTTTGGTGAAGAGGGAATCATGCTTGTGCTGATGCCGCCCGGAGCAGAGACTGTTTCGGTAAAGATATATAATTATCTGCATTATGGCGCATCGGAATATGTGTCGGGATTTTGCCTGTGGGTAACGCTGTTTCTGTTTTTGCTGGAAGTGATTCCGGTATGTTTTATAAGAAAAAGATATGGGGGACACCATGCAAAAAGCGATTGAAGTGACGAATTTATGTAAGCGGTATTCACAGGAAGTGCTTAAGAATTTTTCTCTTTCTGTAAACGAAGGAGAAATGGTGGTGCTATTGGGAGAAAGCGGATGCGGGAAAAGTACCTTTATCAGAATTCTGGCAGGACTGGAGAATGCGGATAGCGGAAGTGTCTGCCTCAACGGTATTTCCATGGATGAACGGATTCCTCCCAATAAAAGAAATATAGCATTGGTATATCAGGAGCCGGTATTGTGGAATCATATGCCGGTGTGGAAAAATATCGCGTATGGAATGGCAAAAAAAGATAAAAACGTTATTTATGAACTGATGGATGCTTTGGAAATCGGTGGATTGGAAAAGAGATTTCCGGAAGAAATCTCCGGTGGACAGGCCAAAAGAGTTGCATTGGCCAGAGCATTAGCAGCAGATAAGGGAATCTTGCTATTAGACGAGCCCTTGTCCAATATCGATGAAAAGACAAAACTGAAAAATCTGGAGTATCTGGTCCAAAACTATAAGGACAGGAAAACGATATTGTATGTAACACACAGTAAGATGGAAGCAGATTTTCTGGGATGTCGGCAGATCAGAATGGATGTGAGGGAGTAAAATGCGGCGAAGACGTTTCCTTACATATAGTTTATATTTCCTGTTTGCTTTATTTATCCTAATGGCATTTATTATTTCCCGGAAAATTGTGGAAAAGCAGGATGAGAATGTTCCCTGGAAGGAAAATTTTACGATCCTGAAATCCGGCGAAGAAATTTCGGCACTTTATTATGATGGTGAGAATGTATGGGTAGGGTGCAACGATGGGGTATATGTATATAATGCAGATACAAGAGAAGAAATAAAATATTATGGAGGGCTGAATCTTATCTATTCCGCCGGAATAACAAAAAGTTCTGACGGAACCGTGTGGATCGGACAGGAAGATGGATTGACAGGAATTCAGGAGAATGGAGACAGTGACAGACTGGAATTTAGTTATCCGGATATTCCCAAAGGCCGCGTGAATACTGTGGAATGGGATGGAGAAAGACTCTGGATCGGAACTTATCATGGCGCTGCAAGCTTAATACGAAGTCCGTCGGGATGGAAGGTAGAAAGTATATATAACTCCTCTAACGGATTATGCAGTGATTCTGTCAATGTAATAAAGAGCACGGGGCACAGCCTATGGTTCGCATCCTATCTGGATCATAAAAACGGAGGAATTAGTATTTGGGATAATGACGGTACTCATTTTATTACTGTCGCAGACGGACTTCCCCATGCATATGTTACCTCACTGCAATATCTCGGAGATGAGAAAATGTTAGTTGGAACCGGATACATGGATGATGGTGGACTGGCACTTGTCCAAAAGATAAACGGAGAATACAAGATCACAGCTACATTTTTCAGTGAGAACGGGGTCCCGGGAGAAAAAGTAAGGCAGCTTTTTCTGGATGAGGATGGTTATCTGTGGATCACGACGGAATATGATGGGGTACTCATCCTTAACTATGCAGAGGATGGTCTGCAGTCAGAACTTCAGGGACTGTATTTAAAAGAAGAGAATGGTTTGTCGGATAATGAAATAAAGTGTCTGATAAAGGTAAAAGATAGTTATTGGCTTGGAGGAAAGTACGGTCTTACGATCATAGAACGCAGTTTTGTGAAAACAAACTGCAGAAGACATTAAGGGAATAGAAAGAGGAAAACCAATGGGAAAGGGTAATCTGATTAAAAGAACGATCAAATTTGATGAATTTATTCTTGCATTTAAGTATTTTATGAAGAATAAAAAAGTTGCACATGTGAGTGGAATCTGTGATGCCGATCTGCTACGGAAAAATATGTCAGAAGAGGAGCTGTCCGCTATTTTCTTCAGAGCTTTAAAGCATAATGTATTTGTAAAGCAGGGAAACGATATTCACATTAATTTTGATATTTATCGTATTTTAAATGCTTATGCTACATCTGATATGGTTGTTACCATTCAGAATCCGGTATATGAGGGGAAAAGATTAGTGTCTTTTGCCAAAGTAGGGGATCTGTGGATTGCCTTACAGCAGAATGCAGAAAAAAATGAAGTTACATTGTTGGTGGACAATGCCATAGACACTTTGTATGACCTGTGTGCACCGGATATAAAAAAGGGGAAAAATAAAGATTTTCACCCGAAAAAAGTCAATAAGCAATTGGAAAAGATGGGATCGGATGTACGTTTTGGCACAGATTACGTATATCAGTTTGTTATGTTGGCTGTAAACAATCACACCGGAAAACAGTTTCAGGATGCTGTTCTGTTTCATGTAGGCAAAAAGAGTTTTGACGTACTTACCGGAGAGGTAGAAAACAACCACTTAGAAAGTTTTTCGGTGGAACAATTAGACGATAAGGTTCTGGAAAATATTGAGAGGATACTTTCTTCGAATACGGAAGATCATCCCGAGTCCGGGGATGATAATGCGCAAAAGAAGGAGCAGAGAGAAAAGAACAAAGAACCGGAGGATGAAACATATACAAAGTTCAGTTTTCAAAGATTAAGTGAAAATCAAAATTTTCCGCATGGAATAATAGCGCTATTGAAGGTACAGATTTTAAACTGGATAAAACAGTTTACAAACTTGAAGCGCTTAGCGGTTCTTGTAATTGCCCAACTGGTATTTGCTCTTCTTGTTTTACTTTGGAATATGTATGGAATGTGTTACTTAAACGATACGTTCCGCATTTCTCCGGAGTCTTTTTTAGGGAGTGCCACAGCATATTTGTTTGGCGGTACAGTTGGCAGTAGGAATGAATTGAAGGGCATGTCTTTTTTGAAGAAAGACTTTAATACGGTACTGATTTCAGGATCTTTTTATTGTCTGTTTGGAATCTGGTTCCGAAGTCTGTTGGGGACAATTCTGCATGGAAAAGTACTGGAAAGCATTAGCAATTATTTTGGCTTCCCCAGAAGAATCCGTCAGTATGTACAAAGATCAGATAGAAATATCCGGGATTATATCTGGACAGGCGTTATTATAGCAGCCCCTATTGGATTTTTGTTATGGAATCCTTTTACAACGGTTTTACTGGCAATGCTGCTGATGATGTCCTGCGTGAAAGCGGATGATAGCAGTATAGCGGTTCCGGTCATGTTGTTCCGCAGTGCTTCCTGTTATCAGAAGGTCATGGAAGGGAAGAAGAAGCGTCCTTTATTTGCGGATGTTGAATTACGACTTTTTGGTATCAGTATCGGTTTTTTTGCGTATTCAGCCGTAAATCTTATTATTTGGTTACTATTTGACTACAATATTTGGGTAAGACTGATTTTTACAGTATTATTGGTGATAATGGCCCTTTTTGGCCTGGGGATCCTTAAAATCAATAAGCCGGAAAAAGTGGCAGCCTGCCTGGTGATGCTGGTTGTATGCAGTGTACTGGTCATGTTGGCCAATAACGGCATAGTGTTAGCAGATGACGGCGGATGGACAGAATCCGGCGGAACTCTGGCAGGATTATTTACCAATGCAGGATTTGCAACAATTTTAGGAATATCGACATTAATGGCAGTTACTACGCTGGGAGGATCGCTGGTTGTAGCGGGAATTTTTGGTGGAATCGTGACAAGCGGCTCTTTTGTGTGGAGTAGTACAACGGAAACCGGAAGAAAAACAGCAGCCGATTTTATGTTGGGAGATTACAGCCCTTACGGCGGGGATTCAGTGATAGCGGCTGGGTTAAATGTAGCAGTAGGACTGGTGCCGGGAATTGGAGAGGCTTGGGGACTGGCTTCGGGAATACGCGATGCGAAATATAATTTCTCGAATGGAAATGAACGGTCTGGAATATTTAATCTTGTATGTGCAGGGTTAAGTCTAAAAGGATTAGGGGAGGGTATAGATCTTGCAGCCAAGGGGCTTGTAAATGCTACTTCTAAAACAGTAATTAAGAGCACTCTTAAACGGGGAATATTAGAGAATACAGATAATGTATTTCGAGGGGTAGCATCAGGAGCAGATGATGTAGCACGAGGGGTAGCATCAGGAGCAGATGATGTAGCACGAGGGGTAGCATCAGGAGCAGATGATGTAGCACGAGGAGTGGCATCAGGAGCAGATGATGTAGCACGAGAAGCGGCATCAGGAGCAGATGATGTAGCACGAGGAGTGGCATCAGGAGCGGATGATGTAGCACGAGAAGTGGCATCAGGAGCAAGCAATGTAAGTAAACCAAGCTTCGTAGAAAAGGTTGTAGCTGGGCATATAGCAGGAAAATTCACAAATGGACTTTTGAGAAATCAAACAGATGCAGTAAAAAAAGCAATGGTTAAAAATGTGAAAGATGGATTAGCAAGTAATCTGCGTCAAAGTATATGGGATGCGCATGCTGAGAAATTAGATAATGCCTCAAATGAAAGAACTGTGTCTGTACCGAAAATGAAGGAGCCTAAAGGTGTAAGCGGCTCGGTCATAGATAATCGAGAAACTACTTCTCCGAGTGTGGACAAAGTAAATGCTGATCCACAACAGGTATTGCAACCGACACCATTGGAGACTATAGAGCTAGTTGACCAGCTGTCAGATGAAGAAATCCTAAATATTGTGGAAATAATCGCAAAAAGTTTTGAAGATGATAGTCAGATTCCAACGGTGATCGAAAAACTAAGGGAGTATCTTGAAACCAAGGGAGAAGGCCCAATCGACAGAAAACTTTTGAAGGATATTTTGGAAGCTGAACTGAACCAAAGCGCAGAATAATTGCAGAATAATTAAAATTTAATATCTTGCAATAAGAAAACTTTTATGCTAAGCTGAACGCAAAGCATAGAAGTTTTCTATTTTGTTCAGATATCTTACAAAGTCTAATATCTAGTCAGAAAATCCATGCTTTATATCCAATTGACAACATTCTAAATAGCAGTGGACTCTGACCGTCATTGATTTGATGAAAATCTCCCTGATCACAGGGAAAACACCGGAAGAAGAGCAACAGATTTTAGAGGTTTTAGAGAAAAATTTTCAATTGATATTGTGGCGGAATACGCTTATAATAAAAGCTTGTAGTATCAATGACACTGAATTGAGGTTTTCAATGAATATAGTAGTAGACGGATATAATATATGTTATAAAACAACCGGTACCGGCGATAAGACAGTTGTGATCTTACAGGGCTGGGGTACGGATCTGGGAGTGTATGATTCCGTAGCCGGTGTGATAGACGGCAGCAGGTACCGTGTGATCCAGTTTGATTTCCCGGGCTTCGGCGGCAGCGATGAACCGAAGGAACCCTGGGATGTGGACGGATTTGCGGATTTTTTCTGCAGATTTATGGAAGTAATGCAGGTAAAGCAGGCAACCCTCATCGGGCATTCCTACGGTGGACGCGTGATCATCAAGCTGGCAGCCAGAGAGAGCATCCCTTTTGAGATCACGAATATTATCCTGATCGACAGTGCCGGTGTCCTGCCGGTGCGGACTACTGCACAGAAATGGAAGATCCGCAAGTACAAGATTTTGAAGAAATTCCTGAACATGAAGCTGATCTATGCCATGTTCCCGGAGGTGATCGATGACTGGAGGAGCCGACAGGGATCGGCAGACTACCGCAATGCGACACCCATGATGCGCCAGTGTATGGTGAAGGCAGTGAATGAGGATCTGACGGAGCTGCTTCCAAAGATCCGTCAGGAAGTGCTGCTGATCTGGGGAGATCAGGATACGGCAACTCCTATCCGGGATGCACATATTATGGAAGAGAAGATACCCAACTGCGGCCTGGCAGTGATCCCGGGAACCGGTCATTTTTCTTTCCTTGAGAAGCCGGCACAGTTCCGGGGAATTATGGAGGCATATTTGCAATGATCATACGTGTGCTGATAGCGGTCGTGCTTGCTGTTCCGGCATATTTTTATACCATGCGGTATAACATTCATATGTTCCAGCAGAACGGCTATAAGAATAAAGAACACATTCACTGGCTGAAGAAGAAATTCCGGCTGCAATGGATTCTCTATTTTGGTCTGGCACTGGGCATTGTAACCTGTGTGTTTCCGTACCTTGCCCTTGAAATCTTCGAGTATCTGGTACTGTTCGTGATCATCGTGGTATATCGTGCCATGAAGCGGATGAACACGAAGAAAAAGCTGGTGTATACCGCCCGGGTCAAGAGATTGCTCACTACGGAGCTGATCCTTACGGCTGCGGTATTCGCTCTGGTGTGTGGATTGGGCGGAATGAAGCGGATCCCGGGGCTGTGTCTGATCCTGGTATCTGTGAATCTGTTTCTGGATATTGTGGCTAATGTCATCAATCATCCCATGGAGGCGGGGATCAATCAGCATTATATCAATGACGCTGTGAGAAAGCTGAAAAGCGTTCCGGGACTTACTGTCATCGGTGTGACCGGCAGCTACGGCAAGACCAGTGTGAAGTTCTATTTGCAGACACTTTTACAGGAAAAATATAACGTACTGGTGACGCCGGAGAGTTTCAATACGCCTATGGGTGTGGTGCGGACCATCCGCGGTTCCCTGAAGCCTACCACAGAGATTTTTGTCTGCGAGATGGGAGCCCGTCATGTGGGCGACATCAAGGAGATCTGCGATATGGTGCATCCCGAGCACGGTGTGATCACATCCATCGGACCGCAGCATTTAGAGACCTTTTTTAACATGGAGAATATTCAGAAGACGAAGTTCGAGCTGGCGGATGCCCTGCCGGAAGGCGGCATGCTGTTCTTAAACGGCGACAACGATTATATTCAGCAGCAGGCAGCTTCTCCCGCGTATGATCAGACCCCGGAGAAGATATTCTATTATTCCGAGACGGAAGGGACAGGATACTGTGCCAAAGATGTGAAGGTATCCCAGTTAGGTACGGAGTTCACCGTAGTGACCCCGGACGGCGAG
>Ga0129310_1000911_pt1 | contig 30156 bp, 19 predicted proteins | sample Go1ome_2_FD_94433 | JGI IMG/M metagenome (GOLD analysis project Ga0129310, IMG submission 94433) | Western lowland gorrila individual fecal microbial communities from Wisconsin, USA - Go1022A metagenome | ecosystem: Host-associated > Mammals > Digestive system > Large intestine > Fecal | place... | reverse complement strand
TATGTGTCTGTAACTTCTTGCCATAACAAAACCTCCTATGGTTTCTATTATACCATAGGAGGCTCTTTTTGTCATTGTACGTTTTTACTGGGGCGGTTCAAGAATGGCTATGGGCTTTTTCAGTTCACGGGCATAAAAAATATATCCTGCCGCAGAAACACAGAATATGACCCACAGCACACTAAGCACGATACCTGAATTTTCGGCGGCAAAGCAGAAAAACTGCCTGCCGCTTCTCACCCATTCCACTCTGTCATCAATGACATTTACTTCTTTTATCGGGTAATACATGTCATATGCACGCTCAATTCTTTCGCTTATCCAGCCTATCGCTTTAAGTCCCGTAAATACGGCGACAAGGCATATCGGCAGATACATCAGCAGAGCCGTTTTAAGCGACTTCATCGGCTTAGTCATGTTACCCATTTGTAGCCCATTCCCCATACTGTTTCAATGTGCGAACCTTCGCCGTACTTTGACAGCTTTGAACGCAGTCTTCTTATATGTTCCGCGACCACTGAACTGTCGCCCTCAGCATCATAACTCCATACCTTTTCATATATGCGTTCCTTGCTGTAGACCTGCCCCGTATTCCGCGAGAGCAGTTCAAGTATCTGGAACTCCTTTTTTGCAAGGTTTATCTCCTCACCGCCTGATGAAACTGTCATGTTGCCGTAGTCCACCGAAAGGCTTCCGCAGAGAAGTACATCACGCTTCGCCGCTGACCTGTTTTCACGCCTGATGTGGGCGGCTATCCTTGCTCCCAGTTCTTCAAGTGAAAAAGGCTTGATGATATAGTCATCGCCGCCTGCCGCAAAACCCGATACCTTGTCGCTGTCCTCTATCCTTGCGGTCAGAAAAATTATCGGGCAGGGAACATAGTCCCTGATGCGCCTGCAAACCTCAATACCGTCCGCTTCGGGCATATTTATGTCAAGCAGTATTATATCAGGCTGTCTGGAAGCCTGTTTTATAGCCTCACTGCCGTTTTTCGCCGTAAAAACGAGATAACCGTTAAGTTCAAAGTAATCCTTGACCAGGCTCACAACATCGGGTTCATCATCTGCAATAAGTATCTTATACAATCTTCTGCCTCCTTAAAATAGTCAGGTCTATTATACATCAAAATATACTCCTTGTCAATCGCGCTTTAATACAGAATGTGGTTATCCCGCTGACACACTACAAAAACAGCGGCTATACAGAACTTAAGGTTCTTGGCGTATATTTTTCCCCCGCCTGCGGCGGGGGAAAAATATACAACGCTCAATTATCCTTTTGTTTACCGCATTTTTAGTTGGTGTGCTAAAGGGATAGCCATAATACAGAATGCAGTTGACTTAACGGCAGTTATGATGTATAATTAACGGTAACAGATCGGGTTTGTATGTGACGATCGGAAAGAAGGGTCTGTATGTTGTCTTATGATAGACTTATCGGGTATTTCACTATCGTTTTCACCTCAGCGATCATGCTTTCTCTTGCAGGTTGTAACGGTATTAAATACGAAAAAGAATTTCAGAGCATATCCCCGTCGGGAGATAAAACGGTCACAGTGAAAGTCGATCATGTGAGCCGTCCTGATGTGTTTTATAACGATGAATGTATTTTTGAATATGATGGCGCGGGATTTTCCGAAACAGAGTATTGGAAAGTTGAGTGGAGATCTGAGAATGAGATCAGATTGTACCTTGATAACTATGACGGAGAAGATCACAGTATATTGATCCCGGATGAATGATATTCAGCATCAGATCCTGATTTATCTTTCATTTGCATACTCTCATTCTTACGGCTTGTCAGGTTTTATAATATGCAGAGCATACCGCACCGCCGCCCCAAAAACGCTCCCGCTTAAGCGATGCTCCGTATAATAAAAACACGACTGTCCCTTTAGCATACCATATGAAAATACGGAAAACAAAATGGATAATTGAGCGCTGTTTTTTGGTGGCAGGTCAGCGGTATGACCATAATAAAACAAGACCTCTTACGGCACATCATATGCCATAAGAGGTCTGTCTGTTTTTTGAGGATATATCCGACTCAGATCATTTGACTGTGACAGTGAATGCTCTGCTGCTCAGTGATGATATGTCCCACTTGCCGCCTACCTTAGCGCAGATGACCATTTTGTAGGTCTGACCTGCTCTTAGTTTTGGCGAAGTGTAGCTTGTCGTTCCTGCGGGGATATCCTGAGTGACTATCTTCCATTTGCCTGCCAGATAAACAGCCACACCGTAACGCTGAGCGCCCTTTACTTCATTCCAGTTAAGCCTGAACTGATGGAATTTTTCATTGTGCTCTGCGGAAGTTACCGTAACTTTTCCGCGCACAGCTGCGGCAGGGGAGTTCTTTGGTATCAGAGCAAGCACCTTTTCGGTTTGCGGCTCACCTGTTCCGAACCAGTAGTATTCGCTCTTTTCGGTCGTTTCGCCCTTGCCTGTGACAAGTATGCGGTCGGTCGTGTCTGCGAGAATCACTTCGCCCTGAACAGGCTCAGTCGGTTCGTGGTAGCTTGCACCGCCCTCAAGATATACCTTCGCAGCAGCTATGATGCCCTTGCCGCTGACCGCTGCTCCGCCGCTGCCCTTGCTTGTATCTGCCGTTATGTTCATGCCGTATCCGCCGATGGCGATAAGACTGCCTGCGCCATTGACAGTGCCATTGTCGAGTATCACTGCATCTCCGCCGTCAGCAGTCAGGAAAGATGTTCCTCCGCCGTAACATGCAAGTACCGAACCTTCCGTTATAGTCAAAGTTCCGCTTACGCTCAGCGCAGCCTGAGCATTACCGCCTGTAGGTGCTTCCTCACCGAGAATGTATACATCGCCTTTTATGGTCACATTTCCTTCGGCAGTCACGAGCGGTTCGGAGTTTTGTCTGTTTATATCATCGTTCGCAGTATAATTTGCGTGACAGGTTATGCGGGCGTTTTCCAGCACAGAACCGTCCTTCATGCGAAGCTGACCGTTAATGCTTGACCCGTGAAGCCATTCGCCGCTGTAGTCGTTGTAGTCCATCGAGAAAGTTCCGCCGTCAAGAACTTCTATGATACCCTCAGCAGTAGTCTGCCTGAGGGTGAGTTTAGCACCCTTCTCAACAATGACCTTGACACCGCTGTGTATGCGCATATTTACCATAGTCAGGTCACAGCCTGTTGGTATAATAAGTGTCTGTGCAGGCTCTTCACCGTCAGTCAGTGAGATAGTTCTTCCTATCTCTCCATAGTTTACCTGCGGCAGTGCAGCGTGTGAACCGTACCATGCCTTTATGTCTTTCGGAACGATAACAGTTTCGTTGTCACCGCCGAATTCCTGCATATACCAGGGTTCGCAGTCATACATGTATTTTCCGTCAGCTGTCTGTGTGCAGTTCTCATATGTGAGCCTGTCAGCAAGTTTTTCATTTCCCGAATACACCTTAAATTCAAGGGAATTGCTTTCAGCGCTGCCCTTATCGGTATCCAGATAAACATGTACATTATAAATGCCCGCCTGCTGCGGCACACCTCTCAGGTAAACATCACCGCTGAAAGGGTCTATCTCACCGTGTATACCCTCACATTCAGGTGATATGACTATCTTTGATGCCGCGCCGTTCACTTTCAGCAGACCGCCGTTTTTGAAATAGTCAGGCTTGTGCCATTCTTCTTCAGTGATATCTTCTATAGCTGTATCCTTGTCTGCCAGAGCGTATTCAACATGCGCCGTACTGCCCGAACTGTAATATGCCGCACCGCCTGTTGTCGCAGAACTTACTGCGTCAAGGTCATCTTCCTGACCTGTTATCCTGTGGTCAAAACTGCCGTTCAGACGAACGAATAACTGCTGTTCAGTCTGCGGTTCGGTCTGTTCTTCATCATCTGCCAGCTCTATGATGTAATCGTAAGAAACGCTTTCATACCAGTATTTGGGCGGAACTTCGACTTTTGAAACTTTTACGCATATGCTCTTGTCCTCACCGCCGTCAGGTGATGTGAAAGTAACCGTGTTTTCGCCCTCATCGAACAGAGAAGAATGGAACTGTATCGTATGACCTGAAACTAAGCAGTCGCCTTTATCAACATAGTACAGTGAGTTGTAAGCGCTGTTGAAATGCAGTTTTGTGCCGTTTACATACACACCTGCACTTGCTGTCTTCTGTAGTTCAGCATACTCGTTACCGAATTCAGCCACAGTATAGCCCGAATTATCAGCATCGGCGGATATCGATACAAAGTCTATGACAGTTGACTCGGCAGGTTCAGTAACTTCGCCCGCCTCACCTGAGGTCGCCCTGACAGTGTAGCTGTATCCGCTCCAATAGTCGCCCGACTTTGACATATGCAGTCCTACGGAAATATCATCACCATCGGGAACAGTGAATGTCACCGTATTGTCCCCCTCGCTGAGTGAAGAGGTGTAGAACTGTATCGTGTTTCCGCTGACGATGCAGTCACCTGTATTTGCATAGCTTATATAGCTGTACGCACTGTTGTAGCTGAGTTTTTTGCCGTTTACAAACACTCCTGCCTCAGCCACACGGGTGAGGTCGGTATAGTCGTTTTCAAAGCTGACCTCAACAAAAGCGTTGGTGCTTCCGCTCGTTGTAACGCTTTGCAGTTTTATGACAGAGTTCTCATTAGTTTCGGCACTTGCTGTAATGCTCCCATAATTTATCGGTGTCGTGAAAGCAGGCTGTGTACAGCCGTACACGACCAGAAGACTCAGCATAAAGCCCAGTACCTTCTTTGCGCTTTTCGTAGTGTTTTTCATGTTTGGTCGAACCTCCTGATAAATAATTATGATGTTAGCTTAGGCTAACTCTACATCAAAAAATAACAGCATACTCACAGAGAGTGATGTTGCAAAAAGAATGCTTACCACCGCAAATTCTGCTGAGATATGCAAAGCATATTTCACACCGCTGATATAAGTTACTCTCACCTATAGCGATCCAACTATTTAAATTCACAAGATCCGGTCGCTAAAGCTCGGATCTATGGGTTTTGTGACCGGATTTTGTCTGAATTTTAAGGCGGATTGCTATAACTACCGTATTATATCAGAATGTTTGATCTTTGTCAATAGAAATTCTTTATTTTAATATTATGTCCGACTGAATAATTCTTTAACTGCTGGCAGTGATTTCCTGCACTTGCGATGACAAGGCAAAAACGGCTGTATTTGTGGAAAAGATCCCCATATAGACCGATTTGGAAAATATCGGGATATCAGTAAATTTTTTTCTGTTTATGCTTGAAAAATATAACACTTTATGGTATAATTAAGAATGAACTATTAAATGCGAATGCGGCTTTAACTATGTTCACCAAAGCCAAACGGGGGCGCTTATCGCCGTATCCTGCAATGAAATATACTATGCTTGATTAAGAGGTGAAAATTTTGGAACTCATCAGTAAATTTGATGAAGCGTTGAAAAATGGATATATCAAAGCATTTTACCAGCCTTTGACACGTACTGTCACAGGTAAGGTCTGCGGTGCTGAAGCATTGGCACGCTGGCTCGACCCCGAATTCGGGCTTATCCCTCCGGGTGAGTTTATCGGTCTGCTTGAACAGCATGGGCTGATACACAGGCTCGACCTTGCTATGATAGAGAACGTGTGCAGATTTTATAAAAAATATGACTGCCGCGATATGACTTTCTCAGTAAACCTTTCAAGGATAGATTTTAAACAGACCGATATGTTCAGTGCGATAACGGATATCATGAAACGCTACGATGTTCCCGTTTCTGCGATACACTTTGAGATAACCGAAAGCACTATGCTGGCAGATATAGAAAATACCCGCAGACTGTCAAAGCAGTTTTTTGATGCGGGCTTTGAGATATGGCTCGACGATTTCGGGAGCGGCTATTCGTCACTTAGCTTGCTTCGTGATTTCAGGTTCAATGTTCTCAAGATGGATATGTCACTGCTCAAAAAGTTCGATATCCGTTCAAGGAAGATAATCTCTTCGGTCGTAAATATGTCAAAAGCGCTGGGCATACATACGCTGTCGGAAGGTGTTGAAACTGAGGAACAGCTTGTATTCCTGCGTAATATCGGCTGTGAGATGATACAGGGCTATTATTTTTCAAGACCTCTCTGTGAAGAAGATTTCCTTGCTTACCTGAAAGAACACGCCGCTGAAACGTGCAGTGATCGGGTGTTCTGGAACAAGGCTGTGAAAGTGAATTTTCTCAGCGGCTACCCGCTGATGACTTCGCACGATCAGTCGGAAGAAGAGGGAGTTTTCGGCACAGCACCCATTGCGCTTATCGAGTACGAAAACCGAAAGACCACTTTCAGGTATGTGAATGCCGCATATTTAAGTGAACTGAAAAAGCTGGGCTATGAAAGTATCGAACAGCTGGACAAAGATGTCAATGACGAGAACTTCGCCTACTATGACCGCTTTATGGGTCAAATCGAAAAGACCGTCTGTAAGGGGGGCGTGCTTAAGACTGACAACATCATCGGAGATGTGGTGTATAATTTCACCACCGGACTTATAGCGTCAAGCGGCGAAAAACACCTCATCGCCGCAACTGTCCATATTATCAGTGCCGAACGCAGTGACTACCTCGTTCTCAAATACAGTCAGTCACTTTATGCGACCTACGACCTTGTGACCGAGATAACGCCCGATAAAGACAGCGCAGTGCAGATATACTCCCATGCTGGCTTTACAAAAGTCTACGGCACATCTTCGCTGAGAAAGGGAATACTCGAATTTGCCGCCACAGAAGTCCACCCTGCTGACCGTGAAAGGTATCTGGAGTTTTTTGACCTCGCAACACTCAGCAACGGAATTTCCGACTATATCCAGCAGTCATTCAAAGTCCGAAGCGGCAGCGGCTATAAACTGAAAAATATCCGTATATCGAATCTTGAGAACGGCAAGTATCTCTACACGATACAGTCTGTCTGAAAAGCGGGGGGAAGATATGAACGCAACTGACAAAAACTCAACGATACTAAAAAATCTGACTTTGTTTTTCGGCATATTTCTGTTGTTTACTGATATATTTTTCCTGATTATGGGAATCGTCTTTGATATGCCTGTGGTAAGGTATGTGATATATGCAAAGCTGGTCATCAACTCAACTAACGTATACCTTATACTGAAAAAGCACTATTTTATTTCAACGCTTATAATCTATGGGGTCATACTTTTGTATATGGTCGTGGGGGTAGTCTGTATGGGGCTTGATTCAGCTTTTCAGCTGTACGCTCTCGGAATGCTTGCCTGCATCAGCTATTTCGGTTATCTCCATAAACGGGTGCTTAAAAAGGAACTGCCTTTCGTCCTGCTGACAGCCATACATGTAGCCTGCTATATCGGCGTATACCTGTATGCGCGCTTTCACGAACCGCTCTACGATGTCCCGCAGAAAGCTGTCGATATACACATCATCTTCAACTCAGGGGCGACTTTCTGCATAGTGATACTGTTTCTGTTCCTTTTCCACAATATAGCGATAAACTCCGAAGAAAAGCTGGAACGCATGGCGATGGTCGATAACCTGACAGGGCTGTATAACCGCCATTACCTGCTTTCTGTCCTTGAAAGGACAGAAGCGGTCAGTCCCGAAAAACGCTGGATAGCGCTCCTTGATATAGACGATTTCAAGAAAGTCAATGATACTTACGGACACAACTGCGGCGACTATATCCTGCATCATGTCGCAGAACTTTCACAGCAGGTCTGCAATGACTGCATCGTGTGTCGCTGGGGCGGCGAAGAATTCATTATCCTCTCCATGAATACCGAACACAGCACCGATATACTCGAAACACTGCGCAAGAGGATAGCAGATGAAAAATTCCGATTTGAGGGTTGTGAACTGAATATCACAGTCACCATCGGTGTCTGCGGCTATGATAAGGTTCTTACCAACGATGTCTGGATATCAAAGGCAGATGAAAAACTCTACATCGGCAAAAAGAACGGCAAAAATCAGGTCGTGAGATGATAAACGTTTAACAGCACATGTCGGAAGATATCTTCTGATATGTGCTGTTATTTTTTCTGCATCGGTACTCAGTGCATGAATTCGTATATCGCTTTTTCGGCGGCAGTCGGTCACCACTCTTGACAGCGAGAAAAAGATGTGCTATAATATCGCTTGGTTAGTAATACCTAACTGTGCGCGCGGCATGACCAAATATATTATAGCAGGGAGAAAAAGTAATGAAGAGATCAAGGATCGATCAGAAGAAAGCCTTGTGTGCTGTGCTTTCAACTGCGGTGCTGATGAATTCGGTCGTCACTGTTGCTTTTGCAGAAAGTACAAAAAGCTACAAAGACGGGGTCTATGAAGGTCAGGCAAGGGGATATAAAAGCGATATCGCGGTGTCGGTGACCGTATCTGACGGCGTGATATCGGCTATCGATGTTACAGGTCAGAACGAAACGCCCGAATTCTGGGAACGTGCATCAGCTATCATCCCAAAGATAATCGAAGCAAATACTACAGAGGGCGTTGATATGCAGGCGGACTTGCAGGCATGACGAACCGCTCGATACAGATAAACTGCTATACTCTCGGTGATATCTGTGCTGATGCCGAAAGCAACAATAAAACAACAGTCGGCGGTCTGACAGGTATGTCGGGTGGCACTAACATCAACTGCTACACATACGGTAATGTCGGTTCGCTGGTCACAACTGTTGATGTCGGCGGTATCAACGGAAGGATCGCAGGTATCGCTGTAGATCATGATTGCTTCTATAACAGTGATGCCGCTCAGACGATAGCAGGCAGAGAGGCGGCAGAAAAGAGATCTTCGGGAACGGTCGTTGGCGAAGAGATCAATACTTATCCCGTTACAGCCGAAAAGATGGCTTCGGATAAGTTTGTAAAGCACCTCAATAACAACAAGGAAAATATGACCCTGATACTTAAAGATGTAAGCACATATCTTGAAGATATGACCGAAAACAACAAGGAAGGTCTTTCGCATTTCCTGTTCTATACAGGTGACGGTTCCGACCTGAACAGCTGGACGATGGGTGCCAAAGCGCCCGAATTTAAAAATGCGGCAGGCATCAGGGTGACTTACACCAGAGGCGACGGTTGTGTAAAACTCGACTGGTCAGCTTCGGAAAATGCTGAAAAATATGCGGTTTGCGGATTTGTCAGCGGAAAATGGAGAATACTTGCAGAGGGCTACGGCACTTCTTATGTGCTTGATGATCTCAGCTCCGGAAACTACTACAAGGTGGCAGTTATCGCAAAGACTAACGGCGTTTGGAGCAAAGATATCTCAAATGCTGTTTACGTGACTCCAAAAGCGGTCGAAGCACATGGATATCCCGAAGTATCTTCCGTTGTGTATGATGAAAACACTCATCAGTTCAGACTGAACTGGTCGGCAGTCGATAATGCAGAGATGTATGGCATCGCTGTCAAGTCGGCAGGCAAATGGAAGGTACAGGCATATACCGATGGTGATACTACCGAATTTACTTCGCCTAAACTCAGGGCAGGCAACAAGTATGAAGTCGTGATATGTGCAAAAGTCGGCGGCAAATGGGATATCTCCGATATCGCAGGCAGATCTTTCACTGTAACCGTAAAATGATATCCCGATCAACTCACAGCAAATGATAAAAGACCTCTTATGGCGCTTAAAGCCGTAAGAGGTCTTTGTTTTTGCGGCTCAAAGCCTTTACCTATAGCAATCAAACTTTTTAAATTCACAAAATCCGGTCGCAAAAGCTGGGATTTATGGGTTTTGTGACTGGATTTTGTCTGAATTTTAAGGCGGATTGCTATAAACTATGAAATGCTCCGCGGGATCTTTTGCACATAAAAAGCAGCCTGCGCTCATGCACAGACTGCTTTTGCCATATTCAGGAAAAATGTATCACTTTACTGTAACTGTTACAGCGTTCTTTATAGCATCAGCTACGCCCCATACACCGTTTACCTTAGCAGCTATAGCTACCTTGTAGGTCTTGTATGGTGTCAGATTTTTGGGAGTGGTGTAAGAAGTTGTGTTAGCGGAGATAGACTGTGTCTGTATCCTCCACTTGCCCGCCAGATAAACTGCTATGCCGTAGTTCTGGGCATTGTTTACAGGCGACCATGTAAATCTTATCTGGTGATAAGTGCTGTTGTATTCGATGTTGGTAACGGTGGGGGCTTCGGGGTCGTTGTTGCCCTGATTCTGGTTGCCCTGATTGTTGCCGAACGAATAGTTCTTCTTTATCTCAGATGCGTTGTTTATTATATTCGATGCACCGCTGCTGGTGTTGCCGTACAGATTTACCAGCGCTGCACAAGCCAGAGCGAAACAGCCGTTGTAGTCCAGCGCACCCTCTGTCCAGCGGTAGCTTTCGGTGACTTCGTTGAATGTTCCGGAAGAATCAGTGCCGCCGATAAGATAGCCGTAGTTTACATATTTAGCATCGGGGTTTGAAGAAGCATCGCCGTTGCCGGGATTTGCAGCCCTGTGGTGTACCTTAGATGACCATGAAGAGCCGAAACCTGTCAGGAAACTCTTGTTAGCAGGGTTATTGCCCAGAATGTAGTTCATCTGATACTTTGCACCCTTAGCAAGGTCGGAATTCTTATCGCCGTTAACGGTAGCCAGTGCTTCCATCTGTACAGCACAGTTGTAGCGTGTGCAGCCCCATTCCTGTCTGCAAGTGTTGTAGGTGCCTTCTCTCATGCCGCCCATGTTGTTCACTTCAAACTTGAGTTCATCGGCATACTTGGACTCGCCTGTCTTCTTGTACATCATTGCTGCATAGCCTGACCATACCTTGTCCCAGCTGTACAGATAGTAGTCATAGTACTGATAATTGTAGCAGCCGTTGCCTGTGGGATTGAATGAAGGCTGTGAGCCTTCGCCCAGTATGTACAGCCAGCCTTCGGTCATAGCCTGTTCGTCCTGATACATTGAATTTGTACCGTACATGGAACCCATGCCTTCCATATAGTTGCCTGTATGCTGTGTGCCGAATCTGTACAGCGCCTTAGCGTACTTTGTACACTTTGCCGCATAAGCCGAGTCAGAGTCCTTGAAAGCATATGCTGTGCCTGCCAGCGCACTTGCCATCTCCAGTACGACAGCAGAGTTGTTTGAAGAAGTTGTCAGCCAGTATGTGGGACGCTCACCTGTCTGATTTTCGGGAGAACCCCAATAGCTGTGGTCGCCTACATCTGATACCATGTAGCATACCGCACCGACTTCACCGCTGTTGTCAAGGAATGTTGTCTTCATCAGATAATCTGCACCATTCCTGAGTATGTACAAAAGATGGTCGCGGCAGCCTGCCTTATCATAAGCACCCGGATTTAAATAATCGGAAAGTGCCAGACTGTTCATGCCAAAGCCTATGGTCAGGTTGAACTTGATATGGTCGCCCGCGTCGTGATAACCGCCCGAAACATCAACTTTGCCGTCGCCGTCAGGGTCTACGATACTGCGTGCGCCGCCCAGATTTACAGCGCTTGAAAGGTTCGCTGTAGCATCTGAAACATGGCAGTTGCCTCTCCATGTCAGCGGGTTGTCGTCAACACCTGTACCGCACTGGTTTGAATCAAAGAAATACAGCGATAATGCCAGCGCATCAGCATAATTAGCGTCACCGCTGTCAGCCTTAGCAGTCACAGCAGGAACTGCCGATGAAAGCAGTGTGCTTGCTGATAACACCATTGCAGCCGCGAATGCAGCGACCTTCGATGCTCTTCTCTTGTGGTTTTTCATCTCATAACACTCCTATTCTCTCAATTTGAACTTAAACGTTTTCGTACATAAGGTCAGACCTTCCCCTTATGCAACATATTAAATAATGTAATTATATTATAGCACACTTTTTCGTTTTTGTCTACATAATTTTGCAAACTTATTATGTATATTTATCTAACTTTAACTAAAAGCGCGGATCCTTTGTCTGTATACCCCGAAAAAACTCACTGATAACGCCGCTGTTGCCTTTATTTTCCGCGTTATGCTCACACGCCGTCAGAAAGACCATGCCCGATACTTCACATTATGTGAAAATTGTTCGTTCCTACAAATATAATGATACCCCTCTTGACAGTTTTGAAGCGATGTGATAATATCGTAATTATTGATAATGACATTATTGATGAGGTGAAATATGGCTCTCCGTGATACTTCTATCGACCCTTTACTGCTTGAAAGCGCAAGGCATCAGTTCATCGAAAAAGGCTTTGCTAAGGCATCGGTCTTGGAGATATGCAAAAATGCGGGCGTAACTACAGGGGCTCTCTACATTCGGTATAAAGGCAAAGCCGAACTGTATGACGCTCTTGTGGAAGATGCAGTGGCTATGATGGAAAAATTTATGGAGCATGCAGATGTCGATATCGAACATCTGTCCGATAAAGAATTGCTGTCATCGTGGTATGCCGACAAACATCGGTTGGGCAGTTTCTTTGATATGTTTGAAAATGTGCGCGAACAGTTCACACTTCTGCTGACCTGTTCTGAGGGTACGAAGTATCAGAACTTTCACCATGACTTTGCCAACAGAATGACCGAAGTAGACTACCGCTATTATTCCGAAGCCTACAGGCGCGGCTTTGCCGCCGAGAAAGTCACGAAAGAACAGATGCACATTTATCTCACCGCCTATTGGGAACTTTTCTACGAACCGTTCATTCACGGCATGACAAGAAGTGAGATAGATGACCTCTGCGCAGGCATTGCAAGGTGGATAGACTGGAGAGCGCTTCTCGGATTACCCGAAAAAATGCCGTTCTGATATTGACGGCTTTTTTTATGAAAGTTGGTTAGTCAAATCTAACTCTTTGCTGACATATAACATCTATAAAATTTAAATGGGAGGACTCACTATGGAACTTAAACTCGGAGATGTACAGACAACAGCACTTATCCCGCTTGCTGTCAAAGCAAATGAAACTATGCGCAAAAATGCAAGGATAAAAGACCGCAAAGCGGTCGAGATAATCAAAACGCTTGATATCGATACCACCAAGTACGATAAATTCATGTCCCACGAAGGTGTTATCGCAAGGACTATCATGCTCGACCGACAGCTGAAAGGCATAATAAAGAGTTCGCCCGATACCGTCATAGTCAATGTTGGCGCAGGGTTTGATGACAGGTTCTCGCGTGTAGACAACGGCAGGATAGCATGGTTCGACCTCGACCTGCCAGATGCCATAGCCGCCAGAAGAAAGGCTTTTCCCGAACGTGAACGTGTAACTATGCTGGCAGGCAGTGCGCTGGACGATGACTGGTGCAGTGCAGTCCGTAAGTCACTCGCAGGCAGAAGGTCAAAGCCCGTGTTTATCGCTGAGGGCTTGTTCATGTACTTTACCTTCGACCAGATACGCACTTTCCTTGAAGTGCTGAAAAATAATTTCCCCGACGGCGGCACCCTTATAGCCGAGCAGAACAGCAAGGCACTCCAGAAGAACGAAAAGCACCACGATACCGTAAAAAATACCAATGCGCATTTCAGATCGGGCACCGAATCAGGTCAGGAGATAGCCGATCTTACAGAGGGTTTCAGACTGATCGAAGAGCACAGTTTCAACGAAGAAATGAAAAAGTACAGCATAAGGGGCAAACTCTTTGCACTTCTCCTGCCCAAAGTAAACGACCGCTGGGCAACATTCAGCTGGTGACATGATAAATGCCGTCAGGCAGTAAAACACGCCGTATATCAAAAGCCCTGCACTCCATTTCGGAGTGCAGGGCTTTTTCCTGTTATCTGTCAGCGTGTCCTCCCATAGCGTTCTTCCTTAAAACTCAGACAAGGCCCTGTCACATATAGGTTAAAACGCTCTTCTCAGCTTTTCTGCCCCTTGTCAGCCAAAAGTTCGAGCGTTTCTGAAGCGTAATACTCGTAGCCGTTTTCTTGGCAGAACTTGTCTATCTTCTCCACCAGCGCTTCATTGGCGGTGTATTCAAGCAGATAAACATCTTTGCCGCTGTCGCTGACCATTTTGACATATTCCTGAAAATACTCTCTTTCCGACTCCTCGTTTTCCGAGAAAGTGCCGTCCTCCCAATTTATCCTGCTGAATACCGTTTCCTGGTTGACCGCATCCATAACGCCCTCAAGGTCACCGTTTCTTCGATTATATTCTGTCACATAAGCATCACCGCCGTTTATGACAACGTAAGTGTCAAGCGCTTTGAAGCCTTTGAGTATCTCCGTCACTCCCGCAAACATCTCATCGGTGGGGTAGTGGTAGTAGACATCTGTGTTGTCCACAAACAGACCGTCCACACCCTTGTCAAGTATTGAAACAGCCAGTTCACCGACCACAAATTCCTGCCATTCCCGCTGTGTCACATCTACCCATTTTTCTTCTTCCCAGTTCTCATATACATCAAGCGTGAACTTTTCGTATTTGTCATAGTATGGTCTGAAATTTTCTACCGAACCCGCATCGATATAGCTGTATACCGTGTGACCCGCCTCTTTCAGTTCTGCTATCTCATCAGCAGAAAAATACTGCGCATCTATGACTATCTTGCTGTAGTCCTCCATAAAGGCAGTATCCTTCGGTGATGCACCTATAAAAACGCCGTAGCTGTGCTTCGCAGAACTGTTCCCGCACCCGCATAAAGTAATGATGCTGAGCGCTGTGCATGCACTCAGTCTGAGTTCATCTTTCAGTTTCATTATCCCTTTTCCATTCTTTATCTGAATGTTCAGCATATCTATCCCTTCAGCACATAAAGTGTTGTGTCAGTGTACCGACCTAAAGTTCCATCGCATATCCTGCGGCTATACCCATTACAGCAGATACGGCGATGATAACTATTGGGTGTACCTTCCTGAAAGCAAGCACTGCCCCCGCTGTGAAAATTCCCAGCGATGTCCATAAGCCTGCATTTGAGAATACAGCACTCTTCAAACCGTTCGGGAAGAAAACCGTCATACCCACAGACAAAAAAGCCGCCCCTATAAGACCTATCACCGCAGGACGCAGTCCGAACATCACACCGTCAACAACACGGCTTTTTCGGAACTTCTCATAGAACTTTGCCACGATAAGTATTATAACGAATGACGGCAGTACGACTCCGAAAGTAGCACATACAGCCCCCAATATCCCCCCTGTGCGTATGCCGATAAATGTTGCCATATTTATCGCAAGCGGTCCGGGCGTGCTTTCGCTGACTGCTATGAAGTCTACCACCTCCGCCTGTGTCAGCCACCCGTGACGCTCGACCTCGCTTTGTATCAGCGGAAGCATCGCGTAGCCGCCGCCGAATGTAAACGCGCCTATTTTCAGAAATGTGAGGAAAAGTTCAAGCAATATCATCAGTCTTCACCCTTTTTGCCGAATATCAGTGACCACACCAGCCCGAATGTCCCGCACCCGATTATCACAAACACCGCATCTGTTTTCAGTAAAGCCGTCAGCACCAGCGCCGCCGCCATTATGAAATAAGATACCCCATGCTTCTTCGCTGACCTGAACATCGTATATACCGCTTTTAGTATCAGCGCAAGAACTCCTGCGCGTATGCCCATAAAAGCATACTGTACAGCCCTTGACTCCTGAAATGCTCTCAGTACATATGATATCACTGAAATTATCAGGAACGATGGCAGAACGACCCCCAGTGTCGCACACACAGCCCCGACCGTCCCCGCAGTACGGCTTCCCACAAATGTAGCGGCATTTATCGCCACAGGTCCTGGCGTAGATTCTGCTATCGCAACTATCTCAAGTATATCATCATCGTTCAGCCACTTTTTATTTTCACAGACCTCCCGCTGTATCAGCGGTATCATGGCATAGCCGCCGCCGAATGTAAATGCGCCTATCTTCAAAAATGTCACAAACAGGTCAATAACTTTATTCACAGGCATCACCTCAATAAACAATTTTGTCATCCCGCTGACACACCATACCGAACATCCTTTCAGCGGTCGTTGGCAAAGATCGGTGGTTTTCTTTCCTTGATATACCTTTATTATTAGTGGCGTTTTAAAGGGATAACCATAATAAACAATTATGACTATCCCTTTAGCACACCACCAAAAAATACCTTTATAACAAGGAAATACTGAGTTGATGTTATCTTTCCCCCGCCGCAGGCGGGGGAAAGATAACCGCCAACTATATTCAGTTCCCAATATAACATCGTTTATTTTGGTGTGTCAGCGGGATAACCACATAAACAATTATATCCTATGATCCGTCCTGTGTCAATCCACATTCAGCACAATTATAGCAATCCGCCTAAAAATTCAGACAAAATCCGGTCACAAAACCCATAAATCCCAGCTTTTGCGACTGGATTTTGTTTTGACATCACCCGCCCGCCTGTTCCGCATACTGTGTCAGGTAAGATCTGTCAGCAGTACAGTATAAATTATCTTAAGATATCTTTGTGAAAATGCGTCTGACACGAACGCGAAAATACAATGTCGATTGTGCATTGCTACAAAGATCACTCTTTTCCTTTCAAAAAACGTTACTTATGTGCTAAAATCAGCATTAGTATATGAACGCGTTCAATAACAGTGAAAGGCGGTGAGGCAGATGACCGATGAACAAAAAGATCTTGGATCGGTGATGGATAAATACGGAAGGACTGTCAACGGCATCATAGCATCGATGCTGACTTCTCCATCAGAACGTGATGATATTTTTCAGGAGGTCTTCCTGCTCTACTATACCAAAGACCTGTATTTCGAGGAAGAGGGTGCAAGGCGGTCATGGCTGATACGTACCGCGATAAACCTCTGCAAGTCGGCTAACCGTTCACCCTGGAACAGATTGCGTGACGGTGAGGAGTTCGACCCCGATACGGTGCAGTACACCGAAAGCGGAGCAGAAGACAGCGGACTCTGGCAGGCTTTGTGCAGGCTGAAAGAGAAATACCGCATTTTGCTGTATCTGCATTACTTTGAAGAGATACCCGTAATTGATATCGCAAAGGTCATGAAACTCAGCGAAGGCGCTGTGAAGATGCGGCTCAGGCGTGCAAGAGAAAAGCTGAAAGCTGAACTTGAGAGCGGCAGAAATAAAACAGAAAGGACGGTGAGAGCACATGAAAGAGAAAACGAATATATCACACATTCTCCAAAGGCTTGAACCGACCTCTGAACTGAAACGCAGTGTCATGGAGCGTGCATCACAGCTTGAAGCAGGCAGAAAGACCTTCGGGAACAGAATGGCAGCAGACAACAGACAGATACAAAAGGAGAATATAACAATGAACGCGATCAGTACAAAAGAAACAGCATACGTAAAAAAACGTTTTCCGCTAGCCGTTATATCTGCGGCGGCTTGTGCGGCAGTGGTTATAGGGCTGGCGGCAGTCACCCTGAATAAGGACGATACAAAATTCATCAATGAGAGCAGTTCTCACAATTCCTCAGCCGAACAGAAAGAAAAGCCTGTCATCGCCGTTGATGACGAAAGCACCCGCGAAGGTGTGCTTACCGTTACCGATGCAGTCGGCAGACCCTACACCATCACAGATAAAAACAGGATAGCGGCTATAGATGCACTGGTGGAAAAAGCCATGACATACCCTGTCGCAGACAACTGTGATATCCCCACCCGCCGCACAATTGAATATTATGTCGGCGGCGAAAAGCGCACAGTCGGACTGGGTGACGAAGGCTATGCCGCACTTGGCGTTTATCTCGGCATAGCCTCAGATGGCGATGATGATTCCGGCACAGAATACCTGACCATTACCGTAAACGGCACTAAACATCTTGTTGAACGGTATTCCGATGGATCGCCCTACTATGACCTGCTGTACGCCACAGAAAAGGACAGTCCCATGTTCTTTAACGATAAAGAACTTATAACATATGATGAAACTGCTGTTCCAAAAGCGCTTGATATCATCAACGATATCCGACAGAACGGCACTCAGCTTGCTGATATCGGCGGTCCACCGCTCAGCGATATTGAAAAACTGCAAGAGATCCCCGATACAGATCTTTCTTTCACGTTATCAGGTGTAAACTACACTGTGGGTCTGTACGAAGATCACGATCTCATCAGCATAAAGCTGTATGGCTGTATCGGTGATGAACTTCCCACAGCGTATTACGAAAATGCCCGCAAGTGGATAGACGATATCAATGCACTTATGGACTCTGTAGAAATATCTGAGGCATATCTGTATACATCAAGGGAATTATCCGAGACAGATGTCTACAATAACCCCGAGATCGTTGGCTATATCCGTATACCTGACCTTGTGAATGACGCAGGACAGGAGTATATCAGCAATGAAGTGACTCAGCACGATGATAACGAATACTATCTGACCCACGACTACGTTGACAGAACTTCTGAGTCGGGCTGTATCTTTGCAGACTGTAATAATAATGTGACAGGCGAAGAACGCTCCGACAACATCATACTCTACGGTCAGAATATCAGAACGCTTGGCACTATGTTCACGCACCTCACCGATCTTGACGACGGCACAGGCGATATGCTCAATAAATGCCCCGATATATTGTTCGGTACAGTGCGTGACGATGGTCTTGCGCAGTATGCCATCATCGGTGCAGGCTGTGTCAGGCTGGAGAACGGAAGCAGTTTCCTGAACGAATACCGCAGTTTTGACAATGACAGCCATACCTTCGGCAGCTGGATAAAAAACGTTAAGGAAACCTGTTCGATAATGCGCGACATCGACTGTGATGCAGATGACGAATACCTCACCCTCATTACGACTGTCCCCGCCGATAATGCCGAAGACTACCGCTTCGCAGTATTCGCACGTAAACTCCGCAGTGACGATGAAGCACCCGAACTCAACTTCAAGCCTGTAAAAGACAGCCCGTTCGTTATCGAGCCTGTGGAAGAGGTGAAGATGCCCGACATATCAGAACTTACAGAGGAACAGGCTGTTGCCGCCCTCAATGATGCGGGGCTGAACTGTGTCATCTGTTATGACTTTGACTACACAGAAAAGGGTCATGTATGCTATTCTTATGCCCCCTGTTACGACCCGCTCCACCCCTTAGACTATGTATGCAAGGGCGCGACTGTTGAGGTGCATGTATCTCTTGGCGAATATGACGGCGAAAGGACCGAAACGACTGATAACTACCCCTTTGCATATCCCGTAACGAAAAATATAAAGCTGGAAGTCCCCGTCCCCGACAGCATGAAAGGTTCGTACACCTTTAGTATCTTTGAGGGTACAGGTGAAGGATATACCAGCACTATAGATGATATGAGCGGCGTGGAAAGCATCAGCTTTGAAACGAACGAAGCTGATAAGATGCGGCTGGTGGTCTACGCAAAGAACAATGATGCCAAAGACGGAAAATATATCCGCTACGCCGACTTCGAGGCAGACCACGCAGACAACACTTACCATCTTATCGGCACTCTCAACACCGATGAACTTCTTGAAACCATGAAGTGATATCTCTGTTGTATCGGCTCGGTCAGCGATACAGCCCCCGCAGATGCCCCCATCACGCATCTGCGGGCTTTTTGTTACGACTTTGTATATCAGAACAAATATATTTTCGTTGTTATCTGCTAAAAAGTTGCACAAAAATTAACTAAACTACTTGCAATCTGCGCAAAAGTATGCTATACTTATGTCAAATTTAAGATTGTTCAATAAATCTTTACATGAAAGTTCAAAAAATGGGAGTAATTTGGTAATGCACTCTTTTTTAGTAAAAAATAAGGAACAGGAGGTTCAAATTATGAATGCGATTTTAAGAAGAACAACAACGATGCTCTGCGCGGCGGCAGTAATGGCATCGTCCGCGGCACTGGGGGAGATGTCTGCAAACGTTGACGGCGCAGGGCTGTTCGGCGGCGCGATAAAGGCTGATGCAGCAGAAACATATCAGAGTCCGTATGCAAGTCTGGTCACGAATGCTGAAACGGTAACATTCAACGGGCATGAATGGTTCGTGATAGCTGACGATTCGACAAGTGTGAAAAGCGGAACGCTGACACTTCTGGCAAAAGGCACTGAATTCGGCGTTTCAACTTACAATCCTTCTAACAGTAGTTATGAAGGTTCAAATGCTTATGCGGGTTCGATAGTTGCTGGGCTTTTAGATTCGATGACTGCTGAGAACGGCGAGTTTTACGATGTTGCTTCTGCCATACAGACTGTTACTCTCGAAAACACAGGTGAAATGGGAGCTGAGGGAAGCATAGATGCAAAGTTCTTCCTTATAACTAAGGAAGAAGCCGATGCACTTCCCGATAGCATGAGGATACTCAACTTTACAAATTCAAACTATTTCGGTGCATGGTGGCTGCGTACAGCGGATCAGAAAAACTGCTTTGCTTATGTATTCGGTGTGGCAAATAATCATGGTGGGAAACAGCGCCAAGCAGGTGAAAGCGGAATAGACGGCAATATATCAATGATTTTCGGTATTCGTCCCGCTTTTAAGCTGGATCTTAGCAAAGTCACATTATCAGACCATGAATTTACACTTGATCCTGTAACAGACTACACCCTCACCATACCCGCCACATTTGACATCAAAAACAGCGGTTGGAACGAGATAGGCGATATTTCGGCAAGCGGCACTCTTAAAGACGGCAAAAAGCTGGTAGTTTCTGCCGAATCTGAAAACGGCTGGGCGCTAAAGTCGGGCGAAAATTCCGTAGGCTACACCATGAAGAATGCCGAAACAGACACCGCCGCCGCCGATACATGGGAGTTCACCGACCTCCCCGCATCGCATAAGATAGGCGTTGATGTTGAAGAATATCGCGGCAAGCCCGCAGGCAGTTATACCGATACAGTTACATTTACGGCTTCTGTTACGTCAGCCAACCCCTATGCAGCAGCTAATGTTTATGATGTTGTATCATTCGGAAAATACGAGTGGTATGTCATCGACAAGAGGGACGATGGCGTTACACTTCTGATGAAAGACAATCTTATGAATAAAGCGTACAACGATAGCTCTGCAAACGTAACATGGGAAGCCTGCACACTGCGAACATTCCTGAATGACGAATTTTACAACAGCTTTAGTGACGACGATAAGGCAAAGATAGCACTTACCCACAACACGAATCCGAATAACCCAGAAGGAGATAGCATAAGCGGAGGAAATGACACCGATGATTACATCTACCTGCTCAGTATTGACGAGGCAAATGCTCTTGACAACAGCATAAGAGCCAACGGCTCTTGGTGGTGGCTGCGGTCGCCCGGCATCTATTCTTTCGTTGCGGCGCTCGTCGATGGTGACGGCTCCGTCATTACGTTAGGTGGCGTTGTAGATGATACCAAGCGTGGTGTCCGTCCCGTTTTAAATCTTAAATTTTAAATCTGCAAATCTGTCCTGAACGGGCTGCGGTGTGCGGCGCGGTGAAAAAATGTCATAAAGAAACCAAATACCCCAACAAGTGTGCCGACAGCAGGTCTGTCAGCACACTTTTTTGGCATTTCTCCCCGCGCGGGCAGATATGCTGTTGTTAAAATGTCCATTAATTATTAAATATAACTATTTGAAGTTAACAAAATTGCCGCCAATAGCAAGTTTTGACTTTACAAGCGGTCGCTGCTATGCTATTATATACTGTAGTTGAACTGATCTGCGGGCGTTCATTAATTTATCATTTTTTGTTAAAAACTGTTTGCTCCTATGATCTGTTCGGTCTGATCTGACAGCAGATAACTGCTTAAAACAATATCACAGAAAGGAAGATCGAAAATGCAAAAGGGAAGTTTTCTTAAACGTTCACTGGCAGGCGTTTCAGCTGCGGTAATGATGCTGACGGGCAACGCTGTTCCTACCGTTACCGCCGCAGTGATCGACAAAGATAATCCCAACAACTATCACAACTATGCAGAGGCTCTCCAGCTCGCACTTTGTTTCTACGATGCAAATAAGTGCGGTGACGAGGTGGCAGATGACGGCTATTACTCATGGCGCGCCAACTGCCATGTAAAGGACGGTGTCATACCCCTCACACCGATGACCCCGATGCCTGAGGTGGGCAAGGGCAAGACCGATGACCAGCTTAAAGAAGATCAGGGTCTTGGTGCAGGCGATGACGGCAAGACTAAGCCGAATCTCGGTGACGATGACCCCGACCTCTACGTTGGCGTTAATATGTCGCAGGAGTTCATCGACAAAAACAAGAAGTACCTCGACCCCGACGGTGACGGTACTCTCGACCTCACAGGCGGCTGGCACGATGCGGGCGACCACGTAAAGTTCGGACTTCCGGGAAGCTATTCCGCTTCTACCATAGGCTGGGGCTACTATGAGTTCCGCGATTCCTATAAGGAACTTGGTCTTGACAAGCACGTTGAGGACGAACTTCACTGGATAAACGACTACTTTATGAAAGTCACTTTCATGGACGAAAAGGATAACGTAGTCGCTTACTGCTATCAGGTAGGCGAGGGCAATAACGACCATAACTACTGGTGCCCGCCCGAATTGCAGGTAGAGGATACTATGGTAGCCTCTTCGTCATGCGCAGTTAAGCGCCCCGCTTACTTCGCAACAGAGGAGATGCCCGCTTCCGACCAGTGCGCAGGCGCAGCCGCATCGCTGGCTATCAACTACCTCAACTTCAAGGATACCGAACCCGAATACGCAGAGAAGAGCCTTAAGTACGCAAAGGCGCTGTATGATTTCGCAGTAAAGACCCACGTTGAGGAATGGAATCCCGGCGAAGTTCCCAGCTGTTCCAGTCTCGGCTATGACGGCGGTTTCTATACCTCCAGCTATGACTACGATGAACTTGCATGGGCGGCTGTATGGCTCTACTACTGCACCGAAGACTACGATTATATCAACGATATCATCGCAGTTGACGAAACTACCACCAACGCAAAGGGCGCTCACCCCTACACAGGCTACATGAAGCGCATCATCACCGATACAGGCAACTGCTGGCAGAATATCTGGGTACACTGCTGGGATACAGTATGGGGCGGCGTGTTCGCTAAACTCGCACCTGTTACCAACACAGCCCGTGACTGGTATATCTTCCGCTATAACCTCGAATTCTGGTCGGGCTGTAGGGAGAGCGTAGACAGTTCCGAATGGGGTTATGAGCCTGTTCATACCCATAAGTACTTCGGTATGGACGACTATCTCTGGAACACTCCCATGACCGCTGACGAGATACCCTCTCTCCCCGACAGCAAGACCAGCAGTGACTTCATTGCAAAGTCGCCCAAGGGCTGGGCAGTCGTATCGGGCTACGGTTCAGCAAGATATAACACAGCCGCAGGTCTGTGCGCATGCGTATACGCAAAGACCACTAAGGACGAAACATTCCTCCCCTGGGCAAGGGCACAGATGGAATACATTCTCGGCAACAATCCTATGGGTTACGCATATGAGGTAGGCTACGGCAATAACTTCGCAAGCCACCCTCACCACCGCGCATCACACTGCTCCGCTACTCAGAGCATGGACGACCCCATCACACAGGTACATACCCTTTGGGGCGCACTTGTAGGCGGTCCCGACCTTGATGATGTACATGTTGACCAGACTAAGGACTACATCTACAACGAGGTAACTGACGACTACAACGCAGGCTTCTGCGGCGACCTCGCAGGTCTTTACCATTACTACGGACGCAAGGGCGGCATCGACGCTAAGGAGAACCACATTATCGAGAACTTCGATATGTCGGGCAACGCTAAGGGCTATGAGCAGGTAGACGAGAACGGCAACTCACTGCCTGTAGGCTACTTCGTATCTGGCGGCAAGGCTCAGGAAAAGGACGACGGCATACAGCTCAAGATCGTTCTCCACAACAGAACTGTCGATCCTCCGAGATTTGAGTGTGATGTCAAGGCAAGATACTACTTCAACATCAAGGAACTCCTTGATGAAGGCTACGATATCGACTACATCACCGCACGTATCGACTACGATCAGGTCGCAGGCTATTCAGACAACAAGTCACACGCAGTACTCTCCGACCCTGTCAAGTATGACGATAAGGGCACATACTACGTTGACATCACATGGAAAGACTGCAAGTTCTACGGCAGCCGTGTATACCAGTTCGCGCTGACGACCAAGATGGATCAGCAGAAGTACGTATATCCCAAGTGGGATTCTTCCAACGACTACAGCTATTCCGACCTTGTCAGCTTCGAGGACGACAACTCCGCAGCCGCTATCACAGATAAGATCACACTTTACGCTGATGATAAGCTGATCTGGGGCGTTGAGCCTGACGGTACCACACCTTCGACTGACGAACCGATCAACGTTTCAAACAAGAATGTCAATTACGGTGACGCTGACTGTGATGGTGTCGTAACTATCGCTGATGCTGTAGCTGTAAGCCGCTATCTTGCAAACGCAAAGAAGTACCCGCTTACCGAAGCGGGCAAACTCAATGCAGACTGCGTAGATGCAGGCAAGGGCATCACAGCTGATGATGTCACTGCGATACAGGTCATTGCATCTGGTTCCGTAAATGGTTCCGATCTTCCCCTGACAGCATCTTCACTAAAAAAGGTGACGGCTAAGAAATAACATATTTGACACGTCGGTACTCATCGGGTGCCGACGTGTTTTTTGTCTGCATAAAATACAACTCTCCCCGAACGTTTACCGCATCGGGGAGAGTTTCTTATATCAAAATGTGGTTATCCCGCTGACACACCACAAAAACAGCGGCTAAACAGAACTTAAGGTGGTTGGCGTATGGGCGCTCAATTATCCTTTTGTTTACCGCATTTTTAGTTGGTGTGCTAAAGTGATAGTCATATATCAAAATATCATCATCTGTTGTTTTTGCGGTATTTTGAAGGCGATACGCAGGCGTATTTCTGGAATACCTTTGAAAAGTGTGAATAGTCGGGATATCCGCATTTTTCCGACACCTCCACCGCAGAAAGTTCAGTGGTGGTCAGCAGTTGTTTGGCATATTCCATTCGGCTGGTGAGTATATCCTTCGTGCATGGTATACCGTAGCGCTGTTTGTACAACCGCTGAAAATGTGATACCGACAAATTCATATCCTGCGCTATCTGTGGTATGTTCCAGTCAGCAGACGGCTCATCGTATATCTGTTTGCGTATTGTTTCAAGTTCATTTTCATACTGCGAATGCCCGCCCCTGTCCTCAGGATTTGCGCAGCTTTTTATCTGCATGAAGATGGCTTTTATCAGATAACGTACAGTGGCATCTTTCTCACTGTTTTCCGAATAAAATATCTCCACACACATTTTTATCAGTTCAGATACCGTATCTGTGTCCAGCTTTATCGGTACATTGTGTTCGATCCCCAGCGAATTTAAAAATTCATTATCCTCATCTTCCAGATCAAATCTTATCCAGTCATCAACGTACTCCTCGCCGTCACCGCACAGCGTATGCGGATAGCAGCTTTCAATTACAAAGAGCGTGTTATCGTCCACATTGTAGAACTTGCTTCCCATGCCTATACGTGCCTTTGAGCGTATAAGAAGTATCTGCATGCCGTGTATGCCGTTCGGTCTGTCTTTATAAAGGTCAGCGGAATGCTTGCTGTGCCAGCCCAGCATATATGCTTTCATGGTCAACGCCTCCTAACGTGATCGGTCTTTCTTGATTTAACACATCGTATAACGTTTAACATTCAGTGCAATGTCCGCATCGTTCTGTCAGCTGACAATAACAATGCAGTACGGTCTTATCGGGAAGTCAGATTTATAATCATATTATATAATGATTTGCACCGTCTGTCAATAACTTTTGCAATAAAATCACAACTTTGTGATAGAAATTTACATTGAAAATAAAGTGCGTAAATGGTAAAATGATATTACAAACTATAGCGATCCGGATTTTAAATTATGACTATCCCTTTAGCACACCGGCTGAAAATGCTGTAAACAAAAGGATAATTGAGCGCCGTTTTTGCGGTGTGTCAGCGGGATAACCACGTTTTAAATTCACAAGATCTGGTCTGAATTTAAGGCGGATCGCTATAAGGCGGCTGTTCAAAGGTAAAATTATAAAAACGGAGGATCAAAAAAATGAGCAGTATCACAAAAAAGGTCGCCGCATTCGCTGCATCAATGGCGTTGGCGGCAACATCGAATGTCGGACTGATGAGCAGTATAAAGGCAAGTGCTGCTTATGGTGTCGGCGGCAATGGCAAAGCCATCATGGAATACCTTGACAGAGGCATCTATGCCGTAAAAAGCGGCAGCGGTATGTTCGTCAGTTGGCGTTATAATGCCAACGATGCCGATGATGCAGAGTTCAGGCTCTACCGTGATGATAAGCTGATCTACACAAGCAGGTCGGGTGATGCCACTTCCTATCAGGACAACGGCGGCAGTACAAACTCAAAGTACCGCGTTGACTGTGTATCGGGCGGCAAGACCGTCAACTCCCAGACCTGTAAATTCACATCGGCAAACAATTATTTCGACATCAAGCTGAATAGTCCGGGCAGCCAGTATTCGCCCAACGACTGCTGCGTAGGCGATGCTGACGGCGATGGTCAGTACGAGATATTCCTGAAATGGGATCCAAGCAATTCAAAGGATAATTCCCAACAGGGCAAGACCGATAATGTTTTCATCGACTGCTATACCCTCACAGGCAAACAGTTATGGCGTATCGATCTGGGCAAGAATATCCGCGCAGGTCAGCACTATACGCAGATGTGTGTTGCTGATTTCGACTGTGACGGCAAAGCCGAACTCATCACCAAGACTGCCGACGGCACCAAAGACGGCAAGGGTAAAGTCATCGGCAGCGGCAGCAAGGACTACCGCAACGGTAACGGCTATATCCTTGACGGTCCTGAGTATATGACCCTCTTTGACGGTCAGACAGGCGCGGCACTTGATACCATCGATTTCCCTGTACCGCGCGGCAAAGTTTCCGACTGGGGCGACAACTACGGCAACCGTGTTGACCGAATGAACAGCGGCATCGCCTACCTTGACGGTGTACACCCCAGCGCCATCTATGGCAGAGGTTACTACACAAGACTTACATGGTCAGCTGTCGATGTCAGAAACAAAAAGCTGGTCAAGAGATGGGTCTATGACTCCACATTCAATAAGTCAGCTGCGGGCTGGGGCTGCGGAAACCATAACGTAATGGTCGCTGACTGCGATAACGACGGCAAGCAGGAGATATTCACAGGCGCAAACTGCATCGATGACAACGGTAAACTGCTCTGGTCAACAGGCGACCTTCACGGCGATGCCATGCACGTTGGTGACCTTATCCCCGACAGAGAGGGTCTTGAAGTCTGGGAGTGCCATGAGGACAAGCCCTACGGTGAAAGCTGCTACGATGCCAAAACAGGTAAAAAGATATTCCACATAAACAATACCAAAGATACAGGACGCTGTGCCGCCGACAATATCTGGGCAGGCAATAAGGGCGCAGAATTCTGGGGCGCTGCCGACGGCAACGTGTATAACTCATCAGGTAAGAAGATAGGCGGCACAAAGCCCGCACAGAACTTCTTCATCTACTGGGACGGCGACCTCGAACGTGAGATACTTGACGGCAACAAGATATCCAAAATGACAGGTGCCGACAAGATAGACCGCATATTCACCGCCAACGGCTGCGGTACCAACAACAGTTCAAAGTCCGTACCCTGTATGACAGCCGACCTCTTCGGTGACTGGCGCGAAGAACTGATACTCAGGACCGATGACAACACAAAACTCCGCATATGGTGTACCACAAGCACCACTAAAGTGCGTCTTACCACTCTCATGCACGATATGCAGTATCGCGCCCAGAACTGCTGCCAGCAGAGCGCATATAATCAGCCGCCCCATGTCAGCTATTATCTCGGCAGTGATGCACCGCTGCCCGCAAGACCAAAGGTGCTGATGAATAATTCCGCTGTACCTTCCGAACCGATCATAGATGACCCCGTACAGCCGATCACAAATGTCAGCAAGAAGTTCGATCTCGGCGCAAATTCTACCAACGGCTTCACCACCGTCAAAGCGGCAGATAAGTATTCCGCAGGCAAGGGCTACGGCTTCTCGGGAAATGATGTCAAAGATGTGTCAGCCGCAGGCAGGAACGAACTCAGCGATGCTGTACAGTTCACAGGCAGCACCACTTTCAATGCAGATGTCCCCAACGGACTCTACAAAGTAAAGGTAACTCTCGGCAATACCACACGCACCAGCGTTTATATGGAGAACATGCTCCAGATAGTCAACATGACAGGCAATAACGCCACAGACGAGATCATTCTCCCCATTACTGACGGTCAGCTGAATATCCGCGCAGCCGCAGGCAAGGAGGGCAACGCCTACTCCATCAGTGCCATCGAGATAAACAAAATATCCGACAGCACCACCATGCCGAAAACTGTATGGCTCTGCGGTGATTCTACCGTGTGCAACTACTATCCGCTCGATTCAAGCACTCAGGCAGGCTGGGGTCAGATGCTCGGCAAATATCTCGGCAGCGATGTGTATATAAGAAATATGGCAGCAAGCGGCGAATATGCTAAGGGCTTTGTAGATCACGGCAACTTCAGCTGTATCGAAAAATACGGCAAGAGCGGTGATACATTCATCATCTCCATCGGTATAAACGACAGCAAGTACTATAACGGTACTGAGTACCGGAAGGTAGTCACCGATATGGTCAAGAGAGCCAAAGCCAAAGGCATGGAGGTCATACTCGTCAAGCAGCAGGGCAGAAAGGGCGACTACTCTCTGTCACCTCTTCTAAAGAGCAGGTATTTCTCTGCCGAACTTGACAATATAGCTTCCGAACAGGGCTGCAAGGTGATAGACCTGTTCACACTCTGGCAGGACTACTGCGTATCTGTCGGCGCATCAAAGGCAGATTCCATGTACATCGACAATGTTCACCCCAACCGCACAGGTGCAGATAAGCTGGCCGAACTCGTGGCATCACAGCTGGGCGGCACACCTTCTTACTCTTCTGATATCATCGATGGTCAGATATATACCATCAAGAATGTCAACAGCGGTCTGTATCTCTCGGTAGAGGGTGCGAATGCAGCCAACGGCTCAAATGTCGAACAGTCTTCCGCAAACGGCACACAGATACAGTTCAGGGCAGTTGCGGCAGGTGACGGCTGCTACTATCTGGTATCTCAGCTGGGCGACGGCAAGTCCTACGCACTCGATGTTTCAGGCAGACATACCGATGATGAAACCAATATCGAGATATATGAATTCAACAAGGGCGATAACCAGAAGTTCATGATAAACAAGAATGCCGACGGAACATACAGCATACTCACCAAGATAACCGACGGCAAGTCCGCACTCGATGTCAACGGCAAGTCCCGCGACAACGGCGCAAATGTCCAGCAGTATACCTATAAGGGCAGTGATAACCAGAAATGGTACTTTGAAACTGTCAAGCCCGCTGTCACCCCCGACCCGATAACACCATCTGTTCCCGCAACAGATATCGTTGACGGCAAGGTGTACACATTCAAGAATGTCAACAGCGGCCTGTATCTCTCGGTAGAGGGTGCGAATGCCGCCAACGGCTCAAATGTCGAGCAGTCTTCCGCAAACGGCGCACAGACACAGTTCAGGGCAGTTGCGGCAGGCGACGGTTACTTCTATCTGGTATCACAGCTGGGCGACGGCAGATCCTACGCACTTGATGTTTCAGGCAGAAATACCGACAATTCTGCCAACATCGAGATCTACACCTTCAACAAGGGCGATAACCAGAAGTTCAGGATAGACAAGAATGCCGACGGAACATACAGCATACTCACCAAAATTACCGACGGCAAGTCCGCACTCGATGTCAACGGCAAGTCCCGCGACAACGGCGCGAATGTCCAGCAGTATACCTACAACGGCGGCAATAACCAGAAATGGTATGCCGAAACAGCTTCTCCCGCTGTGATCGGTACAGGTTCATATCCCGAAGTCACAAAGATCGAGTACAGCGAAACATACCATCAGTTCCGCATAAGCTGGACACCTGTAAAGAATGCGGATAAGTACGGCATAGCTGTTTACATCGCAGGCAAGTGGAGAGTTCAGACGTACACCGATGCGACCACATTCATTTCGCCCAAGCTGAAAGCAGGCGAAAGCTACAGAATGCTCATCGCCGCAAGATCAGGCGGTAACCAATGCCATTAAGCCAACATTCAAAATATATTTCGCATTCGTTCACAAAATATCTATTGACAAATCTCCGGAAATCTGCGGTTTCATTGCCCACAGGGCAATGAAACCCTTTGAAATAGGTA
>Ga0129310_1000910_pt1 | contig 30215 bp, 12 predicted proteins | sample Go1ome_2_FD_94433 | JGI IMG/M metagenome (GOLD analysis project Ga0129310, IMG submission 94433) | Western lowland gorrila individual fecal microbial communities from Wisconsin, USA - Go1022A metagenome | ecosystem: Host-associated > Mammals > Digestive system > Large intestine > Fecal | place... | reverse complement strand
GTCCCCATATTTATCAAGGCAGTTCTTGTGGACTGTCAGCTTTGCTGCGCCTAAAATTATTTGTGAAGATGGTCGTGGGAGGTTAGGTGAGATTGGTTTTTGTTAGCTTAATGGCATTGCTTTCAGACAGGGGGTAAAAAGCGATGTCAGTTATTTATATTGCACATATCTCTGATCTGACCCAACCTATAACCGAAAACATGCTGTCTAAGCTGACCCCACAGCGCAAAGCGCGAATGTGCCGCTACAGACAGCACAGCGATAAACTTCGGTGCGTGGCGGCGGCACTGCTTGCAAGGCTCGGCGCACAGGAATTTTTCTCGGATACAAATGTGCAGGTCTTCATGCCCGCAGGTATGCCGCCTTATGCGGTCAGCGGAGATAAGGTCTGCCGCATGAGCATTTCTCACACCGCCGACCGCGTTATGTGCATGACTGACAGCGAAGACTGCGGCGTTGATATTGAATCCGAACACGCCTGCCGTGAAGCTGTCGGGCTTGCCGAAAGGTATTTCTTCGCTTCCGAAGCGGCATGGATATGCGCGGCTGAAACCGAAACCTTACGCGCCGAACGTTTCATACGCATCTGGACGGCTAAGGAAGCATATCTTAAATACTGTGCCACAGGTCTGCGGCGGGGACTTGATACTTTCTGCATAACGGCATACGATGACGGAGTTTCCGTGACCGACCCCATTATGCCTGCGGCGCATCTTTACAGCATTGCCGATAAAGACGGCGGCTTTGTTTACACAGCCTTCTCACGTACCCCTGTTGAGAGGTTTACTAAGGTGGAAAGTGATGTATTGTTCTGTAATTGAGTTAGATTGAACTAACTATATAATATCTCTGTATTGATCGCAATATCGATCGGAAAGGAAATGATAGACATGGGAGATGTATTCAAATTTGTGCGTGATAAGAGTGCGGCTGTGATCTCGGCTATCCTTGCTGTGATCTCAGTTTTTGCAGGTCTTGTCCCGTATCTTGCGGCGGCAAAACTGCTTACAGCACTTGTAAGCGGGCAGATAACCGAAAGCATGATATGGAAATGGGGTGCGGCGGCACTTGTGGGCTACTTCTTAAAGACCTTGCTCTTGTCCGTTGCATCGAGCGTATCTCACCGCATGGCGTATTCGACCATGAGTGAGATAAGAACAGCCCTTGCACAGAAACTTCTTCGCGTACCGCTTGGCACAGTCCGTGAAAAGAGGATAGGCGAGTATAAACAGATGCTTATGGACGAGATAGAACACCTCGAATACCCGCTGGCACATATGGTTCCCGAACTGACCTCTAACCTCATCGGTTTTCTGGCTGTGCTTATCTACATTTTTGTGATCAACTGGAAGCTGGGACTTTGCGCTGTCGGCACACTTATCGTCGGCTTCATCATATACGGCATGATGACCGCAGGTCACGACCTTATGGAGATATTCAAACAGTTCACCTCAGACAGTGAGAAGATGACAGGCATAATGGTCGAATATGTCGGCGGCATGGAAGTCATAAAGGCATACGGCAGAACTGCTTCGTCTATGGAAAAATTCACATCGTCTGTCATGAAGTTCAAGGATTCGATGATGACATGGTTCAAACACTGCTATCCGTTCATGGCAGGATTTTACGTGGTCACACCCAACAGTCTTCTGTTCATACTGCCTATAGGCACAGCAATGCTCGCAAGCAGCAAACTTGAACTTTCAGAACTTATCATGTGTATGCTTCTGGCTTTCGGCGTGGCAGAACCCCTCATAAAAATAGTTGAGTTCTCCGACAACATCACAGCCATCACCACCACAATGAAAAAGGTGAACGAGGTGCTGGAACTTGAAGAGATGGAGAAAGGCACCGTCAAAGCACAGGGCGCTGAGGTCATTACCGCCAAAGATGTAAAGTTCGCCTACAAGGAGAAGGAGATACTTCACGGTATCAGCTTCAGCGTGAAAAAGGGCGAGAAGATAGCTTTTGTCGGCGCTTCCGGTTCAGGTAAATCTACCATCGCAAAACTTCTTGCAAGGTTCTACGATGTCAAAGATGGAAGTATCCTCTTAGACGGCACAGACATACGCAATATCGATATGGACAGCCTTATGCAGCAGCTGAACTATGTCACACAGGATAACTACCTGCTGGATATGACCATTGCAGACAATATCCGTCTTGGCAATCCCGATGCAACAGATGCACAGGTCGAAGAGATAGCAAAACGCACTGGCTGTCACGATTTCATAATGACACTGCCCGATAAGTATAACACCACCGTAGGCGGTGCAGGCGCAAAACTCTCAGGCGGACAGAAACAGCGTATCGCTATCGCACGCGCCATGCTGAAAAATGCGCCCATCATCATACTTGATGAAGCTACAGCCTACATGGACCCCGAAAATGAAGCACTGGTGCAGAGTTCGATAAACGAACTTGCAAAGGATAAAACACTTATCATGATAGCCCACCGCTTACAGACAGTCACCGACTGCGACAGGATATATCTGGTCGATAACGGCAATATCAAAGCATTCGGCACTCATGAAGAACTTCTGAAAAACAGTGAAGAATATCGTTCTATGTGGGCACACCACAGCGGAGAGGGGGAAGCAAGATGATAGAACTGCTCAGACAATTTATGGAGCTTTGCGGCAATAAAAGCGGCAAAATAAAAAAGAGCATCTTTGTAGGTGCTCTTGACGGTATGTTTGAATCACTGCCTTTCACAGCGGTGTTCTACCTGTTCACCTGCCTTAAGGAACTGCATTTTCAGGCAGATGCACTCACAAAGAAAGATGTTCTCATAATAAGCGTGATATTCCTCGTTGGTGTCATCGGCAGATGGATATGCAAATACTTCGTCTACAATTTACAGAGCGTTGCAGGCTATGAAGCCGCTGCTGAAACACGCTGTGATATAGGCGACCACCTCAAAAAGGTGTCGATGGGCTTCTTCTCTTCAAGAAGTATCGGTGATACCATAACCACACTTACAGATGATATCCATTTCATGGAACAGAACGCCTCAAATATTCTCGAAAAGAGCATAAATAATGTGATAAGCGTGCTCACACTGACTATCTGCATGCTGTTCTTTGACCTGCGCATCGGTGCGGCATTTATCGTTGGTGCGCTGATATCTGTTGCGATAATCAGTTCACAGCAGAAAACTTCGAGAGTTGTGGTCGAAAAGCTGAAAGATAACCAGATGAAGACCAACAACAAAGTCCTTGAATATCTTGAGGGCATCACAGTCTATAAACTGTTCCCCAATGCAGGTTCGGCAAAAAACGATATGGGCAAAGTTTTCTCCGAGCATTCAAAGCACGAACTCAGCCTTGAAAAGAACTTCATTTTCGGAAGTTTCTGGTTCCTCGCTGTTGAGCGCATCACCGCCGGCATCATCATTTTCGCATCGGCATGGCTGGCAATGAAAGGTTCACTGGATATCGTAAAAGCGGCAGTACTGCTGGTAGGCGCTTTCGCACTGTATAAGCCCCTCGAAAATCTCGGCACTGTCATGGGCATGGTAAGAATGATGGATATATCCATGAAGCGCATACGTGAAACAAAGAATATCCCTGTAATGGAGGGCGGCAATAAAAATGCCGATAAGTTCGATATATCACTTGACCATGTATCATTCAGCTATGATGGTGATGATGCTGTCATCTCAGATGTCACACTTGATATCCCCGCACATAAGATGACCGCCATAGTCGGACCGTCAGGCTGCGGCAAGACCACCCTGACACGCCTTATGGCTCGCTTCTGGGATGTAAGCAGCGGCACAGTGCGCATCGGCGGTGTAGATGTGCGCGATATTCAGCCCGAAACGCTGTATCAGTATTTCAGCATAGTTTTCCAGAACGTATTCCTGTTCAACGATACCATCGAGAACAATATCCGTTTCGGCAAACCCGATGCTACCCACGAAGAAGTCGTAAATGCCGCAAAGCGTGCCTGCTGTCACGAGTTCATCTCACAGCTTGAAAACGGCTATGACACCCTTGCAGGCGAGAACGGCAGTTCGCTTTCGGGCGGCGAAAAACAGCGTATCGCTATGGCGCGTGCTATACTCAAAGATGCGCCAATAATCATTCTTGACGAAGCAACATCAAGCGTTGACCCCGAAAACGAATGGATGATGGTCAAGGCTATCGATGAACTGGTGGAGGGCAAGACCGTTATAATGATAGCACACAAGATGCGCACCATTATGAATGCCGACCAGATAGTTGTCATGGAAAACGGACGCATACACGGCACAGGCACCCATGACACACTGCTCGAAAAAGACAGCATCTACCGCAGTTTCTGGGATAACAGAAAAAATGCGGCAAGCTGGAAGATATAAAGGGAGGATAATCATGAAAACAAAAAACACAAACGGCAAAGACCTTATCACAACAGGAATTTATACTGCGCTGTACATCGTGGCGCTGTTTGCGGCATCAGTCGCGAATGTCACACCGCTGACATTCATGTTCTATCCTGCGGTAGCATCTTTGCTTGGCGGAACATTTTTCCTTATGCTGGCGATAAAGGTAAAAAACAGCTTTTCAATAATAGTGTGGGGCATCATAGTGGGACTGCTGTTTTTAGTTCTCGGCATGGGTATGGCACTGCCGTTCTTCGTAGTGGGCGCAGTAGTCGGGCAGTTAATAATAGCAAAGTCGGGTCACAAGAGCCTTGGCATGATAACACTTGCATACATCATAACATCGGTTTGCTCTGTCGGCGGATATGCACAGCTGTTCTTCACAACAGACTCGTATCTTAAAGAAGCATCTGCACGCGGGCTGACAGACGATTTCGTGAACGGTCTTTCAAAATATGCCACAGGCACTTTCCTTGCAGTGATAATTCTTGTTACAGCAGCAGCGGCGCTGTGCGGCATCATGGCTGGCAGACTGATAATGAAGAAACATCTTGTAAAAGCAGGTGTCATCTGACATGAAAGCAGGCGGACTTGATGTCCGTACTAAACTGATACTGCTTCTGTACACCGCCATAGTTGTTTTCGCAGTGCCGAAATTGTGGCTGGAGGTGACCATGTTCGCGCTGTGTTCATTACTGCACATCATATACGGCAGTGTGCGCAGAAGCCTGAAATATCTTGTGATATACGCGGTGGCAGTGGCAGTACAGTTTTTTCTCCTGCCGAAACTCAGCGGGGCGGCACTGATGACTGTGTCGATCTTCGCAGTGTCTTTCCGCAGACTTATGCCCTGTATAATGGCAGGCAGACTGCTTTTGCAGACCACCACCGCATCTGAGATGTTAAACGGTCTGCAAAAACTGCATATCCCCATAGAGGTAACGATCCCCCTTGCAGTAACGGTGAGGTATATCCCCGCAGTAAAGGAACAGCTTCAGCATATCCGTGATGCAAGACGGCTTCGGCAGTTTAGCAAACGTGGCGGTTTTCTGCACAGGGCGTTGCGCAGTGTGGAACTATATTACGTACCTCTGCTTGTATCGGCGGTGCAGATGTCTGATGAGATAACCGCCGCCGCAGTTACAAGAGGTATAGAAGACCCATGCAGGCACACTTCAGCCCTTGAACGCAGGTTCGGCACAGCTGACTATCTTCTGCTGACACTACTTGCGGCGCTGACTGCATTAATTATCTTTACCCGAAAGGCGGCGGTGGCATGATAAGAATTCAAGGGCTGACATTCACCTATCCCGAACAGGACGAAGCAGTGCTGAAAGATATCACGCTCGATATCGGGCGGGGTGAAACAGTACTGCTGTGCGGTGTCAGCGGGTGCGGGAAATCAACGCTCTTAAGGACGATAAACGGCATGATACCACATGTAACAGACGGCGAGATCACGGGCGTGGTCACTGTCGGGGGAGCTGCTGTTGATGACACGCCGATGTACGAACTATCAAGGCGGACAGGCAGTGTTTTTCAGAATCCTAAGTCGCAGTTTTTCAACCTTGACTCGGACAGCGAACTGGCATTCGCTATGGAGAATGCAGGCCGCCCGTCAGCTGAGATACGTGCGCGCATGGAACAACTGACCGAACTTTTCGGTATAGAACATTTGCGCGGGCGAAGCATTTACGAAATGTCGGGCGGCGAAAAGCAGATACTTGCCATAGCATCTGCCTGCATGAATGACCCCGATGTGCTGGTTTTGGACGAACCCACCGCGAACCTTGACCCTGCTGCGATAGTCACCATGCAGAAGATACTTGCTGTACTAAGATCACAGGGCAAGACCATTGTCATTGCAGAACACCGACTGTCTTTCCTGCGGGAACTTGCGGACACAGTATGTATAATGCAAAGCGGCAGGATAGTACAGCGAATGTCGGGAAAAGATTTCTTCGCGATAAATGAAGATACTCGCATATCACTGGGACTGCGTCAGCTTGCAAGCAGACCTCTGACGGCATCACAGAAGCCTGCGCGGGGCGAAGAACTGCTATGCGCGAAAAATATATCAGCCGCTTACGGAAAACACAAGGTACTCAGCGGGCTGTTTTTCAAGGCATATGCGGGTGACATCATCGGCGTAACAGGCAGGAACGGCGCGGGAAAATCGACACTGTTCAGGCTGATATGCGGGCTGCAAAGACCATCGGGCGGGAGATTTCTGACAGGCGGTAAGAACTGTTCTGACAAGCAGCTGCGGCAGCATTCGTGCATAGTCATGCAGGATGTGAATTTTCAGCTTTTTGGCGAGAGCGTGATCGATGAATGTATGATATCATCCGATGATGCAGATGAAGCAAAAGCCGAAAAGGTGCTTGCTGATATGCAGCTGACAAAGTGGCGTGAAAGTCACCCGATGGCGCTTTCGGGCGGGCAGAAGCAGCGGTTGGCGATCGCGGCGGGACTGATGCAGGATAAGTCGGTGTATTTATTTGATGAACCCACCAGCGGGCTTGACTATCAGTCGATGATACAGGTGCGCGACAGGATACGCGAACTTTCACAGCGGGGCAAGGCGGTATTCGTCATCACCCACGATATGGAACTGCTTGATATGCTGTGCAGCAGATGTTTTTTCGTGCATGATGGGGGTATCAGCGAGATATACGCCGATGACGGTTACAGCAGGGTGGTCACAAAACTGCTTTGCGGGTGAAACGGAAATATAGTGGTGACGTTATCTTTCGGCGCATTATGCGCGGGAAGATGAGCGCCGCCTGTTTTTATACCTTTTTTAGCCTATACGATGATGAGGCGCTGGTATCTTATAGCAATCCGCCTTAAAATTCAGACAAAATCCAGTCACAAAACCCATAAATCCCAGCTTTCGCGACTGGATTTTGTGAATTAAAAAAGTTGGATTTATGTATATCGGTTAGCGTACACTAACTGTGACATATTATCAATTAAGTCAAATGAGGAGGTAAAAGAATTATGGGATATAACAAGAATGCAGGTACGGCGCTGAATACGCGGTGGATACAGTATCAGAAGACATCAGACACGCCGTCGATGAGGCTGTTTTGTTTTCCGTATGCGGGAGGAAGTGCGCTGTTTTATTCGAGGTGGTTCAAATATCTTGAAGAAGATGCGGAGGTATTCCCTATACAGCTTCCTGGTCGTGAGAGCAGGATAGATGAGCCTTTACAGCGTGTTATGAGCGTTGTGATAGACAAGATAGTTGAAGAGATAGCACCTCTGCTGACTGAGAACACGGCGTTCATCGGGCACAGCATGGGCAGTATGATAGCCTACGAGGTCGCAAAAAAGCTGGCAGAGAAAAACATGCAGATGCCGAAGCACATCTTTTTGTGCGGTGCTGTGCCGCCCGATATGATAGGCGAGTGCGAGAAGATACACATGCTTTCGGACGATGAATTCTGTGAGAAGCTGAAAGGATATGAGAGCATAACATCTGAACTGATGAAGTATCCCGAATTCTACAAATTCTTCCTGCTTGTAATAAAGGCGGATTTTGAACTTATAGAAACTTACCGTTTCGGCGGTAACTGGAAGATGCCCTGCCCTGTTACGATATTTTCGGGGACGGAAGACCCGTATGTACCCGCAGAGGCGCTGGGACAGTGGGGGCGTTTCTGTGAGAAAGAGCCGCAGATAATCACATACAGCGGCAATCATTTCTTCCTGAAAGAGCATACAGAAGAGATATGCGAGATAATAAACAACTGCATGAAAGTAGAGGATAATTAACATGTCAGGTATTTACGAAGCTATACGTTTGTCAGCAGAAAAGCACAGGGAAAAGACTGCTGTCATCGCAGAGGGGCGAAGCTATACTTACGGTGAACTGATAGCCGCCGCAGAGGGATATGCAGCCGAACTGGCAGAACAGGGCATATCCGATAAGGACACAGTGGCGGTATACCGTGAGCGCAGTGACAGGCTTATAATAACTCTGCTGGCACTGCTGAAAACAGGTGCGGTCTATGTGCCGCAGAGTGCATCATACCCGCGCGAAAGGGTAGACAGCATCATAAAGACTGCGGGGTGCAGTTATCTTATAACAGACAGCGGTGTTGAAAAAACGGGCATAGAAGCCGGCGAACACAAAGATGCGGCTTATATGCTGTTCACATCGGGTTCAACCGGGACACCTAAGGGCGTGGTGACAAGCGGGAACGCTTTGCTGGCAGAACTTGAGAGTTGTCAGCAGAAGATAGCCTACCGTGAAAATGACAGGGTGCTTTTCAAGGCGGCGGTAAACTTTGCGTTCTCGATATACGAGATATACATGCCTTTGCTGAACGGCGGCACTGTGGTGGCAGTCGGTGAAGATGAAAGCCGTGACATCGCAAGTCTGGCGGGATATATGAAGCGTTACGGTATCACGGTGCTGCCTGCTGTGCCATCGGTGCTGGAAGCGCTTATGAAAAGAAGAGATGCAGACGAAGTTTTTGCGGCTGTGCGCGTGGTGATGTGCGGCGGTGAGGTGCTGAGCAGAAAGCTGTCAGACAGTTTTATTTCGCGGTATAAGGCACAGATCTGGAACATTTACGGCATGACTGAAACAACGGGATACATCACAGCGCATCTGTGCGGGACTGAGGACAGGAGCGAAGTGAACTCTGTCGGCACGCCGATAGACGGTATCGAGTATGTTATTCTGGACGAGGATATGGCTGAAGTGAATGACGGTACGGCGGGTATGCTGTATCTGTTTGAAGCGCCGATGATAAATGAATATCAGGACATATCGCAGTCGAGGAGAGTGGTGCTGGCAGATGGGCGCAGAGCGTTCTGCACAGGGGATATCGTAAAGCGCGTGGACGGTGAGTTATGGTTCTGCGGGCGCAATGACAACATGGTGAAGATACACGGCAACCGTGTGGAACTGGAAGAGATAGAAAATCAGGCTGAAAATCTGGAAGAGGTCAGTGCTGCCATAGCGGGGCTGTACAAGCAAAATTCCATAATGCTGTTTGCGGAAAGCAGCGGTGCGCCCGAAGAAGTCGCTGAGGTACTGAGGGGGCATCTGAAAAAGCATCTGCCTGCGTACATGGTGCCTGCGGTCATATGTGTTGTGGAAGAACTCCACCGACTGCCGAACGGCAAGAAAGACCGTCCCACGCAGATAAGAGAATATCAGGAAATGACAAGTGCAAAAGAACAGCAGGAAGACAGCTATGGGCTGGACGCACTTGAAAAGTGCATATTGAATATCATGTCGGAACAGCTGGGGCAGTCTGCCGAACCTGATGCTGATTTTTACGATCAGGGCGGCGACTCATTCGGTATGATTATGATGATACAGCAGATAGCTGAGATATGCGGTATACAGCTTTCGGCGGCGGAATTTATTTCGGCATCTACCGTGAGAGGGCTTGCAAGGGCTGTGGAAGAAAAGCGAGGGAACAGTACTTCTGTGCTGATCGAGAAAACTAATGACAAGCACTATGAAATGACCGAGATGCAGCTTTCATATTTCTTTGACAGGAAGTATGCTGAGGACGGTTCTATACTGCCTACGGCGGGTTATGTTGAACTGGAATGCGGCGGATATGACAGCGCGAAGTTCGCATCGGCGGTGAAGGAGATAGTAAGGTATCACGATATACTGCGCACAGTTTTCAATGAGGACGGCACGCAGACTGTCATGGACAGTGCAGAGGTGGTCGTGGACGAAGAAGTTCTTGAAGATGAAAGCGAGATAGAAACATCAAGAAAGAAAATGCTGGCAGAACAGTTCGACCCCAGCTGTCCGCCGCAGATGAAAGTGCGTGCGCTGGTGCGCGGTGATGGTTCAGCGAGGATACAGCTGTATTTCGATGCCATGACAGCGGACGGACACAGCATAGCGCTTATGCTGGGTGAACTTGATGATATCTACAGCGGCAGGCGCACACTGCCTGATGAAGAAAAGGCGCATTTTGGCAGTTATGTGAAATATCTGCAAAAGCTGACCGATACTGAGGGATATGCGGAAGATGCGGCTTACTGGGAGAAAGAGCGCAAGGCGCTCCCGAACGTGCTGGAACTTCCGCTGAAAGAATACAGCGGAAGAGTTACGGCTGAACAGCGCCGCGCCGCTTTCACGGAAGAAGAGTGGCACAGGCTGGAAGAACGCGCAAAGAAAAACGGTGTGACAGCATTTACGGTCATGCTGTCGGTCGTTGGGCTGGCGCTGAAACGACTGACGAGGAACAGCAGATATCTGCTTTGTCTGCCTGAGTCGATACGACCTGAAAGCGGTGAGTTTGCACAGACGGCGGGAGTGTTCTCAAACTTTATCTATTTTGCATTTGACGGCACGCCGCGTCCGTTTTTGCAGATGCTTCGCGAAAATCAGAAACAGCTTCTCGAAAAGAAGAGCCATTCGCTTTACAAGGGAACTGAGATACTGCATGATTCTGCAAAAGAGAGCAGTACGCTGGGAAGCGGAGTGGTATCGGTGGTGATGACATCACTGCTGGGCAGTGAAACACAGCTTACCGCCTTTAAGAAAGTTTATATGGAGTCACATTCGAGCAATATACCGCTTGAACTGGTACTTGACCGTGTGGGCGGCGAAGTCAGCCTGCTGGTAAACTACATAAGCGAACTGTTCGATGCTGAGATGATCGACGGGCTGACCGAAACTGTCGGGGCGTTTGTGAGGAAGCTGACAGAAGAAAACTGCGGCTGGGAGGAAGTGCAGTACGCTCCCGTACCTGTAAGGGAGCAGGAATTTTTCGGGAAAGTTTCCGATACAGGAGCGCCGCAGGAGTACTGTGACACTGCGACTCTGCTGAGGGACAGCATGCTGAAAAATGCGGAGCGCACAGCTGTTGCGCAGGAGGACAGAAGCATCACTTATGCTGAACTGAAGAAGAAGATGTATTCTTACTGTGCCGCGTTGAAGTCGGCGGGAGCTGATGGCGAAAGACCTGTCTGCATACTTATGCGCAAGAGCATCGAGCAGATAACAGCAGTCGTCGCGTGCGTATACAGTGGGATACCCTACATGCCGCTGGAGGAGGACATACCCGCAGAAAGGCTTCGCAGATGCCTTGAGAACAGCGGTGCGAAGATAGTTTTCTGTGACACCGATGCGCAGATACCTGCGGGCATTACGGTCATACGCCCTGCTGAGACAGCTGACAGCGCGGAAGTTTTCGAGCCTGTCAGACGCGGTGAACACGACCGCATAGCAGTGATACACACATCGGGTTCAACAGGCATGCCGAAAGCTGTGTGCATAGAACACGGCTCTTTACAGAATGCTGTGATGTTCACGGTGAAGAGGTATGATGTAACAGCGGCAGATGCGGCGATGGCTGTTACAAATCTGGCACATGATATGTCGATGTTCGATGTGTTCGGCATGCTGTTCACAGGCGGCAAGATAGTCATGCCCACCCATGAGAAGCGCAAAGACCCCATGCACTGGCTGGCGCTTATGGAACAGGAGAGAGTGACTGTATGGAACTCTGTACCTGCGCTTATGGAGATGTTCATGATATATGTTCAGCAGAGGGGGATAAAGCCCGAACTTCCGCTGAGGCTGTTCTTTCACGGCGGTGACTATGTGCGCCCGATGCTGGTGAAGTTCCTGTTCGGCACTTTCAGCGGGTGCAGGGCTGTCAGCGTGGGCGGACCTACCGAAACGACACTCTGGAACATATACCACGACATCACGGAAGAAGATATCGAAGCGGGCTTTATACCCTACGGAAAAACTATCGACGGAAACAGGTACTATATACTTGACAAGGACAGACAGTCTGTAGCTGTGGGTGTGACTGGATATCTGTACGCGGGCGGCATCGGTGTATCGCAGGGGTATCTTGGTGATGAAGCGCTGACGGCTGAGAAATTCGCGGCTGACCCGATAACAGGCGAAAGGCTTTACAACACGGGCGACTTGGGCTGTTATCTGCCTGACGGAAGCATTAAGTTCATGGGCAGAGATGATGCGCAGATAAAGATAAACGGCAAGCGCATAGAAACTGAGGAGATAGCCGCAGTTATACAGCGCTGTGAGAAAGTGACCGCCTGCGAAGTGATAGGTGACATTCAGGAGAAGAGGATAACTGCATTTTACTGTGCATCGGGCGAGGTATCGAGAGAGGTCATGCGCGATGCGATACTGCGTGAACTGCCCGAATACATGATGCCTGCGGCATTCGTGAAGATGGACAGACTTCCGCTGACAGCAAACGGCAAGACCGATCGCCGCGCACTGCTTGAAAAGGCACGCGAGATGCGTGAGGAGAGCGGTGTGCAGTCGGCAGGGCTGACGGCTGAGGAGAGAAAGCTGAAAGAGTTATACGATCAGTATACTTCAAACAGCAGTTACGACCCCGATGATCCGTTCCTGATAGCGGGCGGAAATTCGCTGAAAGCGATACAGTTCACATTTGCGCTGAAAGAACAGTTTGGTGTTGACATCGGGCTGGCGGAGTTCTTCAAACATTCATCGCTCAGGGAACTGGCAGAGTATCTGAAAGGTCAGGGCGGTACAGCGGCGGCTGACGAAGATCGGGACGGATTTGTTCTGCCATCGAAAAACGGTGCGGACGAGAGCGAACCTTTCCCGCTGACAGAATTACAGCAGGCTTACCTTGTGGGCAGAAAGAACACGATGTCGCTGAACGTTGTGACACACGGCTATATCGAAGCGGAGTGCAGGGATTACGACCATGAAAAACTGCTTAGAGTGGTACGCAGACTGATAAAGCGTCATGGTGTGCTGAGAGATGTGATATCTTACGACAACACACAGCATATAGAACCTGATGTGCCTGATTTCGAGATACCCGTCATTGACCTGAGGGGGAGGTCGGAGAAATTCAGACAGCGCTATCTGAGTTATGTCAGGAGGACGATGATGCTGTGGAAACTCGACCTTTACGAGATACCGCTGGTGAGGATACATGTTGACCTGCTGGGTGACAGCCATGCGCTTTTGCAGATATATTTTGACACGCTGATAATCGACGGCGCGGGATACACTCTGCTTTATAATGAACTGGAAGCGCTGTATGAGGACGAGGACACTGTTCTGCCTGAGATAGATGTGACATTCAGAGATTATGTGATGTACAAGGTGCATCAGAAGACGACATCAGAATATGAAAAGGCAAAGCGTTACTGGCAGAAGAGGATAGAGAACATGCCCGATGCGGTCGAACTGCCGCTGAAACAGGATCCCGACAAACTGGGGCTTGCGCATGGCGTAGTAAAACCCTGCAAAATAAGCATGGAAAGCTGGTACCGCATCAAGGCGGAGGCTGAGCGCAGGGGCGTCACGGGATTTGCGGTGCTGTTCACGGTATTCTCGGAGGTCATAGCACGCTGGGACCGCAAAAAGCGCTTCCTGCTGAGCATACCGCAGACTGACAGACCTGCCGGGCTGAAAGGCATAGAGAAAACGCTGGGCGAATGCGCGACTTTCATGCTGGTAGAGGTGGAGAGCCGTCCCGAAGAAACATTCATACAGACCTGCATGAGAAATTATGAACAGATAATAGAAGCCAGCGAGAACAGTGCGTTCAGCGGTGTGGAGGTGCTGAGAGAGGTCTACAAGTCTAAGAACAATTACGGAAGTGCGCTGGTGCCTGTGGTATTCTCGACACTGACAGACTATGAGCAGACTGAGCGAAAGCATTTTGTGACACTGTTTGATGAAACGCTGACCAGTCAGATATGGATAGACATAGATGTGCGTATACTCAACGGTGAGATGACCATGAACTGGAACATACCCAAAGGCTTGTTCGATGAGGATATGATAGATGACATGACACGTATCGAGAGTGAGATGCTTGAAAGACTGGCGGCTGACTATTCGGTATGGGACAAGCGTCAGGAGATAGAACTTCCTGAGAGGGACAGAAAGATAATGTCGCGGGCAGTCATCGATGAGATGCCCATAGCTTCAAAGAGCATTCAGGCGAGGATAGCTGAGTCGTTCACCAAAAACAAAGAACGCGAACTGCTTGCCGCAGACGGTGAGCATTTCACATACTCTCAGACAGCGGCTATGGTGCGGGCTAAGATGGACATGATGTGCAAAGCGGGCGTTAAAGCAGGTGACCGCATCGCGGTGGCGCTGGGCAAGTCGGCTGAACAGGTGATATGCACGCTGGCGGCTGTGATGCTGGGTGCAGTATATGTGCCTTTTGAAGCTGAGGTGCCTGCGCAAAGGCTGGCATACTGCATGAAGAACACAGGATGCAGGTTCATATTTGCTGAGAGCGGGCGCGGAGATGTGTATGAAGATGCAGTGGAATTGCCGTCAGAACTTGACAGAGAAGCAGATGACAGTGAGATAACATACTGCGACTTTGCGGGTGATGACCTGCTGACCATCATACACACATCGGGTTCAACGGGACAGCCTAAGGCAGTAATGGTGCCGCAGAGAGGTGTGCGCAACGCCATCGACTACACGCTGAAAAAGTTTGAGATAGGCAGTGATGATGCTGTGCTGGCGCTGACAAATCTGGCGCATGACATGTCGATGTTTGACCTGTTCGGCATGATACTGTCAGGCGGCAGGATAGTGATGCCTGCGGAGAAGAACATAAAAGACCCTGTTTGCTGGCTGGACTGCATAAAGCGTGAGAAGGTGACGGTATGGAATTCGGTGCCTGCAATGCTGCAAATGCTGGACAAGGTGATGGAACAGGAGAAAGTCGATAAAATAAGCAGTATACGCAGGCTGTTCACGGGCGGTGATTATCTGCCTGTGCCGCTGATGCAGAAATTATACGAGAAGATGCCGAAAGCGATTCTGGTATCGGTGGGAGGTCCTACAGAAACTACTCTGTGGAACATATACCACATCATCAAGCCTGAGGACTTTTCAAAGGGCAAGATACCTTACGGCAGACCTATCGCGAACAACAGGTACACTATCCGTGACGAGAACATGCGGATAGTTCCTGCGGGTGTTACGGGTATGATGTACTGCACAGGTGTGGGCGTGACAGCAGGTTACTGCAACGATATGAAAGCAACTTCACAGAAATACACTTATGACGAACAGGGCAGGCGCATGTACTGCACAGGCGATCTGGGACGATATCTGCCCGACGGCGAGATCGAATTCATGGGCAGAGATGACTTGCAGATAAAGATAAACGGCAAGCGAATAGAACTGGCGGAGATAGAACGCGCTCTCGGTGAGATGGAGGGTGTTACGGCGGCTGCGGCGGCAGTATCGCCCGACAGGACACAGATATGGGGCTACTATGTTTGTGACAGGGAATATGATGATGCCGAACTGCGTGCAGTGCTGGCAGACTCACTGCCCGTTTACATGATACCGAAGGCGTTTATGCGGCTGGGATCACTGCCCCTCAGCAGGACGGGCAAGATAGACCGAAAACAGCTGCCCGAACCTGAACGTAACAAGGAGAGCAAAAACAGGGTGCTGACCCCACAGGCGCATAAACTGCTTAGTCTGGCGGGCGAAGTGCTGGGGCATGATGACATAACGATGGAGGACAGCTTCTTTTTGGCGGGCGGCGATTCGCTGTCTGCAATAGTGTTCTGCAAGCGTGTTGAAGCGGAGTTCGGCTGTGCGTTCAGTCTGACGGATATATTTGAAGCGCCCGAATTTTCGGCTATACTGCAAAAGCTGGGTAACGGCGGAGAAAAGGTTTCCGCAATGCCGCAGATAGAACGTCAGCATCAGGAGGGTCTGCCCGAAGGCACTGAGTATACAGGCAGGATATCCTTTGCGCAGGAGGGCATCTGGCTGCACGAGATGTTCGAGAAAGACAACCTGTTCACGCTGACGGGCATGTGTGAGATAACAGGAAAGCTGAACACTGAAATGTTTGGTGAAGCGGTACAGCGTGCGGTGAAGCGCTATGATGTACTGAGGACAGAGTTCGGTGAGGACGACAACTTTGACCCTGTGATGAATGTGAGGACTGATGGAAGTATCCCGCTGATGATGCAGGTGGTGGCAGAGGGACAGCTTGGAAACGAACTTGAAAAGCTGAAAGCACTGCACATCACGCTGGGGGACAAGCATTTAGCGCAGTTCAGGCTGTGGGTGACAGGTGAGGACAGGTATCTGTTCATCATCTCGATGCACCACATAATATGTGACCAGGCAACGTTCAGGCTGATACTGCATACGGTGCGCGAAGAATATTTCAGGCTGACAGCAGGCGAAAAGGCAGAGGACGCAAATCCGATACGCTTCTGCGACTATGCGGCTTGGGAGCGCAGTCACGAACTGCCCGAAGAGAGCGAAAAGTTCTGGAGAGATGCACTTGAGGGTGTGACGGAAACTGCGATGCCGGGTTCTGTGAAGGCAGATACACATTCGGAAGTGGGCATGACGGCAGATGTTAGGCTTGACAGCGAAGAGTTCGGACGGCTGATGCGCAGTTTTGACAAGCACCATGTAACGAGGTATGTGGGCTTCTTTACACTGCTGACGCAGTTCTTGCACAAGATAACGGGCAAACAGCGGATAGCGGTAGGCAGTCCTGTTTCGGTGCGCAATTTCATGGGCATGGACGACACGGCGGGTCTGCTGGTACACGAAACGGTATTTGTCAGTGAAAAGGCGGAGGATATAAGCGAGGCATTCGCTCATGACAAGCACATGATACCCGAAACGATGACACATTCGGTACTGCCCTTTGAACTGATAACGGAGAAGGTAGACAGCACTAAGAAGCATCTGCCGTTTGACCTGCATTTCAATTACATCGAAGAGAACGAGGAAGAGGCGCAGGAGGACAAGGAGCCGAAATTCGGTGCACTTGATTATGTCAAGAACAGGATGCAGCACAACTTCGGACTTTATGCCGAACTTATAAACTCAAAGCCGTTGTTGCAGCTTACTTACAAGAGTTCGTACATGACAGCTGAGAGTGCAGAGAAACTTGCAGAAGAGTTCAGGAGTTATCTGCTTGGCTTTATTGATAACGAAACAGAGGGATAATATGAAAATAACAGAAAATTCGACCGTTGGCGCACACTGGCAGGAAGCTGTCAGCCGATACAGCACAAGCTGTGCTGTATCGGACGAGGTGTGCAGTCTGACATATCAGCAGGCAGATGTCCGCATGGGCAGGCTGCGTGCTTATCTGAAAGCTGAGGGGATAAAGGCGGGGCAGGTCATCGGGATAGATACCTTCAACTGCGCCGACTTCTGGGTGGCTGTGATGGCGATAGTCACAAGCGGCTGTGCTTATCTGCCGCTGCCGCCGCAGTACCCCGAAGAGAGAAAAAACTTCATGCTGAGTGACAGCAAGGCTGTGTATCGCTTTACGCGGGAAGAGATAGAAAGGATATGCGGCGATGAGAACACCGCATACAGCGGTGAAGTTTCAGACGATCCCGAAAGCCCTTGTTATGTCATATACACATCGGGCACGACAGGCAAGCCTAAGGGCGTGATGATACGTCAGAAGTGGCTGATGAACCTCTGCCGCTGGAACATTGAGGTAACGGGGCTTACAGCGGACAGCAGAGTGCTTTCGCTGAACGCGCTGTGCTTTGATGCGTCGGTGAAGAACATCTTTTCACCGATGATGGTGGGTGCGGGGCTGCTTATGAACATTGAGCGTCCGATGGATATAGCTGCGCTTTACAGCTATATCTCAAAGCATCAGCCGACACATATAAACGCGACACCCGCTCTGCTTGAACTGCTTGCAGAAGAAGCCGCCGCTGATAATTACAGCGGCATGAAAACTTTGCGCTGTGTCATGTCGGGCGGTGAGGCATTCCGCAAAAAGCCGCTGGCTGCGCTTTGCGGCGCGGTGAATGGCATACGTGTGCTGAACGTATACGGTCCGACAGAATGCACCAGTGTGACCACCTGCCATCAGGTCACGGCTGATGAACTGGCAGACAGCGCGGCGAATGTGCCCATCGGCAGACCCATCGGCGGCAAAAAGGTGCTGACTGTGGGTGAGGACGGCAAAAGATGTGCGGCAGGCGAACAAGGTGAACTGTACATCGGCGGTATCGGCACAGCTGAGGGCTACCTTGACCGCCCCGAACTTACGGCGGAAAAATTCGTCATATACGAAGACGAGAGATATTATCGCAGCGGTGATCTGTGCAGCATAGATGCTGACGGTGCGGTACACTATTTCGGCAGGATAGACACGCAGATAAAGCTGAACGGCTACCGCATCGAAACAGGTGAGATCGCGGCGGCGGCAGAAGCTGTCAGCGGCATAAAGTCGGCGGCGGTGATATTTGATGATGAAAAGCTGACACTCTGCTACACCGCAGATGGCGAAACTGAGGTATCGAAGATAAAGGAAGTACTTGCGGGAACTCTGCCGACATACATGCTTCCCGCGCAGTATCTTGAACTTGAAAAAATGCCTGTTACCGAGAGGGGCAAGACCGATCTTGCGAAGCTGAAAGAGATATGCCGCGAGCATTTCGGCAAAGCTGAGGACGGTGTGCAGGAAAGACCTCAGCAGGAAAATGCGGCGCAGGACATGACTTCACAGGTCATCGGGATATGGGCGCGTCTGCTGGGGCGGCAGGATATAAAGCCTGCGGACAATTTCTTTGATGTTGGCGGTAATTCGCTGAAACTTTACAAGATGGGAAAGCTGATGGAGAGAGAATTCGGTGTGCCGATAGACCCGATGGATCTTATGGAACTATCCAGTGCGAAAAAGACGGCTGAGTACATCTCAGGGCTGAAAGGAGCGGTAAAATGAATATTGCTATCGTAGGTATGGCGGGAGTTTTTCCGGGTGCGGACAGCGTGGAAAAATACTGGGAGAATCTCTGTGCGGGCAAAGATACTATCACAAGGACAGGAGGACCTGTGCAGTGTGAGGGATACATGAAGATAAACGCATTCGGCAGTATTGACGGCATGTATCGGTTCGATGCGGAGTTTTTCGGCATGGGTGAGCGCGATGCTATGGAAACAGACCCTCAGGAGAGATACATGATGATGATGGCGCACCATGCGATGGAGGACGCGGGCATCACGGTGGGGGAGAATGATGACAGGATAGGACTGGTGTGCGGTGCTAAAGAAAACGAGTATGCTTATCGCCGCTATTATCAGACGGGGCTTACGGGCATAGAGAGGGAAACTGCAAAGATGTATCTCGGTGCATCACTTGCCACCAGAACGGCTTACAAGCTGAACTTTCAGGGACCTGTCGTACAGCTTCGCGCCACATGTGCAACGGGTCTGGCGGCGGCGCATCTGGCTTGCGGTTTCCTTGAAAGCGGCGAAGCTGATGTGATGCTGGCGGGTGCGGTGAACCTTTCGCCGCAGAACAGGTATTACGCTTACATGGACGGCGGCATAACATCTGCTGACGGTCGCGGCAGGGCTTTTTCGGAGGACGCGAGCGGCTGTATACCCGGTGACGGCGCGGCGGTGGTGGTGCTGAAACGCTATGAAGATGCGGTGCGCGACCATGACCGCATATATGCTGTGATAAAGGGCAGTGCGCTTAGGAATGACGGCAGTGTGAAGATGGGATTTTCAGCACCGAGCCGCACAGCAGAGTTCAAAACGGTAAGCGATGCTTTGCAGTCTGCCGAGATAAAGCCCGAACAGGTAGACATGGTAGAAACACACGGCACTGCCACAAAGCTGGGCGACATGGTGGAACTTGGTGCTTTGCGGCGCATTTTCAAGCCTGAACAAAAGCTGATACTGGGGGCGGTGAAGAACAACATCGGACACCTTAACTATGCGGCAGGCATTGCGGGGTTGGTAAAGACGGCACTGGTGCTGAAAAACAGGACAGTTCCGCCTGTGGTGAACAGTGAACATGTCAGCAAAGCGGCTGAAGAAGGCGGATTTGTGCTTAACCGCGAGTGCATATCACTTGAGGGCAGACACCCTGAATATCCGCTGACGGCGGGGGTAAGCAGTTTCGGCATCGGCGGGAACAATGTACACATGGTATTGCAGGCTTGCCCAAAAGAAGAAAAAGTCGGTGAACCGCAGGAGAAGATGCTGTTCTTCCTGTCAGCGATGACTGAAAACTCGCTTAAAGCGTATGAAGAAAAGTTTGCAGAATGGGCAGGCGGACACCCCGAACAGTGGCAGAATGCGGCGTACACCCTTTGTGCGGGCAGGAGAGCGATGGCTTGCAGGAGCATACTTGTTGCCGAAAACAAGGGCGGCAGTATAACGGTCAAGCCGTATGAGGCTGTCGGAGAGGCAGATGAAAAGGAGTACACGCTCACGGCTTTCACGGCTGACGAACTTGAAAAGGCGGCAGACACGTTCCTTGCGGGGGGCGTGATAACGGCTGAGAGGGCGACCGATGCTGATGTGCACATCATATCTCTGCCGAAATACTGTTTTGCAGACACCGAATACGACCTGTTTGCAGGCGAAGAGGAAACTTCCGAAACGGCGCAGGCTTCATCGGAGAGTGCGGAAGATGTAACGCCGATGCAGGCTGTGACGGACATCATCACAGAGGTGACGGGATGCAGTTTCTCGCCCGAAGATGACATTGAGGCAACAGGGCTTGACTCACTGACATTTGTGATAGTTTGCTCGAAGATAGAAGCGAGGTACGGTGTCAGCTGTGCATCTATCGACCTGTTTGCCTACGACACCACAGGCGAACTTTTGAATGATATCACCGAACGCATAGGAGAAGTGAAGTCTGATACGGTTGGTGAAGATAACGGACCAAAGCAGGATATGACTGTAGAAGATCTGTTGGATCTTATATCGTAAAAGATGATAAGGAGGTTGCTGACTATGAATGAGATCCTTGATAAAATAAAAGATCTGACACCCGAAAAGCGTCAGAGGTTCATGGCATTGATAGAGCAGGACGCGGAGAAGTATCAGATATATCCGCTGTCGGAAGAGCAGGAGAGAATGTATTTTCTCTACCGCAGTTCACCGAATGACCCTTATTACAATATCGTATTTGCTATGGGATTTGGCGAAAAGTACAGCGATGAGGTCATTATAAAAGCGTTAAGCCAGCTTTACAGCGAGCAGACTATGCTGCGTGCGGTGGTAATGGAAGCAGGAGAAAGGATATATCAGTGCATAATGAAGCAGGACGAACTTCCGCTGACGACTGTTGAAACGGACGGTGCCATCTGGGAGAAAAGCTGTGCTGAACAGCTGGCGCATCAGCAGGTGACACCATTTGACCTGAACCGCGCGGTGCCTGTGCGCTTTACGCTGATAAGCGATGGCAAACGCAAAAAGCTGATAACAGCTGTACACCATATGTTTGCAGATAACTGGTCGGTGGGACTGATATGCGGCAGGCTGAGGACGCTGTGTGCCGAGATATGTGAGCGCGGCAGTTTCACTGAACAGAGCGGCGGCAGTTATTATGATTTTATCCGCTGGCAGAAAGCGGCAGACTTTTCGGCTGACCGCGATTACTGGAAAGAACAGCTGAACGGCTGTGTACAGCGCATACATCTGCCAAAGGACGGCAAAGATGCGAAAAACGGTTCTAACGACAGCGCGACTGCTGTGGCTGATCTGGGGGCTGAGCGCAGTGAGAAGATACGCAATGCCGCAAAGCAGGTGCAGGTATCGGTGTTCAGCTATCTGCTGACTGCTTTCGGTCTGGCGATGTCTGCGGCGAGCGGTCAGAGTGAAGTAGTGGTAGGCACGCCTGTTTTCAACCGTGTAAAGGAAGAATTCCAGAGGACGGTAGGTTGTTTTGCCAACACCATTGCGGTGCGCATGTCGTTTAATGACGATGATATGCTGACACATCTGCGCGGTACACACAAGACTGTCAGGGAGGGGCTGGCGCATCAGTCATTGCCGTTCAACCGCGTGGTGGACATGGTGTGTGAAGACAGAGATCCCCGCATAACGCCGCTTTATCAGGTGATGTTCAACCTTGAGAGCGAGAGCGTGTTCGGCAATCAGGCGCAGTATGCGGGCGATGACATAAGCCTGGAGATACCTGATGAGAGCAGGAAGGTACAGTTTGACCTGATATGCGGTGTAATGGAAAGGGAGCATATATATCAGGCGGGATTTGTATACAGGAAAGAACTGTTCTCGGAGGAAACTGCAAATGCTGTCAGGGACACATTCTTAGATGTGATAGATGCGATGCTGGCTGATGTGCAGATGTCTGCTGAAAGCGCCGCTGCAGAACATAAGGCATGGTTCGCGGAGAGGTCTTCGGCTTATGCGAAGAAGATCGCAGAAAAGCTGGAAGAACGGTTCAGTCACGCTTGTTTTGATGCTGATATCGAAGATAACTGCCTGATGATATCATATGTGAGCAGTGACAGCATACCGACTGAGGATATGCTCGAAACAGTGAGGGCGTACACTGACAGCCCTGTGATATTCATACATGCGTTCTCAGTGGGATTTATAAATGATGCGCAGGTGCGCAGACAGTTTGCTGTGATGGCACAGCAGGAAGAAGCATTCCGCAAAAACGGCGCTGTACAGTTTGCAAGAAGCGAGGAACACCGTCAGGAATGGATATGGCAGGACACTGAAAAGAAGAGTTCGGCAGAGAAGCGCGAAGCGGTCGATAACGATGCGCCGCCTTCATACATGGAGGGTGCGCCGCTGGCGGATATACCATATCACACCCTTGCTGACCTTCTGCTGAAAGCGCCTGCTGAACTGATGAAGAACACGATACGCACAGTGCAGTACGGCGGTGCTGAGCGCGAGATGACATATGCACAGCTGCTTGAAAATGCGCGTACTGCCGCCGCATCTCTCAATGCGATGGGCTTGAAAAAGGGCAGTTTTGCGGTGTTGCAGATGTCAGACCTGTATGACTGCATCACGATATTCTGGGGTTGTCAGCTGGCGGGAATAGTGGCGATACCGCTGGGACTTCCTCAGGGGCTTGAATACCGTCTGAACGATGCCGCAACCAACAAGGTATGGAACGTTTGCAGACTGCTGGAAGATGCTTACATCATCGCGGGCGACAAGGAAACAGCAGGCATGGAGAAGTTTGCGGCACAGACCGAACTGCTGTGTGTGAGAAAGATGCTCAGACCCTCTGAACTTTACGGCGGCGTCAAAAAGGGTTCGTACATATGTGAAGATGTGGACGAACATGACATTGCGGTGATGCTGTTCACATCGGGCAGTACGGGTGTACCTAAGGGAGTAATGCTGGATCACCACAATATCATCAAGCGTTCACAGGGAACTTCACAGCGATACGGTTTTGATGAAAAGGAAGTTTCACTCAACTGGATGCCCCTTGACCATGTGGGCGGACTGGTAATGTACCACATACTTGATGTATACGACCACGCATCGCAGATACAGGTGGAAACTGCCGAGATACTGACCGACCCGCTGAAATGGCTGAAACTCATCGACCGCTTCCGCGTGAGCCGCACATGGGCACCGAACTTCGCATACGGTCTGGTGATGGAAGAACAGGAGAAGATACCCGCACTTGATGTTGACCTGAGCTGCTGCAAATTCATACTCAACGGCGGCGAGGCTATAAACTTCACAGCCTGCGACCTTTTCCTGAAAACGCTGGAACAGAAAGGTCTTGCATACAGCGCCATGAAGCCTTCGTGGGGCATGACCGAAACAAGTTCGGGCATACTTTTCTCAGACCGTTTCGGGCAGATAGTCTACCGAAATTCTGTAACTGTGGGTACGCCGAATGACGGCGTGAAAGCCATCATAGCCGATGAAAAGGGAAACGCTGTGCCGCAGGGAGCGATAGGCAGGCTGTTAGTTGCGGGTGAAACTATAAATCGCGGATATTTCCGAAACGATGAAGAGAACCGCAAATGCTTTGTTGAGGGCGGCTGGTTCGATACGGGCGACTTTGCATCTGTCATTGACGGCGAGATAGTCATTACAGGACGAAACAAGGATATCGTCATAGTAAACGGTGTGAACATAACCTGCCTTGAAGTGGAAAAGGCGCTTGAGGAGCTGGACGGCATAATGTCGGGCGGTGTTGCGTGCTGTGGTGTGCGTGACGAAGAGAATGTCAACGACAGAGTGCTGATATGCTTTACAAAAACTGATGCCGTCAGAGATGACCTTGACGGGATAACAAAGCAGATGCAGAACGTACTGATGCGTCAGTTCAGCATATTTGCAGATGAATATGTGGCGCTGGAAGAAGAGCAGATGCCGCGTACCGCCATCGGAAAGATAGACAAGAAACTGCTGGTCAAGAAGTATCAGGCGCATGAGATATCGGGTCAGCGTTCGGTATCGGGGGCAGGTATCAAGGCTTGCATGTTCACGCTGGAACGAAAGTCTGCGCCTGCGGGAATATCGGGAGCGGAGTCGTATCTTAAGTTCACACAGAGAGGCGAACTGCCCGAAGAACTGCCTGAAAAGCTGTATTTCGTGCCGTCTGATGACATTTCGGCAGAAGATATTATGGCAGAGATATCAGCCATAGCAAAGAAGCTCTGCGATGACCGCAGGGACACAGTGCTGTTGGTGAGAATGCCCTCAGCTGATACCGAAAAGTGGGCGCTTGTCAAAGGATATCTGGCGGCACTGCCGCTGGAGGAAGCGTGGGTACATACTGTGCTGGCAGTGGCAGATGAGAAAACTGCGGAAGAACAGATAGTATCCGAGTTCAGCGCACGCGAGAACCGCTATCAGCAGAACAGGACGGTATTTTTTGACGGCGGTGTGCGTAAGACCGAACAGCTTTCGGCATACATGCCCGATACTCAGAGCGACTGGAAAAAGACATGGGAGGGCAAGACCACTGTTATTTTGGGCGCACTTGGCGGTGTCGGCTCGCTGTTCTGCGAATATCTGATGAAAAACTGCGGCGGTGATTACTATCTGCTGGGCAGGGGAGAACTTTCGGCAAACGGTGCTAAAGCGGCTGTCTATGAAAAGCTGACGGCGATACGCCCTGCAAAATATCTCAGCTGTGATATATCTGTCAGCGGCAGGCTGACGGAGGTGCTTGATGCGATAGAAGCCGAGTCGGGCGCGATAGACAATATCGTGAACTTTACGGGCGATGCAGGTGCGGTATCACACTGGGAAAGTCCCGAAAAGCATCTGATACGCAATCAGAACAAAGAGAGCATAAAGCAGTCGATGGTGGTGCGCCGCAACGCTGTTGATGAACTGGCGGGATATGCTTCGCACAGCAAGGAAACGCATATTTTCATACTTTCCAGCATAACAGCGGTGTTCGGCGGATATTCATTCGGAGGTTACAGCGCGGTATCATCGGCACTGTTCTACCGATTTGCAAGCGACCCGCAGTTCACGGTCGCGGCAAGCAGCAAGTGGCATGACATCGGCATGAGCAGCGGCGAACCCGAAGAGAACTACCTGCTCAGTGAAAGGCTGGGCTTTGACACGCTGAGGGGTGAAAAGAGCGCGGAATATCTGGTGAAGCTGTTTTCTGTCAAACCATCGGCGGTGATGTACGGACTTAACGACCACAACTATCAGATACTAAAGTCGGTAAATGTACACACAGGCACGAGCGGTTTCCGCGCAGACAGCAAGGGCGCTGTTCTGTCGGGAAAGGAAGATGCAGCGGCAGTTTCGGGCGGTAGATCGTCGGCTGCGGAGAAGATGCGCAATATATGGATAAAGACGCTGAAGATAGATGCGCTTGCAGACGATGACAGGTTCTTTGAGGTCGGCGGAAATTCGCTTAAGAGCATAAACCTTGTCAGCCGCATAAATGAGGAGTTCGGCACAGACCTGACAGTTGTTGACCTGTTCGAGAACCCCACAGTTCGTCAGCTGACTGACAAAGCCATCGAGAAAGGTGCGGCAGTCGGCGGCGGTGATGCGGACGATATGTCGGGAATATGTGAAGAACTGAAACACATATGGATGAAGACGCTGAAAATCGACAAGCTGTCTGACGATGACAGGTTCTTTGAGGTTGGCGGCAACTCGCTTAAGAGCATAAACCTTGTAAGCCGAATAAATGAGAAATTCAAGACAGAACTGACGGTCGTTGACCTGTTCGAGAACCCGACAGTTCGTCAGCTGTCAAGAATAATAAGCGAGAACAGCGCGGCGGCAAGACCCGCTGTTTCGGCAAAGACATTCGACATTTGATCTTTTCGGACGAACGTAAACGCTGTGGCTCGGTATTTCTTCTGCCGTAAAAGCGGGAAGAGATCTATAGCGATCCGCCTTAAAATTCAGACAAGATCCGGTCACAAAACCCATAGATCCGAGCTTTAGCGACCGGATCTTGTGAATTTAAATAGTTGGATCGCTATAAGATGTACACATGTGTGCCCGACATGGTGTTTACGTTCGACTGTATATTATTTGTAAAGGAGTTAGTAGATGAATTATAAAGATATTGCTGTAATCGGAATGAGCATGCGTTTACCGCAGGCGAAAAATGCTGATGAACTGCATCGTAATCTCAGTGAAAAAAGGGACTGCATACGCAAAGTTCCGCAGAACCGTATGGAACTGCTCAAACTCGACCCTGACACCAATTACCTTGAAGTAGGTTATATAGACGATATTGAGTATTTTGACCACCGCTTCTTCAACATATCTTCGATGGAAGCTGATGTGATGTGCATAGAACAGCGCATGAGCCTTGAAATGGCGGCAGAAGCCATACTTGATGCAGGTTATTCGCTGGAGAGTTTTCGCGGCAAGAACTGCTGTGTTTATTATTCAAGCAGTGAAAACGAGTACAAACTGCTGTGCGGTCAGGAGTCAGCGGCGGCATACACAGGAAATCTGAAATCGCTGACTGCGGGAAAGATATGCTATTATCTCGACCTGCGGGGTCCGAATGTTACGGTGGACTCGGCTTGCTCGTCATCGCTGGTGGGCATGCACGAAGCCTGCATGAAGATAGTATCGGGCGAGTGCGAACTTGCGCTGATAGGCGGACTTACTGTAAACATCTATATCCCTTGCTTTGATGACAAGGATTTCAACAATCTCGGTGTAATATCGGGCGGCGGCAGGAGTTATTCATTTGATGCGAGGGCACAGGGCACAGGCATGGGTGAAGGCGGCGGTTTTGTACTGCTCAAATCGCTGGACGCGGCACGCAGAGATCACGACCACATATACGGTATCGTGCGCGGCAGTGCCATTAACTGTGACGGCTCGCGCGGAAGCAGTCTGACAGCGCCCAGTGTGGCGGGTCAGCAGGACGCTATACTTGAAGCGTGGCGCAGAGGTAATGTGAGCGGCAGTGATATAACAGAGTTTGAAGCACACGGCACAGGCACGCTGATAGGTGACCCGATAGAGGCGGAGAGCATTGAGAACAGTCTGAAAACATCGGCTGACGGCGGCGAAAAGGTATGGCTTTCGGCAATGAAATCCAGCACAGGACATCTGGCGGCTTCGGCAGGCATCGCGGCGGTGCTGAAATGCGCTGTGCAGTTCGACAAGGGCGTTACATATCCGCTGGCGAATTTTGAAACACCAAATCCCTACATAGATTTTGAGCACATGCGCTTACAGCCTTTGCAGGAGGTACATCACTGGGAGAAAGGCAAGCGCCGTATCGTCGGCATAAATTCATTCGGTTTCAGCGGCACTAATGCGCATATCGTTATGGAAAATGACAGAGAGGAACATATTCTTGGAGAAAAGGGAGAAATGGTGCTGAAACTCAGCGCTAAGGACGAAAATTCGCTGAAAGAGATGGCGGCGCAGACAGCGGCATTCATTCGCCGGCACAGTGACAATATCGGCAACATTGTTTATACTATGGACACAGGTCGCGACGACTATGTATACCGTATCTGTGTCAGCGGAAACTCGGCTGATGAGATAGCTTCCTCACTGGAAAAAGCCGCTGTGAAGCAGACTGATGAACGTAAGACTGCCCTTGTGCTGATGCAGCCTGAGGGTATTACAGCTGAGATGCTGGCAGAAAAGACAGAGGCACTGCGGAGGCTTTTGAAGGCGGGATTCAGCTATGATTACCTTATCGCAGATGACTTCGGCAAATTTGTGGCGGCACAGGCGCAGAATGACAGCGGCGCAGACTTCGCTGAAACTGCTGAAAAATTTGCATCTGCGTATGCAGACAAGTCAGCCGCAGCGGTAAACAAGCTGACTGAACTGAGCGGCAGCGAAAAGCTGACAGCGGTATTTATGGGGGAGATACCCGCAGGAATGCCCGAAAATGATGCTTGTATCGCGCTTGGATATGTATCAGAGAGCGCTGAGAGTTTTATCTGCGAATACTACGCTGCAGGCGGCAATGTAAAATGGGATATGCTGTTTGATGCGAATGAATACTACAAGACCAGTGCGCCCACATATGTTTTCAGCAAGGTAAAGCACTGGATATATCCTAAGCACAAGTTCTCTATGCTGGGCATAGTTGACAATATAGAAGAGGAAGAAGCACAGCAGAAAGAAGCGACAGGCAGCATAGAGGAATTCCGTGAGAAGATGCTGGCGCTGTGGACAGAAGTGCTGGAAGAGGAGATAACTGCGCAGGACGATTTCTTTGACTGCGGAGGAAATTCTCTGACAGGCATGATGATGATAGAAGAGGTAAAGAACAGATGGGGCATAGAAGTTGACTTTGATGATGTTTACGACCATGCTACCGTTGAGGAATTCTGCGAATACCTTATGGAGATAGCCGCAGAATCACAGCCTTCTGCCGCAGACGAAGCATCGGAAGAGGCTGAAAAGGTCGAGATACAGGACATACCCGAAGATGCGCCGTTTGAAACAAACCAAACCCAGCGCATGATATTTGATGGCATAAAGGAATATCCGAACAATTCGGGCTGGAATCTCTGCATGGCGATAGGCATGGAGGGCGATGTGGATATAAGCCGTCTTGAAAAGGCGCTGGATATGCTGATACGCACCAACGACAGTCTGAGGACTGTCATAAGCGATGACGGTCTTACACAGAGAGTTCTGCCGCACACAGACTATAAACTGCCTGTGATAGAAGCGGAAGGGGAGTCTGACGAGGAACGGCTTGCATACTGCCGCGAACTGGTGAACAAGGCGGCTAATGTTACAGTGCCGATAAAGGATAAGCCCGCTGTTGACTTCCGTCTGCTGCGTGTGACCGATAAGTATTCGATACTGTATCTGGCGCTCAACCACATAAATTCCGATGGTTCATCGCTGGGTGTGATGCTGGGGCAGATAAACCACTATTATCGCGGCGGCGAACTGATAAAGATGCCGCACGATTTCCGTGAGAACTCGCTTTATCAGGCGGCTTTCCCGACTTCGGAAAAGGGCTTGCAGCAGCGTGCTTTCTGGGAGAGATACCTTAAGGGCATCGACCTCACACCTTGCTATTTCCCTGACGGCGACACAGGTGTGACGACTGAAAAGGCTGTCGGTAAAAATCTGGTGTTCCCCATAAGCGAAGAACTGGCACAGAAGATTCGCACAGTCAGCCGTCAGTTCAAGGTAACGCCGTACATCTTTACTATTTACGCATTCCAGGTGATGGTGGCAAAGCTGATACAGCGCGATGATCTGTTCAGTCTGTCGGTGGTTGCCAACAGGCGAGAACCTGCATATCAGCAGATAATGGGCTGCCTTGCAAAGCTGGTTATAGTGCGCACAAAACTCGACAGGGGTGCAAAGCTGGGTGACGAGATGCACAGGCTGAATGAAGATATCCGAAATATACAGGATAATCAGGAATACCACCTCACCCCGCTGCTGGAAGAGATACGCGGTGAAGCACCGAGAAGCATGAACGACTGGGGCGAATTCTTCATGGCATTCCAGAATTACAAGAGCGAAGAACTGTCATTGATCCGCCCCACATTGTGCGTACAGCACAAAAAAGCCCCTATGGAAAATTAAATCAAACAATGAACTGGCTTCGCAATTCAAGCGGAGTCAGTTTTGTTTTAAGTTGAATTCGCTGGT
>Ga0129310_1000908_pt1 | contig 30278 bp, 21 predicted proteins | sample Go1ome_2_FD_94433 | JGI IMG/M metagenome (GOLD analysis project Ga0129310, IMG submission 94433) | Western lowland gorrila individual fecal microbial communities from Wisconsin, USA - Go1022A metagenome | ecosystem: Host-associated > Mammals > Digestive system > Large intestine > Fecal | place... | reverse complement strand
CCAACTCGACTTACGCTGTAGAAGAGGAAAGTAGTTTAGAGAGGAGTTTGTACATGGGAGAGAAAAAGCGGATTTGCGTAGGCATACTTGCCCATGTGGATGCAGGTAAGACAACATTATCGGAAAGTCTGTTGTATGAGAGCGGAATGATAGCAAGACCGGGACGGGTTGATAATCAGGACGCATTTTTAGATACAGAGGAATTAGAGAGGGAAAGAGGAATTACAATATTTTCTAAGCAGGCAATCCTGCAATATGAGGATGCGGTTATCACACTGGTGGATACACCGGGACATGTGGATTTTTCGGCAGAGATGGAACGTGCATTATGGGTAATGGATTACGCAATATTAGTGATCAGTGGATCGGATGGTGTACAGGGGCATACAAGAACACTTTGGAGATTGTTGGAACGGTATCAGATTCCTGTTTTTTTATTTATTAATAAGATGGATCAGCCTGCAGCGGATAAGAATCGTCTGATGCAGGAATTAAAAGAACAACTGAATGACCGTATTGTAGATTTTACAGATACAGGAGATGATATATGGCGGGAAGAGATTGCTGTATGTGATGAGACTGTTATGGAAAGGTATTTAGAAGGGGAAGAAGTGGGCGAGGATGACGTGTGCAGCCTATTGAAGTCTAGAAAAGTGTTCCCTTGTTTTTTCGGATCTGCTCTGAAACAATGGGGAATTAAGGAATTGTTGGATGCTGTGTGTCGTTATGTGAGTAAACCACAGACAGCAGATCAGTTTGGTGCAAAGGTATATAAGATTGCAAGGGATGCACAGGGAAACCGTTTGTCGTATCTGAAGATTACGAGTGGGACGCTGCGGGTCAAGGATCCTTTGGGATTGAATAATGAGAAAGTGAATCAGATTCGTTTGTATTCTGGAGAGAAATATGAAGCAGTACAGCAAGCATCTGCAGGAATGATCTGTGCAGTGACCGGACTTACTACGACACGTCCGGGGCAGGGATTGGGAGTTGATCAGGATGCAGAATTGCCATTGTTAGAGCCGGTGCTTACCTATGAAGTGGAATTGCCGGATGATATGGATGCTGCCAGAATGTTACCGCTCATGAAGGAATTAGAGGAAGAAGAACCGGAGTTGCATGTGTTGTGGAGAGAAGATACGGCATCCATTCAGGTGAAATTAATGGGGGAGGTTCAGATTGAGATATTGCGCAAAATGATCGCAGAACGATATCAGGTGGATGTGCATTTTGGCACTGGGCAGATTGTATATAAAGAGACAATAGCAAATACGGTAGAAGGGGTAGGACATTTTGAACCGCTGCGGCATTATGCGGAGGTACATCTGTTGATGGAACCGGGAGAGCCGGGAAGTGGAATGCAGTTTCTTGCAGACTGCAGCGAAGATGTGTTAGATAAGAATTGGCAGCGACTGATCCTTACGCATCTGGAAGAGAGAGAGCATGTTGGTGTGTTGACAGGATCAACAATTACAGATATGCGGATAACAGTAGTGTCTGGAAGGGCACATACCAAACATACCGAAGGTGGAGATTTTCGGCAGGCTACTTATCGTGCGGTACGGCAGGGGCTGATGCAGGCCGAGAATGTGCTGTTAGAGCCTTACTATGCATTCCGCTTAGAGGTTCCTGTGGATATGATAGGACGAGCCATGATGGATGTAGAGAATATGCAAGGTACATTTTCACAGCCGGAATTAGGAACGGAGATGGCTGTGTTAAGTGGAAAGGTGCCGGTTGCGACCATGCAGAATTATCAGGTGACGATGAATTCATATACAAAGGGACGGGGAAGTCTCAATTGTGTTTTAGATGGGTATGGACCTTGCCATAATGCAGAAGATGTCATTGCTGCAAGTGGTTACCACGCAGAGGAAGATGTGTTAAATCCTGCCTCTTCTGTATTCTGTGCACATGGAGCCGGGTTTATTGTTCCGTGGGATCAGGTAAATAAATATATGCATGTGGATAGTGTGTTGCACCCGGAAAAGAGACAGGATGAGGTCCGGGTATCGAAGAACATGACAGCAGGTGTTGTGGAACAGTCGATTGATGAAGAACAGATTGAAGAGATCCTTAACCGGACTTATCATGCGAATGAAAGAGCATCGAAACATTATTATAAGAAGCAGAATAAGGCACCGGTCTATCATTATAAACCACAGCCTGTTCCAAGATATAAAGACCGCTATCTGATCGTAGATGGATATAACATTGTACATGCATGGGATGAATTATCCTGTCTGATTGAAGATAACTTAGAAGGTGCCCGCATGAAGCTGCTGGATATTCTTTGCAACTATCAGGGGTTTCTGAAGTATGAAGTGATCGTGGTATTTGATGCATATAAGGTAAAAGGGAATTTAGGGGAGATGTTTGATTATCACAATATTCATGTTGTGTATACCAAAGAGGCAGAGACTGCGGATTCCTACATTGAGAAATTAACACATCAGATCTCGAAAGATTATTATGTAACGGTTGCTACTTCGGATGGGCTGGTACAATTGATTACCCGGGGGCAGAATTGTATTGTTATGTCTGCAAGAGAACTGCGGGAGGACGTCGAACGCGTCAATCAGGAGATACGGGCATATCTGGATCGTAACGGGGAGGACTGATAGAATATACCAAAGACATAGCAGATGTCTCAATGAAGAGCATCTGCTATGTCTTTAATACGCTATATTTAATCTTTGATTGTCTGGTAAAGTCTTGCGATTGGCAACCCGACCACATTGTTGTAGTCTCCTTTGATTTCTTTGACATGGACAGCAAAAGCACCCTGAATGCCATAGGCACCGGCTTTGTCTAGTGGATCGCCGGTGGCGATGTAATCTTTTAATTCCTCATCAGAAATTGGATAAAATGTTACATCTGTACGTTCATGTAGCAGATGAATCTGCTTTTCACCATCTTTTTTTAATATAATAGCAAGTCCGGTATATACCTGATGTGTGCGGTCAGACAGAAGTTTTAACATATCAAATGCTTCCTGTTCGTCTGCTGGTTTGCCAAGAACTTCGCCGTCGTAGTATACGATCGTATCGGCACCGATCACCATGAAATCCTGATCGGTATAATTCCCGTTCACTGTTTCATAGACATCGTTTGCTTTTTGAAATGCCAGATCTTCGGCAAGCTGGCCGGGAACAGTTTTGGTACGTGTTTCCTTGATCGTAGAGGGGACGACTGTAAAAGAAAATCCTGCCTGTTTTAGTAATTCGGATCTTCTTGGAGAAGCAGAAGCTAGTATAATAGGAATTTGTTGGTCGATCATAGTATGCCTCCTTTTTGTGCGTCTTCTATCGTAATGGTCTTGTTGCTATATCTTGCTTTTTCGTATGCTTGTGTCAGATCGTCAATATTTTCATCATACACCTTTTGTATCTGACAGGCAATATCTGCCGGAGTGTCAGATGGATGAATCGTAAGTTCCTTGCTTTGACGGATCTTTATACGGTAGAATCGCCGGATCTTTGCACGGTAACTGGAATCAAAATATTCCTGAATACGATGTACTACAGAGGAGTTGGTATTGCCGGATTCTGTTTTCTCTACTTTGTCGTGCAAAGTTATGACAATGTCGTTGTCGCTGGTGTAACGGGTAAGAAATGCACGGATAGCAGAGCGGATGATCCGGTATAGTACATAAAGTGCAGATATGACCAAAGCAATTTCTATGATAACTGTAAGAATCTCTGCCCAGACCGGAGTCTTGGGAATCTGCCGGATGGCTTGCTGCAAGGCCTCTTCTTCTTTAACTGCCTCATTTTCCTTTGTGTCGGAGAATAAAAACATGCGAAGCAGCGCGATTACATATAGAAAGAAGCGAACTGCAACGCCAAATAACTTCATAAGGGCATCTCCAACGGTTATAAGAAAATGATCCAGATGCAGAACCTGTATGAACAGACCAAGTAGTAAAAAGAGGAACAGAAGCATAACGAGAAGAAATGTGTTGGTTAACATAATCTTTCTTGTTGGCATAGAGGTTGTGCGTTCTGCTTCCTGAAACATCTGGGATAATCCGAATATGAAATACCGGATAAAATGCAGAAGGATCAAGGAAAGGCCAATATAATATACACAATTAGCAAAGGTATTCTGATGGAGAATCCATCCGCCAATATAGAGTATGGTTACAAAAAGAAACAGATACCACGGCAGTTCTTTATAAGCAGGATCGCTTCCTGCACGCCAGATGTAACAGGCATGGCTGAATTCAAAGACAAAAAGGACGATATACAGTATCCGATAGCATGTGCTTGGATAAGGAATGTATACAATGGGAAGAAGAAAGAGCGCATGTAATACAAAATATAGCAATGGATGAAAACAGTAGCGTTCAATGAGTGCATTTCCAAGCAGAATGACAGGAATGCCAATCAGATAATAAGGCTTTAGAATCTGCTTTTCATAAATGGTCAATGCTGTCAGAAAAGCCAGTAGGTAGGTAAGGCATACGGTGCAGATTCTACTTATGTTTTTGTAAACGGTAAGATTATGCGTTGTCATTGGTTATCTCCCAGTAATAGAAATGGTCTAAGGTTACATTTGCAGTATGGAGGAAAGAGGAATATTCCGGACAGAGAAATGTAAGGTTCTTTCCTTGCTGCTGCAAAGTGGCACAGGCTCGAATAAGATCTGTATTGTGGTCATTTGACAGGATCAGATAAGACGTCTGGTCACAACCGTCCGGTTCGGAAGCAGAGTGCAATAGTTGGTAAAAATCAGTTGCGGGAGAATTGACATCCATTCGGGCAATTCCCTGAAACAGTTTATGTAAATGCTCTGTTCCGCTTCCCTCTGTAATACAAAGTGGGGTACCTGTAAGACAGTCGTTGAAATTGATCTGTAGGGATATGTATACTCCATGATTGTTTAATTGTTGGATCAGAGTTGCAGCAACGCTTAGGATATATTCTTTCAAGCGTTCCGTATGACCAGGTTTTTGGGTGTCGAGATTGACTAACAGCATTACATGAGCCTGCTGGGTATCGTAGAATGTATTTACCTGTAAAGAAGAATTCTTCGCAGTGGCTTTCCAGTTGATATATCGCATGGAATCACCGGAACAGTAATCGCGGATGCCACGGAAAGACATTGGATCTTCATACAGATTACGTGTCAGGATATCTCCTATAATCGTGTTGGTCAATTGAATGTCCTGATGGTTTAGTAATAATCCCGGGTATACATACAAAGAGGTATCATTTTCTGTGACCGTGGCATACGTTTTGATCAAAAATAAGTCTTTTGCCACCAGATGCACAGAATTAATGGTATAATAGCCCCGCTTTGTCACCTGAAATGGAAGATTCCGCGTGATCTGCTGGTTGCCAAGAATGGAGAAGGCATCATTTCGGTAATAGTAATCGGAAATGGCAGCGCTTGAACTTTGTTCGAATATAAAGGAACGGGAAGTTCGGAATTTGACATAGAGCAAGGAAAGAGGAAGCTGTTTCTGATTCCGGATGATCTCGGTCAATTCTAATGTATCTCCGATATGGGCATAGGTTTGATTGTAGGTGATCGTAACTGTTAATTGGTCATTCCAATGCCGTTTGTAATAAGAATCCTGTATATAATATAGAAATATCGCAAGTGCAATGGCAATGATATATTGCATGGTATACTCCTTTATCGTTCAAAGTGTTCTGTTGGTACCGGAATCCGGGCTAGTATTTCATCTAGTATAGAGGAAGTAAATGCCTGACTGCCACTATTATGAAAAGAGAGCAGACGGTGACACAGACAAGGCTTGGCAAGTGTTTTGATATCTTCCGGAATGACATAATCGCGTCCATTGATGAAAGCATATGCCTGTGCACAGTGTAACAAACATAGAGTACCTCTTGGGTTGATACCTAATGCTATCTGTTCATGGTTTCTGGTTGCCTGTACAATGGCAATGATGTAATTACGAAGATCTTCGTGGACATATACTTTTGTAACCTCATGCTGTAAGCCTATAAGATCTTCTAAGGAACATACAGGAGAAAGTTCTTCGAGAGGGTTCTTGTCGATATAACGTTCTATAATTAGCTGTTCTTCCTCGGCAGATGGGAAACCCATGGAAATCTTCAATGCAAATCGGTCTAATTCGGCTTCCGGTAGAGGAAAAGTGCCTGCTGTCTCGATCGGATTCTCTGTTGCAATCAGGAAAAATGGTTGTGGAAGACTTCGGGTAACCCCATCTGTAGTCACTTGAAGTTCTGCCATTGCTTCTAGCAGACTGGATTGGGTTCTAGGGGTTGCACGATTAATCTCATCTGCCAATAATACATTAGAGAATACGGGACCTTTGATAAATTCAAATTCCTGTTTCTTCTGGTTGAATATATTGATTCCGGTCACATCGGATGGCAGCAGATCTGGGGTGAATTGCACTCGCTTGAATGTACCTTGTAAAGAAGCAGCCAGAGCTTTCGCCAACATGGTCTTTCCGGTGCCGGGGGTATCTTCTAGGAGAAGGTGACCTTTGGCAAGTAGTGCGGTTAGTAAAAGAGTAATCTTATCATCCTTGCCAATGATTACTTTGCTCATATCCTTCTGTAAATTCTGTATAATAGAATGATTATCGTTCATTTGTAACCTCCTGTGCGGATCACTGCATAATTTCTTCTATTATAACAGAAGATGCAGGAAAAATCTTATAGATATCAAAAAATCTTATAATTATAATTTGCATATGGGACGCAACAATGATACAATCAGAACGTATCTGGTATGTGAGATAAGAAGGAGTAAACAATGCGTAAGAAAACCACAGCATTTACGGTGATTTTAATCATAGCAGTTGTGATTGTACAATTGTATCTGCGAGTGCCGGAAGTGCAGGAAAAGATCGCAACCTATACGGAAGAGGATTTTAATGAAGAGAATATCTATTCGGATCTGGAGACACTGGCACAACGTTTGGACGAAGAGATACTTAAGGGAGAAGAATCATTTACCGTGTATTTGAAAGACATGGATGTGGATGAGATCAATCAGATTAATTCTTCTTTGAATGGAATTTTTGGAAGTGGAGAGACTTATCAGCAGGTAGGTGCGGTAGGTGACAGCTATAAGAAAGTGAAGATTACGATCCGGAGAACGATCAACTATTATGTGTTAAAAGCCTGTGAAGACGGGAGCGAGATTCCTGAGAATCAGCCCAAAGCGGATAGATTGTATGAAGTGGTAAGGCAGGTGCTGGATTCTGTAATCACAGATGGCATGACGGATTACGACAAGGAACTGGCATTGCATGATTATCTGGTATCTCATTGTAGATATAGTGAAGATACGACGCAGGAACCGGAAAGTGATATATACCGGGCATACGGTGCATTGGTGGATGGCGACGCCGTGTGTAATGGATATGCGGAAGCGATGCAGTTATTGCTGATGTGCGTAGGAGTCAATACCCGGTTTGTGATTGGAACGGCAGATGGCGTGGATCACGCATGGAATTTGGTGGAATTAGATGGTAACTGGTATCATATGGATGCAACATGGGATGATCCGTTACCGGATCAGGGAGATAATGTGCTTCATCCATATTTCAATGTTACGAATGATATTATGCAGAAGAACCATGAATGGATTGCTGAGGATTATCCGACAGCAAGCCATATGGAATATAATTATTACGTCAAGAGTCAGAAGTATTTTAACGATTTTGATTCCTATAAGGAAAGTGCATACGAAGTTATGGTGTCTCATGGCAATCGGACCTATGAGGCGGTTATACAGAATTATGAGGAAACGGAAGAAGATATGCAGTTTTTATTTGATGGAAATTATCGTTATAACAGTATAAGCTGGCAGACATTTGGAGAGGGCAAATATCATGTTTTGGTATTACATGCACAATAAATAATGGAGGTCTCTATGACAAAACAACAATTTTTAGAGGAATTGAAGCAGGCGTTATCCGGAGAAGTGTCATCCGAAGCAATGATGGATGCTTATAGTTATTACTCCAATTATATTGATGAACAGATGAGAAGCGGTAAGACGGAGACACAAGTGATTGAGGAACTGGGTAAGCCGTTTATGATTGCCAGGTCGATTATTGCCGCACAGACAAGAGAACGGAATGCCGACGTGGAGTATACAGAAGATGGACGCACAAGGAAAGTCTCTGGTTGGGAGAACCGGAAAAACGAACGGCAGGAGCAGCGGGAACACAAAGAGTTTGTATTTGATATGAATGCCTGGTATGCCAAAGTAATGTTGGTTGCTTTTTTGATCGTGCTAGTACTGATTGTGTTCTTTATCTTACGGGTTGGATTATGGGTGTTATTTACATTTGGAGTCCCAATATTGATCGTGCTTGGAATCCTTTATTTGATCATGTATTTTTTAAACCGATAACTTTTTGAAAAAAGGTGAATTGAAAAAATTTTAAAAAAATTAAAATTTGTGCTTGACATTTTGATTCGTTTTGCATATACTATCACTTGTGTCAAGCGCACAATGGAATCTTAGCTCAGCTGGGAGAGCATCTGCCTTACAAGCAGAGGGTCACAGGTTCGAGCCCTGTAGGTTCCATTTTGGCGGAATAGCTCAGTTGGCTAGAGCATACGGTTCATACCCGTAGTGTCGAGAGTTCGAATCTCCCTTCCGCTACGAATTATAACCCTAAGATGTGATTGCGTCTTAGGGTTTTCTTTATGTATATGATAATTTATTTCATGACAAATGAGTCAATGAATGGTATAGTAGTTTCGTGGAAATAATTACATATATATTATGTGACAATGACAGATATAAAGCCATGCACAAGCTGGTTAGTGATGATAGATGAAAGCAAGGAGGGCATTTTTGTGAAAATTAAGAATTATACAATTCTGAAGCAGGAGATGATCAAAGAATTAAATGGTACAGCGTACTTACTACAGCATGATAAGACCAAAGCAAGAGTATTGGTGGTACAGAATGAAGATAGTAATAAAGTATTTCATATTGGATTCCGTACACCGCCAACTGATGATACCGGTGTACCACACATTACGGAGCATTCTGTTCTTTGTGGTTCTAGAAAATTTCCGGTGAAAGATCCGTTTGTGGAATTAGCAAAAGGTTCCCTGAATACGTTCTTAAATGCAATGACTTATCCGGATAAGACAGTGTATCCGGTTGCATCTGTGAATGACAAGGATTTTCATAATTTGATGGATGTTTATCTGGATGCTGTATTTTATCCAAATACTTATCATAATGATAAGATATTGAAACAGGAAGGATGGCATTATCATCTAGAGAGAGAAGAAGATCCGATTACGTATAATGGTGTTGTTTATAATGAGATGAAAGGTGCTTACTCATCGGCAGAACAGCAATTAATGCAGGCAATTCAGAAGTCACTGCTTCCTGATACCACCTATGCTTGTGATTCAGGTGGAGATCCAAAAGCAATCCCGCAGCTTACGTATGAGGCGTTTTTGGACTTCCATAGAAAGTTTTATCATCCGTCGAATAGCTATATTTATCTATATGGTGACATGGATGTAGAGAAGGAACTTACATTTATTGATGAGGAGTATCTGAGTCGTTTTGATTATTTGCAGGTGGACTCCGAGATTACGCCACAGCCGGCATTCGATCAGACGAAAGAGATTACGGTAACGTATCCACTTGCGGATGCAGAAGAGGAAGAAGAGAATACGTATCTAAGTTATAATGTGGTGGTAGGTGACAGCCTTGACCGTACTTTGAACTTAGCATTTATGATGCTTGATTATGCATTGATTGATGTACCGGGGGCTCCGATCAAGAAAGCATTAGTAGATGCAGGAATCAGTAATGATGTGTTCAGCTCCTATGATGATGGAATTTTACAGCCGGTTTATTCCATTATTGCAAAGGGGTGTAAGAAAGAAAATAAAGAACGGTTTGTAAGCATTATTGAGCAGACGCTTCGGGAAATTGTTCAAAAAGGATTCGAAAAGAAAGTATTAGAAGCCGCACTCAATCATTTTGAGTTCAAATTAAAAGAAGCTAATTATGGAAGATTTCCGAAGGGGCTTATGTATGGATTAAGTGCATTTAACAGTTGGTTATATTGCGATGATGAACCGTTTATGTATTTAAAATATGATGAGAGTTTTGCTTATCTGAAAGAACAGATCGGAACCGATTATTACCAGAATATATTGAAAGAATATATTCTTGTGAATACACATAAGACAATCGTAACAGGACTGCCTAAGAAAGGACTTAATAAACAAAATGAGGCCGAGCTTGCAAAACAGCTGCAGGCATACAAAGACAGTCTGTCCGCAGATCAGATCAGGCAATTGGTACAGGAAACGGAAGCGTTGCAGGAATATCAATCTGAGCCATCTCCGCAGGAAGATCTGGAGAAGATTCCGTTGTTGCAGTTGAGTGATATTGGTAAGAAGGCACTGCATATTAAGAATCGGGAATGGAAGGCAGCGGGAATTCCGGTAGTACAGCAGGATATTTTCACGAATGGAATAGCATATATCAGTTATTACTTTATGTTAGATCATGTTCCGGTCGCATTGCTGCCATATGTTTCCCTGTTGACAGCACTGTATAAAGAGGTGGATACCGATCAGCACACCTATAGTGCATTGGCAAATGAGATAGATCTTAAGACGGGCGGGATCGGTTTACAGTTAAGTTCTCTTGGAGTTCGCAAGGAATTGGGTGAATATAAAGTCAGCCTGGCAATTAAGACCAAAGTATTAGATGAAAATGTTCCGGATGCACTTGCACTAATGGAGGAGATTTTATTTACTTCTCATATTACAGACAAGAAACGTATGAAAGAAGTTCTTGCTGAATTGATCTCGCAGATGAAGATGTCAATTACGGATAACGGACATACAGCGATGGCGAATCGTGCGTTGTCCTACTTCTCAAAAGGAGCATATTTGAAAGAATTATTAGAAGGTATTACTTTCTATGAATTTGCCAATGCGTTATATAAGAATTTTGATGAGTCCTATGAACAGATCTGTCGGAATCTGAAAGCAGCGATTACAGCGTTTGCAAGACCAGAGAACCTGATCCTATCCTATACGGGAATGGAGAATTTAGAGCAGCCATTCGAGCAGGCGATCGCTTCTTTGAAAAGTTACATGCAGGAAGATGGAGAGGTTGTGGAACAACAGCAGCTACCGTTGGCAGTATTAAATGAAGGATTCCAGACTGCAAGCAAAGTGCAGTATGCAGCACAGGCAGGTAATTTCTTGGAGAAAGGATATGAATATACCGGGGCACTTCATGTATTGCAGGTGATCTTTTCTTATGATTATCTGTGGATTAATGTGCGTGTGAAAGGTGGAGCTTATGGCTGTATGTGTAACTTTAACCGGATTGGAGATGCTTACTTTACCTCTTACCGGGATCCGAACCTTTCCAAAACGTATGAGGTATATCGCAATGTTGTAGATTATGTAAAGAATTTTGATGCATCGGATCGGGATATGCTCAAATATATCATAGGGGCAATTGCAAAATTAGATACACCGATGACACCTTCTGCAGAGGGAGCTTATGATTTCATATGTTACTTATCCGGTGTTACGGATGAACAGTTGCAGAAGGATCGTGATGAAGTGTTAAACACGGATGTGGCGACGATTCGTAGTCTTGCTCCATATATGGAAGCAATCCTTTCGAAGGAATGTTATGCAGCCTTGGGAGATGAAGAAGTGATCAAAAAAGAAGCGGATTTATTTAAAGAGATTAAGACGCTTATATAGAAAGTGAAGGGACGGAAGAAAAGGAGAATGTATGGCACAGTTTAAGTCGGGATTTGTAACGATTGTAGGTAGACCGAATGTAGGAAAGTCTACATTGATGAATCATTTAATTGGACAGAAGATAGCAATTACAAGCAATAAGGCACAGACGACCAGAAACCGGATTCAGACCGTGTATACCGGAGAGGAAGGACAGATTGTGTTCTTAGATACACCGGGAATCAACCGGGCAAAGAATAAGCTTGGAGAGTACATGTTAAGCGCGGCAGAGAATACGTTGAAGGAAGTTGATGTCATTCTATGGATTGTAGAGCCGACCACATTTATCGGAGCAGGAGAACGGTATATATTAGAACAGTTGGAAAAAGTGCACACGCCGGTTATTCTGGTTGTGAATAAGGCGGACACGGTTCCGGAAGAAGAGGTCTTTAAGGCAATTGATACCTATAAAGAAGTGTATGATTTCAAAGAGATCGTTCCGGTGTCAGCCCTTCGTGACCGGAATACAGATGAACTCATGCATACGATATTCCAATATCTAGAAGAAGGTCCACAGTATTATGATGCGGATACAATTACGGATCAGCCGGAACGTGCGATCGTAGCAGAAATGATCCGGGAAAAAGCACTGCGTTGTCTGGATAAGGAGGTTCCACATGGAATCGCTGTTGTGATCGATCGTATGAAGGATCGGCAGCATGGTAAGATCGTAGATATTGATGCGACGATCATATGCGAACGGGACTCTCATAAAGGAATCATTATTGGCAAACAAGGAGCTATGCTTAAGAAGATTGGAACGCAGGCGAGAATTGATATGGAGAAATTGCTAGATACCAAAGTGAACCTGAAATTATGGGTAAAAGTGAAGAAAGATTGGCGGGATAGTGAGTTCCTGTTAAAAAATTACGGTTATCATAATGATAATGAGTAGATAAGGAGGCGGCATACATGCACGATAAGATTGATCTGAATGGAATAATATTGAGCAGTATGCCGGTCGGAGATTACGATAAACGTCTTGTCCTGTTGACGAAAGAACGTGGAAAGATCACTGCATTTGCCAGAGGTGCAAGGAAACCAAACAGTCCCTATCTCGGATTAAGCGAACCGTTTAATTTTGGAACTTTTTCTCTGATGGAGGGATTTGATGCTTACCGTTTAGTGGGTGGAGAAGTTAAGGAATATTTTTTAGATGTCAAGAATGATATTGCGGGAATCTGCTATGGAACTTATTTTTGTGATGTCATGGAATATCTGAATGTGGATGGTGTTGGAGATATTAACATGCTCAATCTGCTATATGTTTCACTCAGAGCTTTGGGGAATCCGGCAATCCCGAATACTTTAATCCGGAGAATCTTTGAACTGAAGGTGCTTGCAATTGATGGAGAGGCAATGGCTGCATTTTCCTGTGTGAAATGTGGGGAGAAAATGGTGAATGCATTTTATTTGGCAGGGGATGGCATGGTGTGTGATGCGTGCTGTGCAGGCATGCCACAGGTGAAACGGTTATCTCAGTCAGCCATCTATACAATACAATATATTATTAGTGCACCGTTGGATAAATTATATACGTTCCGATTGACCGATGATGTATTTTATGAGTTTGATGCAGTTGTAGGGCAGTTTTTTAATAAACATGTGACGAAAAAATTCAACTCTTTGGAAATTCTTTCGTCTTTAACTTGAAATATTATCTATTCTCTTGTAGAATATATGAGTTGAAATATAACGAAAAGGCAGAGGTGCGAAAGATGAGAAAGATCAAACTTGCAATCGTTTTCGTGCTTGCAGTAAGTTGTTTAACTGGATGTGCGAGTGATGCAAAGAAGTATGATAAGAACACGATTATTGTGAAGAGGAATGGCGCTGTTGAAGAAGTGGCAATTGAAGATTATACTGATTCTTCCGTTCAGGCAGAGGATCTGAAGACATATATTGAAGAACAGATTACTTCGTATAATGATGAGAATGGTAAGAATTCCGTGAAGAAACAATCCTTGAATACAGAGGATATGAGCAAGGCAAAGCTGGTGCTCGCATATAAGAATATGGAAGATTTCGATGGATTTAATAATCTGGAATGTTCTTTTGCAGATGTAGATGAGGTGAAAGAAAGTGATCTGACCGGTACATTCAAGTCTGCGGAAGATGATAAGAGTGCTGAGAAAGCGGAGATATTAGAGACAAAGAAAGCGAAAGTTTTAACGCTTTCTGAGAAGACTAATGTGGTTGTGAAAGGAACATTATTATATTATAATGATCAGGTTACAGTGAAAGATGACGTGATCAGCACAACAGGCAAAGAGAATGCAATTATAATATTCAAATAAAGAAAAAGGTAGGGTATAAGAGATGGAAAAGACAATGGATAAGATTGTGGCATTGGCAAAGGCAAGAGGATTTGTGTATCCGGGATCTGAGATCTATGGTGGACTTGCCAATACATGGGATTATGGTAATCTTGGTGTAGAACTTAAGAACAATGTCAAGAAAGCATGGTGGAAGAAGTTCATTCAGGAGAATCCGTATAATGTAGGTGTGGATTGTGCAATTTTGATGAATCCACAGACATGGGTTGCATCCGGTCATCTCGGAAGTTTTTCAGATCCTTTAATGGATTGTAAAGAGTGTCATGAAAGATTCCGTGCAGATAAGATCATTGAAGATTATATGGCAGATAAGGGAATAACTATAGAGGGCTCTGTAGATGCATGGTCTCATGAAGAGATGGCAGACTATATTGAGAAGAACAACATTTGTTGTCCATCTTGTGGTAAACACAATTTTACAGATATCCGTGAGTTTAATCTGATGTTCAAGACGTTTCAGGGTGTGACAGAGGATGCAAAGAATACCATTTATTTACGTCCTGAGACAGCACAGGGAATTTTCGTTAACTTTAAGAATGTACAAAGAACATCCAGAAAGAAGATTCCATTTGGTATTGGTCAGATTGGTAAATCGTTCCGTAATGAGATTACACCTGGTAACTTTACGTTCCGTACCAGAGAGTTCGAGCAGATGGAATTAGAGTTTTTCTGCGAGCCGGATACTGATCTTGAGTGGTTTGCATATTGGAAGCAGTTCTGTATTGACTGGTTAAAGGATCTTGGAATGAATCAGGAAGAGACCAGGTACAGAGATCATGATAAGGAAGAGCTGTCTTTCTATAGTAAAGCAACAACAGATATTGAGTACCTATTCCCGTTTGGATGGGGCGAGTTGTGGGGTATTGCAGATCGTACAGATTATGATCTTACCCAGCATCAGAATACATCCGGTGAGCCAATGGATTACTTTGATGATGAGAAGAAGACCAAATACATACCATATGTAATTGAGCCGTCTCTTGGTGCTGACCGTGTTACACTTGCGTTCCTTTGTTCTGCGTATGATGAGGAGAATATCGGAACCGAAGAGAAGCCGGATATGCGTACCGTATTGCATTTTCATCCGGCTCTAGCACCGGTTAAGATTGGTGTGCTTCCATTATCTAAGAAGCTGAATGAGGGTGCAGAGAAGGTATTTGCCGAGTTATCGAAGTATTATAACTGCGAATTTGATGATAGAGGTAACATTGGTAAGCGTTACAGAAGACAGGATGAGATTGGTACGCCATTCTGTGTAACGTATGACTTTGATTCAGAAGAAGATGGTGCGGTTACTGTTCGTGATCGTGATACGATGGAACAGGAAAGAATCAAGATCGCAGATCTGAAGGCATATTTTGAGAAGAAATTTGAATATTAATAAGTAGATAAGAACCAATAAGAAATGCTGTCGCTTATAAGCGGCAGCATTTCCTGCTTTATAGGACGAACTTTCCTATATAAGTAAAAAAGAACTGCCACTTAGGTGGCAGTTCTGTGTGAAAGAAGTGAAAGGATTATTTTACTTCTTCAAGAGACTTGATCGTTGCAGTTAATTCTTTAAGGGACAGCTTGATTGACTTATTGATCTCTCCTGAATTCACGGCTAATTTACCAACTTCGGCAGCAACAACAGCAAATCCTCTACCAAATTCTCCGGCTCTTGCAGCTTCAATAGAAGCGTTGAGAGATAATATGTTCTGTTTGCTTTCAATCTTATCCAACTGTACAGACTTTTCGTTAATCTCACGAATCAACCCGGCAGCACGTTCGATATCTTCATCTAATTTGGAAATCTTAGAATCATCTTTGTGGTTGATGTATTCTGCATTCATCAGCATGCTTACGGCATCCCCTAATAACTTTGCGGAAGATTGCAATGTGTGCTCGGAACGGACAGGCACTTTGTGAAGTGCTTCTGTAAAGTGTTCTGTATTCATACCGGCGTTTTCTGCTGCTTCGGCTGCAATAGAATCGTCAGGCTCGTGTGTAAGTGCCTGACCTCCGATCAAGAAACCGGCTTTTTTGTTGTTCACGATAATGTCTTTGGTGAATTCGTAAAGTCCGACTGCACTTTTGATTGCGTCATCATTGCTGGCATATCTGGTATAGAAATCGGTATAGTGAATCTCCTTGGTTAATGGGTTGCCATTGTTATCAAGAGCGATAACAGCAAGGCCGGTAGCATCTGCCCAGTCCTGCAATAACTGCTCTAGTTGTGCTTTGTTAGAAAATGTATTAATATCCATATGTATTTGAGTCCTTTCCCTAATCCGTCATCTGGTTAGTTTGTGTTAAATGTAATTATGGGATATGTTCATAATATATTAAGATTATACAAAATTTAAAAATAAAAAGCAATAAATTTATCGGATTTATAAAAAGTATAAAAGATTCATATTTTTTACACATTTGTTCATTATGATAGTTAACATAAAGTTTATATTTCTTATGGAAATATTAGGAAGAAATTGGATAAAAAACAAGAAAATATAAGAAAAATTCAATTTTATGGTTGACATAAGAGATAAGCTTTGTTATGATAACCATGTTGGTGAATTTGTAACAATTTTGTAACAATTAGACGAACATATAATAAAGAGGTATATTATGAAGAAGAATATTGTAAGAAGTTCAATGCTGGCGGTTGCTGCATTATCTCTTATGTTAGGAGGAACTTCCTATACAACAAGTGTAAAAGAACAGGTAAGTGAGACACCTGCAATTGTCAGTAAGGCGATTGAGAATGGTGCATCGGATATGAAGACATTAGAGAAAGGAACAGCTGTACAGGTTGCTGAAGTAACCACAGAAGCAACAACAGAGGTGACTACTGAAGTGCCTACGACAGAAACACCTGCAACAGAAGCGCCTGTAGAAGAAACACAGATTGCCGAGATTGAAGAAAAAGATGCCAAGGTTGAGAGCAATCAGGTTGTTGCTAATATCGACAGCTATTTGAATATCCGTGCAGATAATTCAGAAGATTCAGAAGTGGTTGGTAAGTTCTACAATGGTAATGTGGGAACACTTGTCCATAAGGGCAAAGAGTGGTCAGTCGTTGCATCCGGTAACGCATATGGGTATGTTAAGAATGACTACTTATTATTTGGTGACGATGCAGAGCAGTACATAGAGAACAACTGTGATCAGGTTGCAAAGGTAACAGCAGAGACTTTGAATGTACGTGCAGATGAATCCACCGACAGTGAGATTGTGACACAGTCTGATGCAGATTCTGCATTAACAGTACTTAGCGAGGACAATGGTTGGGTTAAGGTTGCTGTATCAGAAGATCAGGTCGGATATGTATCAAGTGATTATGTATATTTGGATTATGTATATGAGACAGCAGTAACGATTGAAGAAGAACAGGCAGCGTTGGCTGCACAGGAACAGGAGAATGAACAACAGACAACAGAGGCACCTGCGACAGAAGCTCCTGCAACAACTCAGACAACGGAAGCACCTGCGACAGAGGCTACAACACAGGCACAGACAACAGAAGCACCAAAGAAAGAAGAGAAAGTGACTTCTACAGATGTGGTTGTGAAAGATGAATCATCTTCTACAGAGACTGTGAAACAGGCATCATCAGGTTCTGCAAGCGGACAGGCTGTTGCGGATTATGCAGTTCAGTTTGTAGGTAATCCATATGTGTATGGTGGAACTAGTTTAACGAATGGTGCAGATTGTTCCGGTTTTGTTCAGTCTGTATATAAGAATTTTGGCTACAGCTTATCTAGAACAGCAGCATCTCAGGCAGGAGACGGCAAGAAAGTCGGCTTGGATTCTTTACAGCCGGGAGATTTATTGTTCTATCATGGTTATGGTCATGTAGCAATCTATATCGGTGGCGGACAGGTTGTTCACGCAAGTAACAAAGCTACAGGTATTAAGATTTCTAGTTATGATTATTCACCAATTGATAAAGCAGTTCGAGTTATTAATTAGAATATAAGAGAATTGAGAATGCTATCGGAGAGATCCGGTAGCATTTTTTGCTTTACAGGAAAGTGTCTTCTATAATTAAGAAATTTTATTCTGTTTTGACCGTTGTTATTGGCTTATGTAGTGACATAGTTATAGCCGGGTATTTTGAAAATGTTAAGCATTAGAAAAATTATATAAAAAAAAGAAAAAAGCCTTTTAAATTTTATACAATATATGCTATAATGGTTTACAGACTGTGGGCGGGTTATTTAATTTGCCCTAGTACAATTAATTAAATACTTAGGAGGTATGAAACAAATGGCAAACAAATGGGTTTATATGTTCAGCGAAGGCGATATGAACATGAGAAACTTGCTTGGTGGTAAAGGTGCTAATCTTGCAGAGATGACTAGCATTGGTCTTCCTGTACCACAGGGATTTACAGTTACAACAGAGGCTTGTACACAGTACTATGAAGATGGTCGTAAGATCAATGATGAGATTATGGCACAGATTATGGACGGTGTGAAGGAGATGGAGAAGATCAACGGCAAAGAGTTCGGAAGCCTTGAGAATCCATTGTTAGTATCTGTTCGTTCTGGTGCAAGAGCATCTATGCCTGGTATGATGGATACTATCCTTAACCTTGGTTTAAATGACGAAGTAGTAGCAGCAATGATCAAAGGTAACCCGGATCCAACATTTGAGCGTTTCGTATACGATTCATACAGACGTTTCATCCAGATGTTCTCTGACGTTGTTATGGAAGTTGGTAAGAAGTACTTCGAGCAGCTTATCGATAAGATGAAAGAGGAGAAGGGTGTTAAGTATGATGTTGAACTTACTGCTGCTGATTTGAAAGAGTTAGCTGAGCAGTTCAAGGCTGAGTACAAGAACCAGTTAGGTGAAGATTTCCCTTCAGATCCAGTAGAGCAGATGAAGTTAGCTGTTGAGGCTGTATTCCGTTCATGGGATAATCCTCGTGCTAACGTATATCGTCGTGATAATGATATCCCTTATTCATGGGGTACTGCTGTTAACGTAATGCCTATGGTATTTGGTAACTTGAACAATGAGTCTGGTACAGGTGTTGCATTTACTCGTGATCCTGCAACAGGTGAGAATAAGTTAATGGGTGAGTTCTTAATTAACGCACAGGGCGAGGACGTAGTTGCCGGTGTTCGTACACCAATGCCAATCGCTCAGATGGAGCAGGAATTCCCAGAAGCTTATGAAGAGTTCATCAAAGTATGTGATATCTTAGAGAATCATTACCATGATATGCAGGATATGGAGTTTACTGTTGAGAACAAGAAGCTTTATATGTTACAGTGTCGTAATGGTAAGAGAACAGCTCCTGCTGCACTTAAGATCGCTTGTGACCTTGTTGATGAAGGACATAAGACAGAAGAGGAAGCAGTTCTTATGATTGATCCTCGTAACTTAGATACACTTCTTCATCCACAGTTTGACGCTGCTGCACTTAAGGCTGCTACACCACTTGGTAAGGGTCTTGGAGCATCTCCGGGAGCTGCTTGTGGTAAGGTTGTATTTACTGCAGATGATGCTGTTGAATGGAAAGAAAAGGGAGAGAGAGTCGTATTAGTTCGTCTTGAGACATCTCCGGAAGATATTACAGGTATGAAGGCTGCACAGGGTATCTTAACAGTTCGTGGTGGTATGACATCACACGCTGCTGTAGTTGCTCGTGGTATGGGTACATGTTGTGTATCTGGTTGTGGCGATATCATCATGGATGAGGAGAACAAGCAGTTCACATTAGCTGGTAAGACATTCAAAGAGGGAGATTACATCTCAATCGATGGTACTACAGGTAACATCTATGAGGGAGATATCCCAACAGTTGACGCTTCAATCGCTGGTGAGTTCGGTCGTGTTATGGCTTGGGCTGACAAGTATAGAAAGTTAAAAGTTCGTACCAATGCAGATACTCCTGCTGATACAGCTAAGGCTGTTGAGTTAGGTGCTGAAGGTATTGGACTTTGCCGTACAGAGCATATGTTCTTCGGTGAGGACAGAATTCCTAAGTTCCGTCGTATGATCCTTTCTGATACTGTAGAGCAGAGAGAGGAAGCTCTTAAGGCAATCGGTGAGTTCCAGAAGTCTGACTTCAAGGCTATGTACAAAGTTCTTGAGGGAATGCCAATGGTAGTTCGTTTCTTGGATCCACCTCTTCATGAGTTTGTTCCTACAGAGGAAGAAGATATCAAGGCATTAGCTGCTGATATGGGAATCACTGTAGAGGATGTTAAAGCTAAATGTGATGCACTTCACGAGTTCAACCCTATGATGGGTCACCGTGGATGTCGTCTTGCTGTAACATATCCAGAGATTGCTAAGATGCAGACAAGAGCTGTTATGGAAGCTGCTATTGAAGTTGCTGAAGAGACAGGTAAAGATATCGTTCCTGAGATCATGATCCCATTAGTAGGTGAGGAGAAAGAGCTTAAGTTCGTTAAGGATGTTGTAGTTGAGACTGCTGACTTAGTTAAGAAAGAAAAGAATTCTGACATCAAGTATCAGGTAGGTACTATGATCGAGATTCCTAGAGCTGCTCTTACAGCAGATAAGATTGCTAAGGATGCTGAGTTCTTCTGCTTCGGTACTAACGACTTGACACAGATGACATTCGGATTCTCACGTGATGATGCTGGTAAGTTCTTAGATGCTTACTATGACAAGAAGATCTATGAGAATGATCCATTTGCTAAGTTAGATCAGACTGGTGTTGGTCAGTTGATCCAGATGGCAGTAGAAAAGGGTCGTTCAGTACGTCCTGACCTTGAGTTAGGTATCTGTGGTGAGCACGGTGGAGATCCTTCTTCAATCGAGTTCTGCCATAAGGTAGGTCTTAACTATGTATCATGTTCACCATTCCGTGTACCTATCGCACGTCTTGCTGCTGCTCAGGCTGCAATTCTTGATAAATAATTTATCAGGCAGACTTGTATAGAATACGGGTGGGATATAATTTGATATTATATTACAGATGATAAAGAACCCCGCAGAGTTTCGACTCTGTGGGGTTTGTTATATGTGTAGAATGCAGGTTATTGTTTTGTCAGTATAAAATCAACAAAATTCATAGAAGATGTAGTGAAATTGTGTTACAATAATTCTAGTTTGAAAGTATACATATAGCTTACAAATGATTTAAAGATATGAGGGGTTGTAACATATGAAGATTAAGACAAAAAAGATAACATATGAGCAGTTGATGAGGATGCCTGGAAGGGTGCATCATGATCCGGTAAGACCAATTAAGGGATTACGGTGGTTGGTCAAGGCATTATCAGCGAGTGAACTTAAGAAGGCAGGGTTTACCTATTCGTTGCACGGTATGGAACGGTTAGGTGCGGAAGAACCCTGTCTTATTTTGATGAATCATAGCAGCTTTATTGATCTGAAGATTGTAGAGACGGTGATGTATCCCAGACCGCTCAATATTATCTGTACATCGGATGGCTTGGTAGGAAAAGAGTGGCTGATGCGTCAGGTAGGCTGTATTCCGACGAATAAGTTTGTAACGGATGTGCAGATGGTAAAGGATATGTATTATGCCTTACATACTTTAGGTAATTCTGTGTTAATGTATCCGGAAGCAAGCTATAGTTTTGATGGAACAGCGACACCGTTACCGGATACGATTGGTAAATGTCTGAAATTATTAAAGGTTCCGGTTGTAATGATCCGGACACATGGAGCTTTTCTGCATGATCCATTATATAATAATCTGCAGATTCGTAAGGTGAATGTTCATGCGGATGTTACATATCTGTTGTCAAAAGAGGATATCAGTAACCGGACAGTTCGTGAGTTACAGAAGCAGATTGAGGAGGAATTTACATTTGATAACTTCTGGGAACAGCAGGAGAAGCACATTGCAGTAACAGAGGAGTTTCGGGCGGATTGTCTGGAAAGAGTATTATATAAGTGTCCGCATTGCGGCAGGGAAGATGGCATGAAGGGAAAGGGTATCTATATTGGATGCTCTCATTGTGGAAGACGATATGAATTGACGGAATATGGATATTTGAAAACAACGACGGGGGACGCAGCATTTACTCATGTGCCAGATTGGTATCAATGGCAGAGAGAAGAGGTTCAAAAAGAGATTGCAGATGGCAGGTATCAATTGGATGTGCCTGTGGATATTTGTATTATGCATGATATGAAAGCCGTTTATCAGGTTGGAGAGGGAAAATTACAACATGATAAGAATGGATTTCATTTAACAGGATGTGAGGGAAAGTTAGCATATCACCAATCGGCGAAAGTATCTTACAGTCTATATGCAGACTATTATTGGTATGAAATAGGAGATGTAATATGTATAGGAGATATGGAACAACTATATTATTGTTTTCCAAAGGAAAACATTCCGGTTGCAAAGGTGAGAATAGCGGCAGAAGAATTATATAAGATAGCAAAGCATCAATAAATATTTGGAATGAATAAAGAGCTGTTAAGTGAGCAACATGGATAATTTCACAGATGATCAGAAAAGGGAGATTGCACAAGGAGAACAGTTTGGATTAGATGTCAGCGTTTATGCGAAACCGGAATATGATTGGTTTCAGATGGAAGAGATCCGTAAGGGATTAGAGCAGAGATATCTGATCGTGAGAGAGGCGTTAGAGAAGCTTCAGGAATCAGAGTAGACAGAAATTGGAACAAAAAGCCCCCTTATGTAATCGGTATTTGTTAGATAACGGATTATGTAGGGGGGTGCTATTTTTGTGAAATTGTGCTTGACTTGGAGTATACTCCAAGTAATATACTCTTGTATGTGGAAATTTAACAGAGAAAGGTGGTGCTATGTATGACAATTAAAGAAGTGAGTGAAAAGTATAATATTAGTCAGGATACTTTACGGTATTATGAGCGGATTGGAATGATACCGGAGATCAGTCGTACACCGGGTGGAATCCGGAATTATCAGGAATCTGACCTTGGCTGGGTAGAGCTTGCAATCTGTATGAGAAGTGCAGGACTGCCAATTGAAGCTTTGATTGAATATGTCAAGTTGTATCAGCAGGGAGATGCAACCTTTGCTGCAAGATTACAATTGTTGCAGGAGCAGAGAGAGAATCTTGAGGAACAAAAAACACAGTTAGAAAAAGCAATCAATAAGTTAAACTACAAAATATCCAGATACGAAATAGCAGTTCAGACAGGAAAATTGACATGGGAGGACGATGACAAATGTATATAGAGAATATTAATGGACCAGAAGATGTAAAGAAATTATCAGTAGAACAGATGCATGTATTAGCGGGAGAGATGCGGGAAGCTTTATTGAAGCGTGCAAGTATTCACGGCGGTCATTTTGGACCGAATTTTGGTATGGTGGAGGCAACTATAGCGCTTCATTATGTATTTGATTCTCCGAAAGACAAGATGGTATTTGATGTGTCACATCAGACGTATCCACACAAGATGCTGACAGGCAGAAAAGATGCATATCTTTATGAGGAGAAATATGATGATGTATCGGGATATAGTAACCCGGAGGAAAGTGAGCATGATCATTTTACGATCGGACATACTTCCACCTCTGTCAGCCTTGCCTGCGGTCTTGCCAAAGCAAGAGATCTGAAAGGAGAAGAAGGAAATGTCATTGCCGTGATCGGTGACGGATCGTTAAGTGGAGGAGAGGCATTAGAAGGATTGGATTATGCGGCTGAATTAGGTGGTAATCTGATCATAGTTGTTAATGATAATGACATGTCGATTGCTGAAAATCATGGAGGATTGTATCAGAATCTGAAACTGTTGCGTGAGACAAAAGGCCAGGCAGAGTGTAATTTCTTTAAGGCAATGGGTTTGGATTATGTATATGTGGATGAAGGGAATGATGTTAAGAGATTAATTGATGCATTTACATCTGTGAGGGATAGTAAGAAAGCGGTAGTTGTGCATATTAAGACCTTAAAAGGAAAGGGCTATGCGTTAGCGGAAGAGAATAAGGAGAACTGGCATTGGTGTATGCCGTTCCATATAGAAAATGGAGAACCGTTGATGGCAATGGACGGTGAAGATTATTCAGATGTTACGGCAGAATATCTGCTTGCAAAGATGAAGGAGGATCGAAGTGTTGTTGCAATTACGGCTGCAACACCGGCGGTGATGGGATTTGGTAAGGACAAGAGAGAGGAAGCGGGCAAACAGTTCGTCGATGTAGGAATTGCAGAAGAGACAGCGGTGGCATTAGCATCCGGAATCGCCCAGAATGGAGGAAAACCGGTGTATGGTGTCTACAGTTCTTTTGTGCAGAGAACATATGACCAGTTATCACAGGATCTGTGTATCAATAACAGTCCGGCAACCATGATCATATATGCGGCTTCGGTGTATGGCATGAATGATGTAACTCATCTTGGCATATTTGATATTCCGATGATCTCGAATATCCCGAATCTTGTATATCTGGCACCAACCACGAAAGAGGAATACTTAGCAATGCTTGACTGGAGTATTGCACAGACGGAGCATCCGGTTGCGATTCGTGTACCGGGCGGAGAGCTGGTATCAGACGGAGTGGCTGTTACAAAGGATTTCTCACAGCTTAATACTTATGAGGTGACACAGAAGGGAAGTAAGGTTGCTGTAATCGGACTTGGAACCTTCTATTCATTAGCCAAGGAAGTGGCTGCAAAGTTAAAAGCAGAGAAGAATATCGATGCGACAGTGATCAATCCATATTACATTACAGGTGTGGACGAAGCGTTGTTAGAGGAACTTAAGAAAGATCACGATGTAGTCCTTACACTTGAGGATGGTATCTTAGACGGCGGTTTTGGAGAGAAGATTGCGAGATTCTATGGTAATTCAGATGTAAAAGTATATAATTACGGATTGAAGAAGGAATTCTTAGATCGTTATGATGTAAATGAAGTCCTGAAAGAGAATCATTTAACAGCAGAACAGATCGTGGAGGATATAGTACTGTAGAATATAGATAATGAAAGTATTGTTGTACAAACTTTTGTGTGCTATGATAGACAGGCACAGAGTATGGAAGGGGAAAGCCATGTTCTGGGCCTGTTTTTGTCCGGACTGGAAAATGGTCTGTGACTTGCAGTTTACATAATGTACGTGTTTGTTTAGGAGAAAAAAGATGACAATTAAAGATTTACAGATTGGAGAAACTGCGACCATTATAGAGGTAGGTGGAAGCGGTGCACTGCGTCAGCATTTCCTGGATATGGGATTGATCCAGGGAACGGAAGTGACTGTAGTGAAGTATGCTCCGATGGGAGATCCTGTAGAATTGAGGATCCATGGATATGAATTGACGATCCGGTTGGAGGATGCAGGTCAGATTCAGGTAGGTGCTGTACATAAGGAAGAGCCTGCTGTAAAACGACCGGTTGAGAAAATGGATATACCGCATCCGGGACTTGGCGAAGGCGGCAAGTTCCATTCTAAAGAGGATGAGAATCCGTTACCGGATGATGTTATGTTAACTTTTGCACTGGTTGGAAATCAGAATTGCGGTAAGACGACATTATTTAACCAATTGACCGGATCTAACCAGCATGTGGGTAATTTCCCGGGTGTTACAGTGGATCGGAAGGATGGTATGATCAAGGGGTATGAGAATACCCGCATTACAGATCTGCCGGGTATCTATTCGATGTCCCCTTACAGTAACGAAGAGATTGTGACAAGAGAGTTTCTGCTTCAGGACAAGCCGAAAGGAATTATCAACATAGTAGATGCAACGAATATGGAACGGAATCTGTATCTGACCATGCAGTTGATGGAATTGAATATACCAATGGTTGTAGCATTGAATATGATGGATGAGATGCGGGAAAATGGTGGATCTGTTCTTGTGAATGAGATGGAAGCATTTTTAGGAGTACCGGTAATTCCGATTTCTGCTGCAAAAGGAGAAGGAATTGAGGAATTAGTGAGTCATGCCATTCATGTGGCGAAATATCAGGAAGCACCGGAAGAAGTAGATTTCTGTTGCGCGGATGGGTCAGGCGAGGAGAGCGCTGTGCATCGTTGTATCCATGCTATCATGCATTTGATCGAAGACCATGCTAAAAAGGCGGAGATTCCGGTACGGTTTGCAGCAAGCAAATTAGCAGAAAATGATCATCTGGTGTTGGACAAACTGAATCTCAGCCGGAATGAGAAAGAGACATTAGAGCATATTAACCTGCAGATGGAAGAGGAAAGCGGCATGGATCGTTCTGCAGCAATTGCAAGTATGCGGTTTGCTTATATTCAGAGAGCATGCGAACAGACAGTGATCCGGCCGCATGAAAGTAAAGAACGTGCAAGAAGCCGGAGAATAGATAAAGTGTTGACCGGAAAATATACGGGTATTCCATCATTTATTGCTATTATGGGAGTGGTATTTTGGCTGACATTTAATGTGATCGGAGCCTTTTTACAATCGTTGTTAGAACAGGGAGTTGCAGTTCTTACCAGTGTGGTAGATCAAGGAATGACAGCATTGAAGGTAAATAGTGTGCTGCATTCATTGATCATTGATGGTATCTTTACCGGTGTGGGAAGTGTATTGAGTTTTCTTCCAATCATTGTTACGTTGTTTTTCTTTTTGTCCATGTTGGAAGATAGTGGCTATATGGCGAGAGTGGCATTTATTATGGACAAACTGCTTCGTAAGATTGGGTTATCAGGAAGAAGCATTGTTCCGATGCTGGTTGGATTTGGCTGTACCGTGCCGGGAGTCATGGCATCCCGTACGCTATCATCCGAAAGGGATCGGAAGATGACGATATTGCTGACACCGTTTATGAGCTGTTCGGCAAAGGTGCCTGTGTATGCCTTTTTTGCGGCTGCATTTTTTCCGGGAAAGAGTGCAGTTGTGATGATTATCTTATACTTTGTAGGAATTCTAATGGGAATTGTAATGGCATTGATCATGAAAGGAACAATGTTTAAAGGGGAACCTGTTCCATTCGTTATGGAACTTCCCAATTACCGGATGCCTGGTGCAAAGAATGTAGCCCAATTGTTATGGGAAAAGGCAAAAGATTTCTTGCAGAGAGCATTTACGGTCATTTTCATTGCAACGATTGTAATCTGGTTCCTGCAAAGTTTCAGCATCCGGCTGAATCTGGTTACCGATTCGCAGGATAGTATTTTGGCAATGATCGCCGGATGGATCGCCCCGATCTTTGGTCCGGTTGGATTTGGAGATTGGAGAATCTCAACGGCACTGATCACAGGCTTTATGGCAAAGGAAAGTGTAGTATCTACGTTGACTGTGTTGTTTGGTACTACCGGAAAATTGTTTGCGGTGCTGACACCGGTTGGCGCTGCTGCATTGCTTGTGTTCTGCCTGTTATATACACCATGTGTGGCAGCAATTGCATCCGTAAAAAGGGAATTAGGTGGAAAATGGGCAATTCTTGTGGTTGTGGGACAATGCGTGATTGCATGGATCGCAGCATGGATCGTATACACGATCGGAGGCTTATTATAGAGAAAAAGGAGAGTTTCTATGGGTAAGGTAATACGACGGATATTGGCAATTGTACCGGCAGTCATTATTCAGGTATTGTGGATGTGCATCTTGATGAGGTGGCTTGCAAAGTATGCAACGATAGTGATTACAGTATTATCGATATGTACGTTTCTGTTTGTGTTATTTATTATTATCAAAAGAGATGAGGGTACATATAAGATTTTATGGTTGCTGGTGCTTCTGACATTACCGGTATTAGGAGCGGTACTTTATCTGGAACTGGGAAATAAACGGACTGGACGCCCAATCTTGCGGAGATTACAGAGAGCAAAGAAGGACAGAAAAATCGATTGCAGGCAGATTGTTGAAGATATGAAGCAGGACGACATCCGGTTAGCACAGACAATACAGATCTTATGCAACAGAACGAATCTTCCGATTGTGCCGAATGAACAGGTTACATATTATCCGCTAGGAGATAATATGTATCCGGATATGATAGCGGATCTCCGGTCTGCAACAGAATATATTTATGTGGAATACTTTATTATTGCACATGGAAAAATGTGGGACTCCATTGTGGAGATACTTGCTGAGAAGGCGGCACAGGGGGTAGATGTCCGTGTGTTGTATGACGATCTGGGAAGTATATCAACCTATTCCAAAAAAGATGTAAAGAAGTTGTTGGAAAGAGGAATCCATTGTCATACATTTAATCCGTTATATGCGATCAAGGGAACAATCAATTACCGGGATCATCGGAAGATGCTAGTTATAGATGGCAAAGTTGCATATAGCGGAGGGATTAATCTGGCGGATGAATATATTAACGAATATGAGAAGTATGGTCATTGGAAGGACATTGGTTTTCGGTTGACCGGACAGGCAGTTATGAATTATGTGTTGATGTTTGAAGAATTCTGGTGTGCATTTTGCGATAAGAATGATGAGCTGCCTGAGCGACATGAGTTACAGCCGGTTCAGATGCCGGAACAAAAGGATGGTTATGTGATCAGTTATTATGATTCTCCGCTTCGAAAAGATTCCATCAGCAATGATCTGTATATAGATCTGCTATCGCAGGCGGTCGATTATGCATGGTTCTATACGCCGTATCTGATGCTTGGAGATGGTTTGATGGAAGCTTTTGTAAGGGCGGCGGAACGTGGTGTGGATGTACGGATTCTGATGCCGGGTATTCCGGATAAAAAGATCATATTCAGGATGTCACACAGTTACTATCAGGAGCTGTTGGATGCAGGGGTGAAGATTTACGAATACCAGCCGGGATTTGTTCATGCAAAGGCTTGCATATTTGATGATCGGATCTGCACAGTGGGAACGGTGAATCTGGATTATCGAAGTCTGTTTCTGCATTTTGAAAATAATTCATTGTTTTACAGATCAGAGATTATACAAAGGCTTAAGGAGGATTATGAGGAGACCTTAGAACAATGTGTGGAAATGCAGCCATATGATATTAAGAAGTATGCATTCCGGTGGTTTTTTGATGGTTTGTTGCGGGTATTTGCTCCATTATGTTAAACTATTTGCATCGGTTATAATGAAAAATGAAATGTTGACATGTCAACAAACTTGTGCTATATTCTGTTGTATTTGAATGAATAATAGACGATGTGAAGTATGCTGTCTATTATTGGGCGATGGCGAGAAATGTTTCCATACTCCTGATATTGTATTTAGATGGTGAGAAGAATCATGGAATCTTGCAATCGGTAGAATATATAGCAAGGAGACGGAAGAATGCAGAAGATTGGAATAATAACAGATAGTCACAGTGGAATTACACAGAAACAGGCAGAACAGATGGGAATCTATGTATTGCCGATGCCTTTTTATATTGAAGATGAATGTTTTTATGAGGGCAAGGATCTGACGTATGAACAGTTTATGGAACGATTAAAACGTATGGATAAGGTGAGTACATCCCAGCCTTCGCCAACCGAAGTGACAGAGATCTGGGATCGGGTACTTGAAGATTATGATGAGATTGTGTATATTCCGATCAGTAGCGGCTTGAGTGGTTCCTGTGCAACGGCTAAGATGTTAGCAGAAGAAGATCCGTATAAAGGAAAAGTATTTGTTGTTGACAATGGAACGGTATCTGCATTGACGCATCAGTCTGTGCTGGATGCTCAGGAGTTACTAGGACAAGGATTATCTGCGGAACAGATTATGAATCGTTTAGAGGCAGCAAAGAAGCGAAAAGGAATCTATGTAACGGTGGAGAACCTGCAATACTTGAAAAATGGAGGAAGAGTCTCTGCCTCTACTGCAATTGTAGGAGATTTGCTGCGTGTGAAACCTGTTCTTTATTTTGATACCGGTACATTGGATGTGGTTGCAAAATGCCGGGGAAAGAAGAAAGCGAAAGCAGAAATGATTACGCAGGTGAAACATCTGTTTGAGACAGAATATAAGAAGGAATGTGAAGAAGGAAACATGCACTTGTTGGCAGCATCTAGTGCGGGTGCAGAAGAGACGGCACAGTGGGTTGCAGAGATTCAGGAAGCTTTTCCGGGTATGGAGGTGCTGAGTGATCCGCTCGCCTGTTCTATTTCTTGTCATATTGGACCGGGAGGGCTCGGAATCGGATTCTCCTGCCGCCCATAATACATTCGATCTTCTACAGCGTAAGTCTCCGGTTGATGTGGGCGCATGCCTGAATGTTATGAATCCGGTGCTTCGAAGGTGTCATGATGGTGCAGGCACGCTCGCGCTACGACTCGCACGCAGCAGTACTAAGGT
>Ga0129310_1000903_pt1 | contig 30337 bp, 27 predicted proteins | sample Go1ome_2_FD_94433 | JGI IMG/M metagenome (GOLD analysis project Ga0129310, IMG submission 94433) | Western lowland gorrila individual fecal microbial communities from Wisconsin, USA - Go1022A metagenome | ecosystem: Host-associated > Mammals > Digestive system > Large intestine > Fecal | place... | reverse complement strand
GCCAAAGTGGATCTCGAAAAGGAGATGGGCCTGAAGTACGTCATTTCCGGTCCACATCAGCTCGATCCTTCCCTGCCCGCGCAGTCCTATGAGAGCCTGAAGCTCCTCAAGGACAAGTACCTGAGCCAGGGTCTGGAGCTTTCCATCATCGAAGGCCCCACCGATCTGGACAAGGTCAAGCTTGGCCTGCCCGGCGCGGATGAGCAGCTGGAAATCTTTAAGGAGCTGATCCGCAACTGCGCCAAGCTCAACATCAACACCATCTGCTACAACTGGATGCCCGTTCTGGGCTGGTTCCGCACCCGCACCGACATCGTCACCCGCGGCGGCGCAACCTGCACCGGCTACGTCCAGGAGGACATGAAGGGTGTGCCCGATACCTGGGCCGGCAAGGTCAGCCACGAGAGACTTTGGACCAATCTGGAAGCATTCCTCAAGGAAGTCATCCCGGTCTGTGAAGAGGTCGGCGTGAACCTAGCGCTGCATCCTGATGACCCGCCCGTTCCCGAACTACGCGGCATCGGCCGCATCCTGACCTCTGCGGCGGCGTTCGACCGCGTGTTCTCTCTCTACGACAGCCCTGCCAACGGCATGACTTTCTGCCAGGGCTGCTTCTCCACCATGGGTGAGAACATTCCGGAGATCATCCACCACTTCGGATCGATGAAGAAGATTTACTTCGTCCACTTCCGCGATGTGGCGGGCGACCGCACCTATTTCCACGAGACCTTCCACGACGACGGAAAGACTGATATGTTCGCGGCCATGCAGGCCTATTACGACGTCGGCTTTGACGGCATCGCGCGCCCTGACCACGTCCCGACGATGGTGGGCGAGACTGCGCAGGAGGCCAGCTACGGCTTGCAGGGCAACCTGTTCGCCGTCGGCTATATCAAGGGCCTGATGGAAGCGGTTCAGAAGACCCGCGCCTGATTTCCCTGATAAATCTTAGACAGCCGAAGACGGCGGAACACAGCAATTTGTGTTTTGCCGCCTTCTTGCGTTTCGTTCGGATTTACTTTATAATAAATCGGATACTTATTAGGGGGAAAGGAGAACGTTATGCGCAGACGCATCGCGTTGTGGGCGGTTGTGTTGAGCTTGCTGATGTGTACAGCTTGCCAACCGAGCCAGTCCATCATCGGAAAGCCGACAGAACAGACAAAAACAATGCCGGAATGCGATAAAAAGCTCACCATTTCCGCAAATATACAGGATGCGGAGGCTATGCCGGGCACGGCGCTGTGGGACTATTTCCAGAAGCTCTTCAATGTCGAGATTGATCTGTGGCCGCTGACGTTCAACAACCGTCACGAGCAAACGCGGCAGTGGGTCGCGTCGGGCAATATGCCCGATCTGATGTGGATGGATCTGGACGAGACGATGTTTGCGGAATACGCCAACTGGTCCTTGCAGGATATGTTCGAGGCCTATCCGACAATGGAAGAGTTGGAGGAGAAGTGGCCGAACATCGCAGAGATCTATAATCGCTCGGAAAATGTCGGTGATGAGCTGATGACCGTCAGCGGCAAGCGTTATGCGCATCCTGTGCTGCGTGAAAATCCAGAATACAACTTCATGTCTGCGATGGGTTGGATTTACCGCAGGGACTGGGCGAAGCAGCTGGGGCTGTATCAGGAGGACGATATCTACACCTGTCTTATGACGTCACCCTTGATACAAGAAAAACTTTCGCACGGCTTGCTTTTTCGCTTAACTCTTTTGCGTGATATACGAAAAACGTATGCACCAATTATGTCAGACGTGCCTGTACGGTATATTTATATGCACCAGTTTTTTCAGCCTATATTTAAAGTGAAACTTTGCACCAATTTTAGACAAAAATCTCACAGCCCTGCCTTGCGGTTGTATGTAGAGTAGAAGCCGTGAGAAAATAAGAAATTGCGCTAATTTTATCATTAATCTAGGAGCGCGGTACTTCTTAGAAATTACGAAGTTATGAAACCAAATCAAGTTTGGCTAACAGACTCGACTCTCGTATATATAAATAAGAGACCCTATTAGGTATGTATATGTATGGACTTATTCTCAAGAAAAGTGCTTTCCATACGCATTAGTCCTAACAATAGTACAAGGCTATCTAAAAGTACGCTCGTAGCAGCTATACAAAATAGAGATATAAAGCCTGGTCTTATCCTACACTCTGACCGTGGCTCTAACTTTATTTCCTACACATATAACAAATATCTAAAAGACCATCATATAATTCACTCGTACTCTAGGCCATCCACACCAACAGACAATGCGCCACTCGAATCATTCAACAGGACTCTAAAAGATGCAATTTTATTAAATGAAGCTGGCAAATCATATAGTACGGTTAGAAAACATATTTCCAAGTTTATGGACTATTACAACAACAAAAGACCTCACAGCTCGCTTAACTATTTATCGCCTAACGAATACGAAGATAAATATCAGACCGGAGCTATATAGATATCTGGAATATAGATTTTTCTAAGATTATAAGAGAGAAAATAGCAACTTGAGTGGTTCAAATATGGTATGTTTTAAGTTTTTGCATCCGAAATTTTCAAATAACACAAATAAGCATAAATTAAAAAGCAATCTGCAAAAGTTGGAATTTTCCAAGCATTTAGTGCAGATTGCATGGGGACTAACACTCGCATCGCCGGGCTCAGTATTCACGACCTCACCGTTTCCGTCTCCGGATCCGGTTGCTCCCGCGTTCTGCTCGCCTTTCTGCCCGCAGCCCGTAAGAGCTAGGGCGATGACCATGAACAGTGCTGTCAATGTTATCCCTAAATTTCTTTTCTTCTTCATGTTTCATCCTTCCCTTTCATATGGTTCCGAAGAAGATATTTACAATATGCCGCACTAAGATCACATTACTGCAAAATTTAACACCCGTACTTGGGCGAATTATATCTATAAATCTTTAAAAAGTAGGGATACGTATATTTTGCATTTATACCCGAGTCACTTATGTTCTTTATTTTGTTTCATTATACACAAACAATCAAAACTTGTCCATATACAAAAGGGTAGGTGAGTGCCAGCGGGTGAGATAGGATTACGGTGACGATTCTGCATTTACGCCTGCATCCTGAAGCGCAAGATTATCGCCAATATTTGGAATAATCTGTAAAAGTATTTGAATGGATGCTGAGTAACTGTTCTGATTTTCCCTCGAGGCCAAAATAATTCAATAAATATTGATTTAATTTACTTCTATATTTTGGTGGGAATTTTACATTCTCATTATTCTTTCCAGCATTTAATTTGTTAACTAAGAATGAATCTTCTAAACCTATATAGGTTTTAACCATATTATTAAGTTTCTCATCATCGTCTATATCGGGAACAGGTAACGACAATAACGTACTCTTCCCAAGAGTAATTCCACCGTCATATATTCTCCACCATAAATAAGAAAAAGACGAGTTAATTAGTAGATACAATTTATAGAAAGAAGCCTCATCTTTGGCGTATATTACAATCTTTGAGGTTCTGTTTAAATCCCTGCTAGTCGCAGAAATAAAGTATCGTGGCGTCTGCGGAATAGTTAATCGTAGTTTTTCATCTTGTTTTGTTTTGTCTTTTTCAATAAAGTCTGATACTTTGTATGGTAATGCATTCATTGCATCAACCAATTCTTCAAGTGTTTTTGGTATTTTTGTCCACACATATGGTTGCGTGTATATTTTTTCACCAAGTAAGCTCTCTATATCGGAAAACAATTTAATACGTTCCTCGGATTTGAAGCGTATCATGGGCGATAATCTAAAACCATGTTTATTTTTATCTATTAATGTAATTGCCGCTCGAACAGAATTGGATGTATTGCTGTTAAATACTCCTTTTTTTCTTCCGCAAAACAATGGCGACGGAACATTATCGAAGCTATATATTTCGCCACCGCCGTTTCGAGCCATTGCGAATCTTAGTGTAGAAAATTTTGCTCCCCCTAAAAAAGACTGTGGCGTAATAATTACGGATCTTTGGGCCTGCTGCGAAATTTTTTCTATAAATACAGAGTATAGATCCTTTGTATTGCCTGTACTGCATTGGCTCCAAAGTTCTATTTTCGATGGCAATCTTCCATAAGGTGGATTTGAAATGACGTAACAGCCATTTGGCAGTTTTACGCTGTCGGAAAGAAAGTTCCCAACTGAAACATTTATGGATTGCGTTATTTTCAGATAAGATTTATAGTCATTTTTTTCGGCAAACATGATACCTATTTTCATGACTGCTAATTTTATGGCAATTGGATCAAGATCATACAGGTATAGTTTCTTTGAATAGATCAAACTTCTTACTTCATGCTCTCCCAACTGCTTTAATACTTCTATAATTAGATTCCCGGTACCGCAACAGACATCAGCCAAATTGTATTCATTCTTATACTCAGACAATAACTTTTTTGCCATAAAGCGACAAACATCTTTAGGGGTATAGTACTGCCCAAGCTCCTTCTTGCTGATTTGGTTATTATGCTCCAATGCTATTTCATAAAGATCACCGATATTGTCATATGAAAATAAATTCGATTCAATATCTATATCAAATCCATTTATTGGTAGTTGAAAGTCGGGTCGAATTCTTGACAGATATGCATTAATATATATATCCCAAAAATTATCATATCCTACACTGTCAATTGCTTTCTTGAAATCAGATATATTCTCTATTCTCATATAGAAGCATTATACCATGCTTCTCGCCTATTTCTTATAGAGGAATGACTTAAAAGAAAATTCGCTTTACTGGGGTAATAGTCGTCAAATCAATAGAAAGTTTGTCTCTACGAGGCTTTCCGTTTGAATTCCGCATTCCTTTTTGAAACAGATGCTGTTTATCAATACTCTCTTTATCCAAGAGATATATATTAATGTATTTCAATAAGAAATCAGTTTTATATAAGCGCATTTTGGCACCTCTTTTTCGGTTTTCTAAAGAATAGTCACTTTCGCCACCTTTCAAATCAGTAAGCCATTCTCTGAAGGGCATTGTATCTGGATTATCGAAAGAAGCCTCTCCGCATGCTACAATTAAACCTGTACACCCAAATTGTTCTATCGTTTTTGTAGTGGCCTCAAGATCATTAGCTATTAGCGTAGTTGATTCTTTGCCGTCCTTATTATGTATCGGGTGAGATTTGAAATCCCAGTCAATTTTCCAAAAACCATCAAAGTCAGTTCTTCCGTATTTATTACCCGGAGTTTTCATTCCTATAGATGCCAAAATATTATCGCAAAGATACTGAAAATAGAAACCTATCCACTCCATCTGACGCCAATGAGGATAATTATCATCTTTCATCGTCAAAATACTAGTTCTGCCATCCCAATGTTTTGGGAAAGTAGAAAGTGCGTCAGAAAGTGTATCTAAGTCTATATTCATTTATATTAATAGCGTATCACGCGCTTAATATAAATGAAAGCTTAACGGCAATATCTAATCTATAAGTATTACTGACGAATCTCTATTTCTCGTATGCTAGAGAAGAAGTAGTATATTTTATGTTCGGCTTTATATTAATACGCCATATCAAAGAATATGGGATTAGTAGAAAAATCTTCCGTAACAGCTTTTCCTGAAGACTACTACGAAAAACATCCATTAGATAATACAGAGGAAACGAAGAAATATCAACGCTTTACCGAGGATCAACGTCTCTTGAGAATATGGGGCTTATCGAGAAATCCTCTGTTACAGCTTATCTAGAAGAATATTACGAAAAGCACCCGCTAGATAACTCATATGAGGGCATCCTCGATCGTCGCTCTGGCTTAACCAAAGATCAAGTTATAGCATATCTAGATAAGTTAGATTATCTATAGCTCTCGAAGATTATATGGCGAAATATCAGCATGATACCTCAGCCAATGATTTATGGATGTATTTCCAAAATGTTATTAACTGGGTCAAAACTGTATTTCCTAACTATCGCAAATATATGAAAGGGCTTCCGTGGGGGATTTATTACAATCGCCATAAAGATGAGCATTATAACTCCGATGAACTTGAAGCAAGAGTTGCAGAGCTTGAAATGGATGACGATGTTACAAATAACAAAGGCATCTATGCATATTTGTTAACCGGGGAGGAAAAGCATCTCAATATCCGTGCTTTTAGCGAAAAAGATAAATTACGTAAGTACAATGAACAAGAAGGCGTATGCGCTAAATGTGGCAATCACTTCGCGTATACCGATATGGATGGCGATCATATTCTGCCCTGGTCAAAAGGAGGAAAAACGGAATATGATAATCTCCAAATGCTCTGTATTTCCTGCAATAGAAGCAATCTATGACAACCAAAATTAAATAAAAAAAATGCTGAGTTTTAGATTATAGAATATGCCATAAGCGGTCAATAGGACGCAGTAGAGGACCAGAATCGTCGCGAGAAAAACGAGCCACTAATGCGTATGGAATAAAATAGACATAAAAATAAGCTCGCTTTGCTGCGAGCCTATTTTTATGGCATCTTCTTCAGTTTTCTAATTAGCTTATGACGCCTCCACATTGCCTCAATCCGCCAACCTATTTTCTCGAGCATATCGAGTCTCCTGATTAATTGTAGAAACAAGATAACCTATATAAGAAAACATTAAAAGCATGAGTTCGATGTTTTTATACTTTTAGACCGGCACTCATAAAAATCGATCCGCAACAGAATTGAGTCGAGAAGTTTCACGCGAGTAAAAGGCACCGGTCTAAAATCATCTTGCATTTATTCCATTCACGAAAACCAAATAGCAGGCGAAGTCTCCGATGGCTTTGCGGTTATACGGATCATCTTCTTCATAGCCGAGTTCGTCGCGCCATACGGCGGCTTTGCCGTTCTTTTTCAAATAACGCGCCAGCATGTTAAAATGTATGATCACGGAATTGTGACAGGAAGTCCTGCCGGAGTCCTGCTCGTTTTTCTCTTCACGGCTAAGTAGCAGCCAATTTGCCCGAATCGTAGCATAGCGAGCTGCAACCTTCATTAACTCGTTATATAGCTCCAACGCTTCCACGTCAGCGCCAATCTCGGCGAGCATTTCCGTATGGATCGTTTGCATTTTTTCAAATGTAATCGCTTTTGACTGTTTCAAATATTCCTCGTAAGTACAAATCATAATGAACCCACCTTTCCTTTTTAGAAGTATAGCTTATGGCATATTTGGCAGGAAGTCCAGTGGATTCTTAATTAATATTTTGGTAAAATCAACCGCTTTTCTACCACCTCAGCCACCAACTGCAAGGTGTTCTGATAGCCCGTTTTCTGTAAAATATTCTTGATGTGATACTTGACGGTATTTAGCGTAATATCCAGATCCACCGCAATTTCTTCGTATTTCCTGCCTTGCGCCAGCTCCCGGATAATATCAAATTCCCGACCGGTAAACTCAGCGCTGTTGCTGTACCCGATGCGAATCATCGGCGTGTCCTCGGGATAAACAAATTCGCCGTTCATCACCCGGTCGCAGACCTCCATCAGGGCAGTGCTGCCATATTCCTTGTACCAAAAGCCATTGCAGCCACAAGCCTTTGCCTTTTGAATAAAGGAATGCTCCGGCATGGAGGTCATGATAATGATCTTGATTTTGGGGTTGTACTGCTTGATCTTTGCCGCAGCTTTCAAGCCGGATTCTTCGTCGGCAGTACAGACATCCATCAGGATCAGATCGACACGCCCGCGCAGACAGGCAATTTCTGCATTCGCCGCGTTTTCTATGGAGGCATACAGGACATATTTTTCTGATTTGGCAATCTGTGCTTCTATGGCGTCCCGGGTAATCCTGGAATCTTCTACTACTAAAACCTGTATCATGTCCGTCCTCCTTTCTGAGGCTCATCCAAATTAAAGGGAATATCGACAATTAGGGAAACGCTCTTGTCACAGAGTACCTTTAGGGAGGCCCCTTCTTGTTCTAATCGCTGCCGTAATGCACTAAGGCCGTTACCTTCCGTAATGCTTGAAACAGATACACTACCGTTGTCGGATATCTCTATATGATACCTTTGCTTGTCTTGTTTTATCTTTACCGCCAGTTCCGTAGCATCCGCATGGCGTACCGCATTGGTGAGTGCCTCTCGAACGGCGGCATATAGTAATTGCAATGCCTTGCGGCTTTTGGGCTGTTCTCCAAGGAATATAACCTTACAGCCAATCAGCTCCGCAACCTGCATCAGTTCAGACTGCAGAGAGGAGTCGGGAACCGTCCAAACGGTAGAAATATTGGAAAAATCACGAATGGTGCTGTTCCAGCTTTTCCGCAGCGTGTTGGTGTTTTCGGCCAGACTCTCTTCCGAAATTGCTTTGGTGGTAGCCAGTAAACAATGCCCCAGCTCATCATGGATATGCATTTTGGCAGCGAGAATCTCTTTATTCAAATTGACTTCTACGATGCTGTCCAGCAAGGTTTTCTGCCGCTTTTGCATCTCTTGCAGCCGGATGGTGTTCTCGTACAGTTCTTCGCTGAGCCGGTAGAGTTCTGTAATTTCCGCCGCCTCGATCTGAACGGTATTGGAATCAAGAAATTTCATCTCAAAACGCCAGATCAAGCCGTCGGAGAAGCGGAAAAACAACTGTTGCTGGATGCCTTCATCGCCATTGTTCGTATCTTTTGGCAGCCAGGATTGGGTTAGCTTTTCCGCCTTGCCGTTATTGGCAAAATTTGTTAGCTCCTCCCATGCCGTCTTTGCGTTCAGAATTGTATGTCCGGTCAGTTCCAGCATCAGCTTGTTCATCTTTTCATTGACGAGAATAACCCGCCCATCTAGTGCAGAGAAACAGATTCCGCCGGGGTAAGAGTCGATGGCTTTTTTAATCATTTTAGCTGACGTATTCTTTTTCATGACTTTACCACCTCGCCTTCTTTCAAGAGTAAAAGTCGATAGCCCGCCTGGATCTTTTCTGCCTGAAGGCCATAGCCGCCTTCTAAAGAACGGGAAGCAAACTCGCGATCTGTACCGGTAATCTCAAAGCAAACCGTATCGCTGATTTGGATTGTCATGGAGGCTAGACGAAAATCCGCCTCCTCAAGAAGCGCTTCCAAGGCTTTCATAATGAGAAGAATCAGCTCTGGCTCTAAATTCGATGTGGGACAAAAATCCAAGCTTGTCCTGATTCCAAGATTCTTCATACATTTCGCAATATCCTGCAAGCTGATGGCTAAATCACCCATCGGAATCGTCTGTTGCTCCTGATAAGTGAGCCGCAAGTTACAGAACCGCTTGATATAGGTGCCAATCAGACAGATGCGGTTCCAGTCGTCCGTCGAAAAGGATTCCGATAAAAGTTCTGTCAACAGAGTAAGCTGTTCGGCCACATCCGAGGATAGGCTGTCGTAAATATCATTGCGTGCCTGAATACTTGTCTCATCCGATTGAATGCGGATTTCCTGCGCCAGAAGATTTCTCTTTTCTTCCAATTCTGCATTTAGACTCTGAAGCTCTCGTAAAGCCTGATTGATCTGCGAGAGATCGGTTTGCCAGACCATATACCCGCCCGGGATTTGGTGCAGATGCATGATAACATCTTCCGTAACAGAAAAATGCTGATTCTGCTTCAGAGCTTCCAGCATAGCAGGCGTGATTTTCGCCGCATTTTCCGATACTGCAATCCGCTCGCCATCCGATGAAAGAATCTGCATCGCCACCGTAGATCGCCGGAACACATCCTCGTACTGCGTGTTTACCGGAATCAGTCCGACCAGGATATAAAGCTCCCAGCAAAGCACAAGAATGAAGATCAGCCCCGCCGAATATTCCACAAGCTCAAACCGCACTACATAGGCCGTCGCGGCATAAGGAATACTGAACAGGAACAGTAAAATCGGTTCATAGAAGGGAATCAGCTTCCGGTAAAGAGGATCCGACTTTGTCGTACCATTTCGCTGATAAATCACATATACCTGATAACTGATGATACTAAGTCCCCAAATATAGATGATATATGTGCCGATGTATGGATGGAAATACAAATTTGGCTGGGGTTCCTCCGGCACAATGTAATATAGAAAATGATGCAAATCGTTGGTTAGTGCCAGCATGCTCAGAAAACATGCCGGGATTAGGAGCAGATACCACTTTTTGCTGATCTGGTAATCCTCCGGCTTGCCGAGATAGAATGCGCTGTAAAACCCGAACAGTGGTATGAAGACAGCCGCGATATTGATAAAGTATCCGGTAAAGCGCATCCATGGAATATTGACATAGAGGAAAGCATCCTGAACGAAGCGAACCGTTAAATACAGGATACTGGCGATATTCTGAGCAGTCAGGTGGCTGTGCATGGATTTCTGCATGATTTTTGTTGTAATGGTATATTGCCAGCCGAAAAGCAGAAGCATATAGACCGCCCAGACAAGATATGGCCGCAGAAAATCCTCCGGCCAATACCGCATGCTGAGCTGCCGGTATGCGGAGACTGCAAACAACAGCGTCGCTGCCGCAAAAAGCCGAATGACGGATTTCTTACGCTCACTCATAGATAGCCATAGCCCCCTTTGCAAAAAGATGATTCTAGCTGATTGGTGCAGTTAGAACATGATAAGGATATTATAGCATGTATTGTCAGAGTTGCCCCACACAAAAGGGTGGGAATTTAGGATTTTTGCGTATCAGCGCTTAGCCGAGAACATGGGCTTAGTTGAAAAGTCGTCGGTAACCGCGTTTTTAGATGGCTACTACGAAAAGCATCCATTAGACAACTCATACGAAGGCATCCTTGCTCGACGATCCGGACTAACAAAAGACACCGTAATCGCACTACTAGATTATGCGGATCAAATTATCTTTTTGGCAAACTATGATCCTACAAATTATTATCCACTTCCTGCTGATGAACTTTTGGTAGAAGTAACGAAGCGAGTCGAAATAAATAATAAAGATGCTAGTAATAGCGTCTCAGTCATTTTGCCAAATACTTATATGGCAGAATATTATCAACGCAATTACGCCATATAAACAGAAAACACCGCGTCTAGTCGACGCGGTGTAGTCATTCAGTAACAATAATTTAGGGGATACATGCATCGTTCTCAAACGCAAGGTTAGGCTCGACACTTTCTCTAAATAGGTCAACCATATGCGCATATGCAACAATCTCATCGAATGACACGTAGTCATTAGTGCCTTTTACTATATACGGCTCTTCCGCCACAGACTCGCATATAATATTTACCCAAATTTTCTCATTAAGGTCTGGAGTCTTCCAAGGAGCAACAGTGTAAGTATACACTCTGTGCTCTCCAGTCGGCAAATCATATTCACTTTTTCCCGTCCAAGGAGTAATCTTGACACAATCGCCGTTATTATACGTATAAGTGCCGACGCCAGTGCCTCCATCAAAAGTATTCCAGCCAAGATCAGTCAGCATTTGGTCTAAATCTACTTGATCATATGGCGTACCGTCCGTAATGTAATCCCAGACATTCACGCAGGTCTTAATCTCGGTCTGAACGTCATCAACAGTGATCAAATAGATATAATTGCCGTTCACATCCTTAGTGGGGTTTTGATTGCCCGTCTGGCTAATGTCCGGTGTTTCTTCCAGCTCAGTCGTAACCTCACCAGCAGAGTTGTCCTCGTTGTCGATAGTTTCGTTTTGACTTTCAGGACTGGTTGCTCCCGCGTTCTGCTCGCCTTGCTGCCCGCAGCCTGTAAGAGCTAGGGCGATCACCATGAGTACTGCTAAAATCCCTAATAATTTTTTCTTCTTCATATGGTTGTCTCCTCCTGTACATAAGCTGATAAATATCCGCATTTCAGAATTTACGCCATATCTGCATTATGTGACGTTTGTCCTTGTTCAATATTATATTTGCAGAAAGGGACTTTGTCCCCACACAAAAGGGTAGTGTACGGAATATTTTTAAATTATTTTCTGAAAACTACCTGATTGTGTGGGGCGCTTTTTTGTCGCTTCAGGTAAAATAGAATGAAAAATAAGCTGGGGCTGCTTTTGTCTCCGGCATGCGAGAGGGGTAGATATTATGTTCTGTTCAAAGTGCGGAAATCCTTTGCCGGATGACGCAAAATTTTGCAGTGCGTGTGGCGCACCTGTAAAGATATCACAAGAGGATTTGCCGGTGCAGCAGCGACCGGCAGGCATAGCGGATGAAGTGGAAAACATTCAAGTTCCAAAGCCGGAGCCGCTTATGGAGAAGCAGCATTCCCATAGTCAGTTAAGCCATGATGCGAAAGCATCCGGGAAAAAATCCAGGAAGGGGCTGGTCATCGGTCTTTCGGTTAGCAGCGTGCTGATCGCGGTTTTGGCGGTTGTCCTGATTTTTACCCTTGGGAAGAAGGGCGACAGCGTCGGCTCTGTCCCTCTGGGATCCTCTGTTGTTTACGATGACCAGTATACATATTTTCTAAGCGAGACCGAAACCTGGGCACCCTGTATTAAGCGGGTCCGCAATGATCTGAGCGGACAGCCGGAGAGCCTATACGAAACAGAGAAAATTGAAGGCGATGGGTGGAGCCGGTATTCCATGGGCTGTATTTTCCTCTGGAACGATAAAATCTGCTTTATAGAATTCACAAAAGCCACAGAGCAGGGAGACCGTGAATACGAGATCCATTGGCTCAGCAAGGACGGCAAGGAAAACGGCACCCTTGTAAGCTATGAGCAACTCAGTACCTATGGCGATTTGCTGTCTCAAATGGAAGGCTGTTACTTCTTTGAAGACTATCTCATCTTCGGAAACAGGAAATTCTTCTACCGGTTGGATCTGAATACCGGTGAGCTGTGCAAACAGGAGGATTTTCTTGACCTTGAGGGGCCTGCCTGCTTTGTCGCGTATAACGACGGATACTATTATTACTTTGTTCCCGATATAGAGAATAATCTCATGGGCGAAACTCTGTACCGAAGAACGGAGAATTCTGAGGAAGAGGTAGTCGGGAAAGTGCCATCGCAGGACGATGATGACGTGGAGAAGTATTTCTCCTTTATTTCCAAAGAGGATTATCTATATTATGCGGATTTAGACAATATTTACCGGCTAAACATTGAGGACGGAAGTACAGAAAACCTTGCATCTTACGAGGAAACATATAACAGATTTACCCTGTGCGAGAATGGACTCTACTATTTTAAGGATATGACCCTCCGCTTCCTCAATACAGAAAACCTGGAGGAAACGATCTTTGACAAAGTAGAAAGGGTACCGAACTTGATTTATGCCGGAGCCAATGATGCATGCTGGATGCAGGGCGATTCAACCAGTCATCGGTATAACTGTTTCCTTCAGGATGAGCAAGGCGGCTCCTATACATATTTCGGGGAAGAATCGAACGCAGCGGTAGAATCCGATCAGGACGCCTCAGCGGAGGATTCAGTGGAGGATCAGGATACAGTCAATACAACCGCATTGTATGCGGATGTGGTAGAGAACTTCATAGGAAGATACGGCAACCTTTCCTTTGGCGGATCCGATAATGAATTCTACGCACAAGGCGTATTCAAAATTGACCTGAAGGATTTTAATCAGGATGGCACTGACGAACTGATGATACTCTATACCGCGGAAGAAAACGATATCTATCCGTATATTGAAATATTTACGGTGGAGGACGGTGGGCTTGTTAAGCTTTTTTCTCAAAAAACCCGGGATGAGTTTCATGAGGCTGCCATGAGCTTTTGCCTTTATCAAAATGGCGGAAACCTGTATGTTCCGGTATATGATTCTCTGGATCAAAATCCCGTGTATGTTCATTTATACGGTTTCAACGAGAATAGGGAATTTGGAGAAGTCTATCAATATGAAAACAACGCCTTTTATATGAACCAGCTTCCGGATGGGATGGAATTTACAAAATGCGAGGAGACCCAGTTTTACACCAATACCCAGTTTGCCTACTATGATGATTTTGAAAACATAAAGGAAGAAATGAGGGAATCGCTCCAGATAGATATGGTAAATATGCTGAATGAGCTGGGGATTGCGGTTCCAGAGAATTCATCAACGCAGACCAATTAATCGGAATTTGACATAACCTCTATGCTGGGCGAATGGACGCTGGAGCTTATTCTGCCCGATGGAAGCACGGTACGCCGCGTTATCAAGCTGCAGGCAGACGGCACCATGACGATGCAGGCAGAGGACGGAAGCTGGCTTGATTATACCTATACGATAGATGCAACACATTTTTCGTTCACCTACACAGGGACTGGCCTCTCGTCCAGTGGCACTTATGTGATCGATGGAGATAAGTTGATTTTTTCCGAGGAGAACGATGTAAATTGAGTATCAAGCCAGTGAGGAGCCTGCTGCGAACAATCCAGGTGTCTCGTAAAAGGTCTGAAAGCGAGGGGATTCTATGAAGAAAAAAATATCCATGATTCTGGCAGTGCTTATGCTGCTGCTCTGTCTGCCGGTTTCTGCCGTGGCGGCATCTGAGTCCGAGGAAGTTACCATACAAACAGAAATCTTCAGCGGTTTTGATATTACGATACCAGGCTCCATTGCGGAGAAATACCGCTGGTCAGATGGCGGCTTAGAGGGAGCCAACTGGATAGACTTCTATGATCGATCCAAATTTGATGCTTCCGGCGAAAAGAGCAGTTCTGAGGAGAGGGGATACCTGTTCAGCATCTGTCAGTACTACTACGACGGCGATTATCGTTACGGAATGGGCGATCCCCTGTTTTATGAGCTGTTCCAGCCGACCAGAAATGACATTGTGGCCTTTTATAGCCGGGACGACTTATCGAAGCTCATGATCCTTTCTGTGGAGTATGCAGATTATGCTCCGGTGTCTATGCGAAAAGAAGCCTTGAAAATTGCCGGATATATGACACCGGATTCCGATGTATATCTGGAGGATGTGGACGCGAATCCCTGGAACCTCAAATTCGCGAATTTCCTCCTGAACGGGCGCTTTCGGAACATGGGACAGGAATATTTTGACGACACAGAAATGCAGGCCTGCCTTTTCAATGTCGCGGGGGACGATTACCCGGAGCTGATTATCACCAACGGGGCGGCAGACGAGCAATCCTCCCGGGCATATATCTATACGTTCAGCGAAAACTGGCAGGTTGAATATCTGCGTACCGCAACAACAGAAGATCTTAACGCCATGCCTCTGCAGCCCTTTACCGCGATTCGCCAGGGATGGGGAGATTTCCTGGAAGCCTGCGGTTATCAAATTGAATATTTATCTGCGCAAATAAGCCCGGCGGACTGGCTCGGCACTTACCGATACGACGATGGAGCTCAGGGAGAGCTGTATATCGTCAAGGAGTCAAACGACAGCGAGGTGCGCGGTGAGTATGTGTTCCGCGAAGCGTCCGGCGAATATGATAGCCGGGATTTCGTCTGGAGCAAGGATGACAGCAGCACGGCTTCGGAGCCGTTTCAGAACGGCACCGGCTCCGACCACATCGTTCATTACTTGAAAGACGACAGGATTGTCACGGATTATCCGGACGGCTGGTGGCCGGACAGAGACTATGTGCGGGTTTCGGATGCTGAGCATAGTGATTCTGAAGAGGAGGAGACAGGGATTCCGGTCAGTTATGCCGGAGCAACTGTAGATTTCAAAGAGAGCCTGTTTGAGAAATCGGCCTATGAATACGATAACGAATTGGCCAAGCTGGGCGCCATGCTGAACAAGGCTGCGTGCAACGGTGAACAAGAGATCTGCAGCCTCTTTTATCAGATGAAAATAGAAGATGCAAACATTGAAAACTACAATTACGGTGGTGAAAATGCCTTTAGCATTGCGCACCGCTCGATGATGCTGAACGGAGAAGAAGCAAACCTGATTTTTATTGTCGCGCGTGGTTCTCAGGAATTTAGCGAATTCGCTGGCGATCGTTTTATGCAAGCGAACAGATCCTTTCTGAATCAGAGTTCCTATGATTATGTGACGGACTTTTATGAAAAGATCTGGGATGCAATGCGGTCGTATGCCAACGGGCATGAAGATTTGTATGACACAGAAATACCCCATGTGTTTTTTATCACCGGATACAGCCTTGGCGGAGCGGCTGCAAATCTGACGGCAGCTATGGCAAATCATCCTGAATCAGGTAATAGCTGGATTTTTCAGGATACAGATCCAACTCGGATCTTTGCATATACCTATGGAGCTATTGACTCCATCGATGCGAAATGTCCAATCGCATCCGGATATGGAAATATTCATAATATTTACAACTATTATGACACCTTTGGTCCTACTGGTGGGCTAATTTTGACTACCAACGGAAGATCTGGATATGGAAAGTTCGGACATATTGATCGGTTTGCCTATCAATTTTCTGGGTTTGATAACGCATTAAATGCCGCAAATCATGATATCAGCAATTACCTTACTGCAATTGTGGAAGGGAAAGTGCTCTGCAATTTTGTTCATTCTGAGACAGTTGTCGATTGTCCTGTAGATGTCGAAGTCCTGAAGAACGGAGAGGTCGTCGGGCGGATCGTTGATAATCAGGTGGACGAGGAGCTGATGGCCGCGAATCCGGAGGTGGCGCTGATGGTGGTGGAGGATTCCAAGCGCATCGCTGTGTTTGACGACCCGGAGGCGTATTCCCTGCGCATCACGGCAACAGATGACGGTGAAATGTCGGTATCCACGGTATCCTTTGACGATACTGGCGAAAGCTACGGTGCCGCGGAATACCCCAATGTGGAGATTAAAACCGGTCAGGTGTTCTCCGTGGAGCCGCCTGCCGCCGATTCAGCCGGAAGCGACCCGCAGACGCCGGAGCTGCTGCTCATGGATGGAGACAGAATCAGCGGAAAGGTCAACACGGACGGAAGTATCTCTCCGGTCAGTGGGACAGGAAATGGGTTGCAGCTTGCTTTGCTGGCTGCGATTGTGATTGTTAGCGGCCTGATTGTATTTTTGGGGAGAAGAAAAATGATGGATACAAGAAAAATAAAATTTCCAATTGCATCTATTTTTGCGGTGATTCTGGCCTTTGGTCTCCTGACCAATTTACTGTGGCTGCGGTTCAGAAGCGATTTGATGGACAGTAAAATCGGCTACCGCATGGTGGTGGAGTTCGGCAGCACCTACTCTGTTCCCCATATCCTCTATCAGATTTTGCTGATCGGCAGCATGATCCTGCTGGCGGTTCTGCTGTTCATGCGGAAGCGGAACAGCCTTCTGGCAGGCGCACTGGCAATTCAAGCACTTTTACCCGCTTTTACGCTTACGAGCTTTCTTCTGAACTGCGGCTCCCGGGGCTTTTTTGATGTGTATGAGTATGAGCTTCATTTTGGCCCGATGATGTGGGCAATCGGCATCTGCGGCTGTTATGTGCTGGAAATTCTATGCTATCTGCTCCTTACTCTCATGACGGTCACGCCGTGTGTCGGGGACGGTGAGTACAAGCGTGGGCTGCACAGGCTGTGGTTCCTGCCTGGCATACTCGGCATCTTTATCGCCTTTGCGCATCTTGTGGGAAACATCTATTTTATGCGCAGCGACTTATACTGTTTGTCTGTCCTGTTCCTGATTCCTATGGCGTTCCTTCTGGGCTGGTGGCTGACGCATCCGTATAAAAAGGAAAGACCTGTCTATCAAATGCCCGTTGCGCAGCCTTATGGACAGCCGGTCTATCAGAGCGTTGGTATTTTTGATGCTGCTCAGAAAGTAATCTGCTCTGGCTGCGGTCGGGAACTGCTGCCGGACGAGATGTTTTGTGCAGGCTGCGGTTCCAGACGCCCGGAACCGCCTCAAACCGAACCGGATACTGCAGATCAAAAGGTTTTCTGCTCCGGCTGCGGCAGGGAGCTTCCACCGGATGAGGATTTCTGCTGCGTTTGCGGTACGCGCAGGCCAAACCCGTTGCAGGATGAAACCATTGATTTATAAGGAGGAAAAATATAATGAGAAAGGAAGTTAAATTTCCGATTGTGGCTGTATTCAGTTTACTTAATGTACTGATCAGGCTGATTAACATTTTCTATAACTATACAATAAACGGTATACCGATGACAGTAGTACTTCGTGCAGCAATTTGGTCCGTTCCAAGTATTCTATTAATGGTTGTGCTGTTTATGCGCAAACGAGGGGCGTTGCTTTGGGTTTCTTTGGGATTAGAACTTGCTATTGATCTCTTCTCTTTATGTACCTTTGTTTCTGGTTACGCATTTTCTTCGCTCATTCATGACCTTTTTTATCTGGGAATTCGAATTATTCCTGTTGTAACCTGGCTGCTGCTCCTGCTGTTTGCAATATTTCAGGATCGGAAAGAAGAGTCCGGCACAGCAACATTATTCCGGAAAATATGGTTTGTCCCCGGAATATTGAACATATTTGGTTTCTTTGGCGATTTTGTCGGACGTGGCGGTTTTAATCTGAAAATTACGATTATTTCCGGTCTTCTGGCTTCGATACCGATGGCATTTCTGCTGGGCTGGTGGCTGACACATCCTTATAAAAAGGAGAAACCGGTCTATCAAATGCCTGTTGCACAGCCTTATGGACAGCCGGTCTATCAGAGTGTTGGCGCTTTTGATGCTGCTCAGAAAGTAATCTGCTCTGGCTGCGGTCGGGAACTTCTGCCGGACGAGGTATTTTGTGCAGGCTGTGGTACCAGACGCCCGGAGCCGTCTCGGGCCGAACCGGAAGCTGCAAATCAAACAGTTTTCTGCTCCGGCTGCGGCCAGGAACTCTTACCGGATGAGAATTACTGCAGTGTCTGCGGCAAGCAGCGCACAACGCCGGCACAGGTCGCACAGCCTGTGTTTCAGCAGCAGATAAATCCGCAGATGGGCTACGTACAGGATGCGCCCTCCGGCGGCATGACGGCACTTGGCTTTTTCTTCCCAATCGTCGGTTTGATCCTCTATTTGGTATGGAAAGACCAAACGCCGCTCAAGGCACGCTCCGCAGGGAAAGGCGCACTGATCGGCGTCATCGTATGGACGGCGTTGAGTGTAATTCTTGCGATTTTGGCATATGTGATTCCGTTGTTGATTCTCCGTTCTTATTATTAAATGCGAGGTGTTTTACGATGAAAATGAAAAAGCTTATATCATTGCTTGTCATACTGTGCGTTGCGACCGCAATGCTGACAGCCTGCGGAAAATTTTCAGAGAAAAGAACGCGATCGGTCAGCTTTCCCAAAACCGTACATACAACCTATCAAGGAACAGAGACCATTACGAACTATTCACATGACAGAGTCATCGTTCATGAGGATGGTTATATCGAGGTTCGCGGAACGGTGCAAAGCGGGGATGAAACATACAGCGTGCAATGGCTCTATACACCGGACGGAAAACCGGTAGGCAGCCGCGAGGGAGATACGAATTATGTGTTTCTGTTCGACAATTATTTTGACTTTGTTCCGGGGGAAGACGGCGTCTTAAAGGTGGACGGAAATACGGTCTATTATGAAGACTATTATGAGGTCTATGACGTAGAAAACGGTATAATCCGGGAAATTACCGGTTTTAGCAATGATGGTCAGCCCGGGAGCCATTTCAAGATGAATGAATTTGGTCAGCTATTGGAAATGGCATTTTACGATTCAAACGGTGAGGACTATAAAGTAGAGCGTACATATGAAGAGATTCCCGTCGAATCATGATAGGGAAATACGAAAAACAAGGAGGATTTACTTATGAACGACACAAAATACAGTCCCACTGCTTCCGAAACGGAAGAGTTGATGGATGGCAGCCTTCGCTCTGTGGTGAGCTACATCGTCCAGCTTGTAAAAAGCTGGAATCTGAATCAGCTTCCGTGCGTCCTGGCAATCATATCTGCCGTCAGTTCTCTATTTTTACTGATCAATCTCAATGGCCAGATGTATATCTGGATGTGTGCGCTTGCGGGACTCTTGCAGCTTTGGATGTGCGTAAAGAAGGTGAAGATAGAATCCTTCGCCATGGCTTTTACATATTCCTTGTTTAGTGTTGGCAGCCTGATTACTGCAATTCAGCAGATTATCAATTACGGAGGATATTATTTTTCCGGCTGGCGCGGAGCGGAACGGGTAATTGTAAATCTGGTGTTGTATGCTTTGGTTGCCATGGCTTGGGTGTTAGCATTGAAAAAGGATGAAAGTAAAAACACGCTGCGGCTTGTTTTCTTTGTCATCTCCTGTGTGCTTGGCGCATACGAGGTCATATATGTCCTGCTTACTCTGCGGACAAGCTTTAAGTTTGCCCTGTACGGTTTGGCATGGATTGGATTTATTGCCGTTTTTGCCATACCTGTTTTCATGCTTTATCGAAAAAACACCCGGCAAAATCATACCTTCGTGCAAAGCGTCAACAGAAGTGCAAATCCCATCAATCCACAGATGACGTATTATTCGCCCAACCAGCCGTATACAACCGTACTGCCGCAGGAGCAGCCCTCCGCTACACCGGAGGGGGTACAAAACCCAGAGCCTTTGCCGGCAACCATTTTCTGTACACAGTGCGGTGCCGCTATGGACAGCCATTCCATGTTCTGCACAAGATGCGGTGCAAGACTGGAAAATGATCCGGTATGATAACCGGGCGCATTGATTGCTTTTTATCATCCACAAAAGGATTTCTATAAAAATTATAAAAATCAGGAGATAAATTTATGAGAACAAACGTAAAAGTACGGCTATTATCCGTATTGTTGGTCGTCATCCTATGCGCCGCAATGCTGACTGCCTGCGGAGGCTCAAAGCTCGATGGCACATATCACTCTCAAGGTCTTATTTCCCAATCGTTTACCTTTGATGGAGACCAAGTGACTATGTCTGCTTTTGGTATCAATGCCAGCGGCACATATCGGATCGAGGGTGATCGAATCTGCATCACATATTCTCTGTTTGGCCAGGAATACACCTGGGAGCAGTCCTTTTCGCAGTCGGGAAATGTGATTAACATCGGTGGTACCGAATTCAAAAAATAACGAAAGGGGGGGGAAAAAATAATTGTGAAAAAACTAATTGCACTGCTGCTGGCTATTACCGTTCTATTGTCGCTGAGCGCCTGCGGAGGCGGCAGTGATTTGCCATCCTTGTCCGGGTACTATGAATGTGAGAGCTATGCCTTTGACATCGGTGCCTTGGAATTTGAATTGGACGGAACCGTAACGCTCTACATGGACTGGAATTATACGGGTACATACAAAGCAAAAGGTGATGGCTATGTGCTTGAGATCACCGGCGGGCAGAGTTCTGTTTCCGATCTGCTGGCAAAAGAGAAAAACGATGCCTACAAAATCACCGTTGAGCCCAACGGCGACGGAACACTTACGGTGTATTTGGAAGCAAAGAGCGGATATATCTACTACGGAGATCCGTCCGCCGTCTTCACGCCAAAATCGTAAAAAATGGGCACTGATACCGCCGCTTTCGTAATGGCGGCACAGAATTCAAAAAGTAAAAATTAGGAGGAAAAATATTATGTGGTTAGCTATTTTACTCATTGTTGGCGCACTCGCCATTGGTCTGTTCTTTGGACTCCGCCAGGGAAAGGTAAATCGTCAGCTTATGGACGAAGGAAGGATCGTTCAGCGTAAGTATGTCATAACGGAGCAAGCAGAAGAATTCACCCTGCGGGGTGCAGATTTCGTGCGTGTCCTGCAGGGTATTCAGAATGCCGACCTGCGGGGAAGCGGTGTGTCCGTTCAAAAGAATGACGCAAATCAGGTGTTCTTCTTTACCGGAAGCAACTGGAAGGCAGAAATGTATCGGAAGAACGATATAGGCGATCAGAACGTATGGTATTTCCATTTTACCAACTGGAAAACCTACCGGGGCATGGTGCAGGAGCACATTCCCATGAATATTTTACTTACCGCCATCGAGAAAATGTTCCTTTCCATTGACCCGGCAGCTCAGGTCAAGAATGTTCCGATCAAAGTGAAAACAAAACCCAGCTTTTTTTAAGTAGAATCAGGAGGTAGAAAAATGGATAACAAAAATGTATTGCTTATTGTATTCGCCGTGGCTCTCGTGCTCATGATTTACGTCATCAGATATATTATCAGTCGGGTAGTACACAAAGGAGCCGATGCAATCGAAAATAAGATCAGGCAGGTGCAATCGGAGAAACACCCGGCGGAAAATCAAAGTCTGGCAGAAAGGCTTGGGGCTCAGCCTCAGACCCCCCCGGCCGTCCAGTCCAATCAGACGCCGCCCTCGCAGTCTCAGTCCGGTAATTTGGCAGACCGTTTTCAGACTTCCGCACCCTCTCAGCCAGCTGCCGCGCAAGCCGGTACGTTTTGCGCAAAGTGTGGCGCTGTGGTAAAACCCGGCAGTGCTTTCTGCGCGAAGTGTGGTGCGGAAGTTAAGAAAGGCTAATCGTTTTATCTGGTGAAATTATTTTGGAGAGGATATTCAGAATGAAAAAATACATAGCACTTATACTTGTTTTATGTTCTCTGCTATCGTTGGCTGCCTGTGGTGCGGCAGAACCGGAACTAAGCGCGGACTTGCCTGAGACTAATGTGGGCACTGAGTCCGACATTAACACTGACGTATGGGGAGAAACCGAGTCTGTGGAGCCGCCGGAAGAACTGCCGGAAGAACTGCCCGTGAATCTATCCACGGTCAGGATTACTGAGGCCAACGCCTTTAGCGACGATTACGCCTGGATTCGCTATATTAATGAAAACGACATAGAGGTCTATGGTTTGGCAAACATCAGCGGTGAAATCGTATATACTTTACCGGAAGGTGTTGAGGTATCCAAGCTGTGGAGCTATCAGGATGGCTTTGCCGCCTATCGTGTAGGTGAAGAATATCTCAGCAGCTATGAAGTCGTGATCGATGCAACCGGTAAGGAGTATTTCCATACCGAATCTACTGATCAGAGGGCGGAGCGTCTGCTGACCTGGGGCGACGGTATCTTCGTGTTCTCTCTTCGTGAGGCGAATATGACAGGAAAAACCTACTCATATATTGGCAAAACAGCCGACGGAGAAGTAAAATATACTTTATTAGTAGATGATCTTGCGTACTGGGAAAATGACTGGAGATATGTTGGTGAAGGATGGTACGCTTGTGAAGATAGTGTCTATACGATCAGCTTATCCCGAGGGGAACAGAAACGGAACTACATTGGCTATATTTATGGAGAGTTCCATGATGGCGAGATCCTATATCAAATGCCCTATTTGGGCAGCCGGGAATCCTATTATCGTGGAGATCGCGACCTCAATTCGATCACGGGCAGCGATTATCCCGGCGATTTTCAGCTATATGTGAACCGATCCGAAGATTATATTGGGGATGGATATTATATCCAGAATTCCAATTATATCGACCACTATCCAGTTCCGATTGTTCGCAGATGGAACGGCGAGACAGTTTTTGAGCTCACAAAATATACCAACATCACTACGGAGCTTTATCCGTTCTGCGGCGACTTTGCACCCTATGCGATCAACGGTAAAGACGGACACGAATATCTGACCGCTGTCGACTGGCAGGGCAACGAAGTATTTGAGCCTCGCGATCTTACAGCAAATGGCGAAGAACTCGCAAAGAAACGTCTTTATGAAGATCACTTCTTACTGCAAACCGGCGAGGACGAATATGCTTTGATGAACCTGAATCAGGAGTATGTACATGATGTCTCTGCCGACTTCCCGGAATGCGAAATTGAGGAATTCCTTTCCTACACGCAAGGGAAGTTGATCATCGAATTTACCTCTAATACTGGAACCTACTTCAAATATTACTCCATCGAAGATGCCATTGCTGCCGGTGAAAATGTATATGATGTTGGCGAGCTCTTCGTAGAAGGGAGCGAGGAGCCTTCCGTCGATTCGAGCAGCGACGCTCCGAATAAAGACTACGTCTATATTGGTAACCTAGAGATTGAGGGTAAGTGGAAAAGCGTTGGAGCCTATGGCTTCGGTCAGGCTCAGCCGGGAGCAATTGTTATCTTTGACGGCAACAACTGCAACTTCTTCAGCCCCTCCGATACCTACGCCCTCTACGAAAAAGACGGTGAATATTACCTGGATGTTACCAGCTTCATGTCTACCGATACGCTGACATTTGTAGTCAAAGCGACCGACGAAGATCATATTGATTTGCATCGCGGCGGAAACGTTACAGAGCTTGAACGAATATCGTAATCCATAAGTACATAAGCAAACCCTGCCGGGATTAATATTCCGGCAGGGTCTTTTGCTTTGAATACTTCATTAATCTTAGCATCACCCCCAGAGAAAATTCAAATTGCCTCATGAGTGTCTGCCATGACGTCTGCTGAGCTTTCGTTTGAGCCATAACCGCCGCACGCTTGGATAATATTCCTGTATATTATATTTCTACTGTTCGTCATTTTAGATGTAGCAGCATCGAAATAAATCCACGCATTAGCCCCCGGGGCATAGTCGCCAATATTAACGCCCATATCCGTGATGATATTATCGCTAAGTGTTACCCCCTGGGGGTGTTTCGCATTGTATATCCTAGTACTTCCGTTTATATAGGATAAGCCGGTTGGTAAAATATCGCGGAGGGTCAGATTTCTAAACATCTCCGAACTCATATTTCTGATACCGATACGGAAACGAACACGCTCGCCTGGTACTACATAGACTCTATTCTCCCATTTGGGTTCAGGTTCATCTTTTTTTCGCACCTCAATCGTTAAATTCGTCCAAACTTTCATTATCAAGTCTTGGTGCTCCTCTCTATCTACTTCAACTTGGGCTTTTATGGCCGCACGTACAATGTTATGCATAGAATAATTATCAATGATGGCCTCATTCTGTTTTGATTTTGCGCTCAGTAGCCAACTACGGCGCATTAAGCGCATCAGCGCAATGCGACAGCGGCCCTCGTCAATTTCAGCATCCCGGCTAAACCATTTAGCGCAGGTAGCGATATCCGTAGGAACATCCGCTAATAGCGTGAAGCCCTCTAAGATACTGCGCTCTGCGGCATTCTTAATCTCGTTATAGTCATAGAGCTTATTTAGCTCATCTTGCAGTGTTCGCTCATCAATATACTCTGCATTGCTCTCAGACAGGCCCTGTCGAATATTAAAGTTTCTATCAATGAGCTCTTTTTCTAATTGCGTAATCGTCCAACCGTAGTCTCGCGCCAATGCGCCCAAGCGGTTAATAACCAGCGTATTTCGTCCAGCACGTCCATCAATTATTTGAACGAGTCGCTCTTTGTCCTCTGCGGTTAAGGCTTCGGCAACACAACATTCAGTATCATCTGCTGTCATGATATCGTCATCCATATTAGCGCTGTATTCCCGCAAGAAAATATCAACGCACGATTCTATAGGGAGCGGTTTTACGCTTATAAGCGAAAAATCCGTACGCATAATGCGCGAGGCAAATAGGATGGAAATATTCGATCCGACTATTTCTTCAAATGAAGCGTCCTCCTCATAGATTTTACCTTTATCTGGCATCTGATTTCGGACATCGTCAATAAACAGCAGAACCTTAGATGTGTTTGCCAAATGTTTCAGATATTCAATGGGATTGGCGCTGGTTTCTTTCCCAGGGTAGTCAATTGCGCTATCGAGGTCTGATCTGAATTTTCCTGAGTAGTAAAGGTATGCTATGTGGGCATAGAAGTGCTCTCCGGGATTTTCAAGAAACCAGCTATAAACTTTACGGAGAATTTCAGACTTTCCAATACCACCCATACCGCGTAGCTGTATGTGTTTCCTCTCTTTTTTTAGCCTGTCGCAGATAGATTGCACGATTTCGTCCCGCCCAATTATCTTACTTAAAAAGGTCTTGTCGGGCGTCATAGAAATTGATGCTATATCCTGTTTATGAGCTTCTTTCTGGAACTGAAACAGATCGGGAATGTCGCTGTTTAGACACAGATTATGTAACTCTTTTTTAACAGCGTCCGTAATATATTCTTTTGACCCTTTGGTAAATAATAACGATTCTCGTAAGGCAACTTCATAATACCGATACGGATCTCCCGACTCCCAAATGCTAGTCTCTAAAGAATAAATAGTCTCTTTGCTTGCCAGCGTTCTTTCTTGTAAAAACACATGAAAAGCAGATATTACTGCTTTTATGCCCTGGATTTCCAACCGTTGAACTCGTTTAAGAAGTTCGCTGGACTCCTTAGTTATTTCTTCGCGTCGAAGATCCGAAACTGCCTCCGATCCAGCAATATATTTATTAGCGGTTGCTCTATCTACTTCAGGCCACTTCTTTGGTTCTCTTCTTAAATCTCCGCTAATAAACAAATTCATGACCTCTGGCTGAGAATAAATAGTATGTCCGGCAATTAAGCCGTGATAGAACACTGGAAAACAAAAAGGTATTTTATCCATAGAACTCCCATTCCTATTTCGTACACCTATTCGCAATCCCTGCGAGTGGGTGTATTTTTATCGCAACAATTTCGCAACTTTCTCTCAATTACGAAAACAGGTTCTTATCCCTATAATGAAATCAACAAGAAAAGCAAAAGCCACTAGGTAGTAGCTAATCAACTAATTCTATTTTACCAAATATCGTGGCATTCTTCAACATCCCGCAAGACGGGAGAAAGAAACTAATGAATCTTGCTAAGATCCGTCCGATAAGGACTTATCTTAAATACTATTTTGAAGGAGGTGAATTAACATGAGGAAGCTGAGCTTTCTTCCCGTGGGCATCTTTAATGGTGGCCGCGAGGGTCAGGAACTTCCGAACGGTATATTCTGCTGATCTCGGATAAACCAAGTGCAGGCGGAGCCTCAGCCAATGAGGCTCCTGCCTATCTTCATTCTAATGAGACGGAGGTGATGTGAAATGGAGCGAGACTATATCCGCTTAAACTACTGGACGTCAGACCGCTCCTTAGTTGTGGACTATGTATTCTGGGATCTTGGCGAACGTGGATGGCGAATATATATTATTTCGCACATAGATTACCAAGGCCGTGATTGTTCCTCTCATGCGGCGCATTGGCTTCAGGATAACGACAGTTCGTATCCTTACATCTGTTGGAATGGCAACATTGCAACACTGGAACAGGCCAAAAGTGTCGCTTCGCTTTGGGCGGAATGTACCACTGAGTATATTCGCAGCTACAAGAGTTTCGATAATATTGCCAGCCAGCTAAAAGATCAATTTAGCTGGGAAGATGATTATTATTATCAATACACAAATTTACGGAGGTAAAAAATGACAAACAAAAAAGAACCTAAAACCTACATTATCACCGAGGAAGTTCTCTCTCGAATCCGCGAGACTGTCGGATCTCAAATCCCAGAGACCGGAGGTATCCTTGGCAGCTCCGACGGAAAACATGTTGACCACTTTTACTTTGATGTAACTGCCAGCGTGACCGGAGCCACTTATGAACCTGACTGCGACAAGCTTAATCTCATCATCCAGAAATGGTATGAGAAGGGCATCGAGTTCGTGGGCTTCATCCATTCCCACCCTCGAGGAGCCGTTAAGCCGTCCGATCCGGACAATCTTTATACTACAAAGATTATGAAAGCGTTTGAGATGGAGTGGTTTGTATCACTGATCGTGCAAGTGCACAGATCTCTTAAAGGCGAAAAGGCAAAACTCTTTGCCTATGGTTACTACCTTGCAGATCCTTGCTGTTATTTTGAATTTGGACGGATTGACGAGAAAAATCCCAGCTTTGAATTTCCTGCTATCGATCTTGATGCAGGCTGGAATTGTTCTTATCAGGAGGCGCTGGCGAAGAAGTACCCGTTCTCTAAGGATGAACTCAACGAACGAAACAAGGAACTCTTCCCAGCAAATGTGCTTGCACGCAAGACGCTTGTCGTCTTCGGCACAGGCGGCTCTATTGGATTTGTTCTGGATATGGCACGTTCCGGCGTTACGAACTTTATTCTCGTAGATGGGGATAAGTTCGAGCCTCATAACATGAGTAACCAGCGAGTGACCTACAGCGATATTGGCAAAAGCAAGGTCGAAGCACTTAAAGAACGAATTCTGAACATCAACATGGAGGCAGAAGTGAGAAACTTTTGCGAATTTCTCGACAATTCTATCACCGATGAGGATTTCGAGAAACTGATTGGCGATCAACTTCATAAAAACTCAAAAGATATCCTCATCTGCGCATGCACGGATCGCTTTGAAGCTCAGGCGAGATTGGCTGCACTGGCCATGAAATATGGAACACCTTTTATGGCTCCGCAGATTTATGCGGGAGGTGTTGGTGCAGAGGTTGCGTTCAGCTACCCGGGTGTGACCCCGAGCTGCCCTCGCTGTGTGCTGAAATCTCGCTACGATGCATATAAGAACGGCTATAAAAATACCGTCACCTCAGAATGTACTCCTATTTCCGCTATCACGCACGCCAATGCGCTGGAAGGACAGATTGCGCTGATGCTTCTGCTATACCACGAGGGTGACAACAGATACGCGACCATGCTGGACAAGGTTTCCAACCGCAACTTGGCACTAATCAAGATGTCTCCGGACGCAGAAAATGTACTTGGCATTAATCTGTTCCACGATGCCGTGGATGATACATATTCCTTTTTCGGTGAGGTAGTCTGGATTCCCCAAGTCCCTGTCAGCGAGGCAAATGGTTTTGATGAGGATTGTCCTCTTTGCCACGGCAGTGGTGACTTGACGACCCTTATAGGAAAAATCACAGATACGCGGAGGTGTATGGAATGGAAAGAATAAACTTATCTGTACTTAGCGGAGTATCCCAGGAAGGGATGCTCCAGCTCAAAAGCTATGTAGATATGACCGGCTCAGACCCGCAGCATCAGTCCTACGATTATGAGTGCTTGTTTCCTGAAACTTGTAACCCACGAGAAATTTGCCTGAGCTTTATTAAGTTGGCTGATAAATATATCTTTCGGGTAAATCCTCACTTTAGATACGACGGCGGTAATTCCGTTATGGGGATACTCGCAGATACTGGCGCAGTCTCTTTTTCTTCCTGGCAGGATGCCGAACAAGCTCTCCGTAGCTTATCCGAAGAAGGCACAAAATCTACAATCAGTAATACCACTCCTGATACTTTGACCAACTGGGATGAAATATCTGTGCCGGAGGCGTCAGAGTTAAAGACACCGAGCTTTGAGCATTTAAAAGAACGTCTGCAAAAGATGGTTATAGGTCAAGATGATTCCACCGAAGCAATCGCCTATATTGTGGCGCAGCACCTTGCCAAGAAGAATCCGACCAAGCCTGTTTCTATTCTGGCATCCGGGCCGCCCGGTGTTGGTAAATCAGAGGCAGCAAAAGCATTGGTCAAGATTCTCTCAAAAGATTGTGGGCAGGAATATGCCGTGTCCTGGACGGATCTCAATAACTTCACGGAAGCCTTTTCAGTCTATCGGCTTATCGGTGCTCCTGCTGGATATGTCGGCTATGAAGATGAAGCTGTTTTTGAAGTGGTTGCCCGAAACCCCTATACCGTCTTTATTTTTGATGAGCTGGATAAGGCACACCCAGAGGTTCTGAAAACCTTCATGGCCATTTTGGACGAAGGCCGCTGTGCATCCCGAAAAGCACTCAGTAACGGTTCAAGGGAGTTTGATTTCAAGCATTGTATTTTCTTTTTTACTTCCAATTACGATCTCAGCTCCAGTCAGCCCGCTAAACGTAGGATTGGCTTTACTGTATCGGATGACGTTGAGGATATTCATCTGGAGGAAAATGAAATAAGTGTTAGCTACCGGGATGAACAGGCATCTTCTATATCAGACGAATCCTTGCCTATGCGTATCTATCGGGAGAATGAGGCGGCACGAAAAGCATTTGTTGGCGTAGGGGTACTTAGAGAGATTGCCTCCAGATTTCAGTGCTTTGTTAATTTTAAGCCCCTTTCCGCCAAGGCAAAAACGCGTATTCTGGCAAAACAGATCATTGAGATGGGCTTCGAGTATTCTCACGCCATCTCCTACGTTTCGCCTGGTATCATGCAAGGCCTTATTGATGCAGCTATGTCTGGAGATAGCCTGACGGTGCGTTCCTTTAAGTCGGTTATTGAAGGTTACTTAGCTCCTGTATTCGCAAGAGCAGAAGTCGTAGAAAACCGAACATATCGACTGGAAGGTACGCTGGACGAGCCACGGATGATTGCCGAAAATCGCGCGAGATAATACCGTAGAACAACATATTTCAAGCACTTGCGCAAATATTACAACATCGTTTTTTATATACCACAAAATGCATTTTTACCTCTGTTAGCGGGTGTCGCATCGTTGCGAAAGTGAAAACAAAATTGACTTTTTGTCAACCTGCTTTTGTGGTTTACTCACTGCAAAGGCCGACAAAGCCTGGCACATTAACAAATCGATTGGGCGGTCGCTGTGACCGCCCGGAAAGGAAAGGTCGATTGTAAAATGAAGTTGGACACCTAAGAAAAAATCCATAGTGATTTTCCCCACATGGTAGAATGAAGTTTGCACACAACATCTTCCAAGGGAGGGCAATCACTATGGACTGCCAAG
>Ga0129310_1000902_pt1 | contig 30340 bp, 28 predicted proteins | sample Go1ome_2_FD_94433 | JGI IMG/M metagenome (GOLD analysis project Ga0129310, IMG submission 94433) | Western lowland gorrila individual fecal microbial communities from Wisconsin, USA - Go1022A metagenome | ecosystem: Host-associated > Mammals > Digestive system > Large intestine > Fecal | place... | reverse complement strand
GAAAACCTCCGCCTGAGTCTTCCGTCCCTGGCGAAAATCTGCCCCGGGGAAGTAGGCGGAATCAATTGCGGAGGGGACATGGGAGTCCGCCGGTGCTTAGCGAGGTCCCTCACGAGCTTAGCACTCCGATGCGCACTCCAAAGAGTGCAAACGGTCCCCGCAGCAATTCATTCCGGCCGGATTCCCCCTCACGACCACCTTCAACCGGGGACGGAAGACTCAGCCATCCCCCTCACCACACCGGACATGGTCCGTTCCGGACGCGTCCTCCAACCTCAGTTAAATCTCCATTATCTATTTCATAACATTCTGAACATCACCCGCAGCCCATTTAGCCACATTATCAAATACAATCACAGCACGTTTTACAAGCGCTTCTTTTGTGGCAAAAGCGATATGGGGAGTTGCGATTACATTTTTGGCGTTCAGCAGCGGATGCTCCTTTTTAATCGGCGGTTCGGTTTCGAATACATCAATGGCGGCCCCGGCGATGGCGCCGCTGTTCAGGGCATTTGCAAGAGCATCGCTGTCCACCACAGGGCCGCGGGCCGTATTGATGAGGATGGCGCTTTTCTTCATCATTGAAAGCTCTTTTTTTCCAATCAGTCCCTTTGTCTCCGGGGTCAGAGGCGTATGGAGGGAGACGATATCGCAGACGGAGAGAAGCTCATCCAGAGGAACATAGGTAACTCCTTCTATCTCCTTAACCGTTCTGCTGTAAGCATATACTTCACACCCGAAAGCCCGGGCAATCTTTGCCGTGCGCAGTCCGATGGCCCCGGTGCCCACAATGCCGAATTTTTTGCCCTCCAGTTCAAAACCAACCAGGCCGTCTTTTGTCCCTTCGTTCCTGACGGCTGCATTGCAGGGGATGATATTTCTGTACAGGGAGATAACCATGCCAAATACGAGGTCAGCCACGGCGACAGTGGAATATCCTGCGCAGTTGCAGACGGTTACGCCGTTTTTCCGGCATGTATCCATGGCGATGTGATCCACGCCGGTGAAGGCAACGGAGAGAAGCTTCAGGTTTTTGCAGCCCTCGATTACTTCGCTGTTCATGGGAAGGTTGGAGACAACAATGATGTCGGCATCTTTTCCGCGCTCAATCAGCTCCTTTGTTCCGGTTACACGGGTGTCGTAGTATACGGTTTCCAGATCCTCAGGAAGCGCCTCCTGCGCCATTGACAGCAGTTTTTCCTGTTCTACTCCCAGCGGTTCGATAATGACAAGTTTCATGATTTTTAAATCTCCTTTCATATTTCATGGGCGGCAGCTTTTATGATTGTGCGGAGTAAAACGTCGGCTCCGTCACTGATCTGCCGGTAATCAGTCCATTCTTCCGGGCAGTGGCTTCTTCCGCCTTTGCTTGGAACAAATATCATGGCCAGCGGACACATGTTTTTAAAGTTCATCGTATCGTGACCGGCGCCGGACAACAGATGCATCGAGGACAGTGAAAGTTCATCGGCCGCATCTTCAATTATCTTTTTCAGACGCATATCCATGGCGGCAGGGTCTGCCTGTAATGTCCTGCTGATTTCAAATGATAAATCGGGGCAGTGTTCCGTACTTTCCCGGAGCGTTTCCCGGAAGGCCTCCATAACCGTTCGGATTGACCGGATGTCGGAGCTTCTGCAATCGGCGGTGAAGGTAACCTGCGACGGAACTACATTGGCGGATTTCGGTGAGGAATCCATACAGCCAAAGGTAATCACCGTCCCGTCGCCGCAGGCGGCCGCCCTGCCGGTTGCCGCCGCAATCGCTTTTGCCGCGGCCAGCAGGGCGTCTGCACGCATATCTATCGGTGTCGTACCGGCGTGATCGGCCCGTCCTCTGACCAGGACGTCATAGCATTCCAGGCTGACAATTGCATCGACGATACCGATATCTTTCTGATTCTGTTCAAGGACGGGGCCCTGTTCAATATGCAGTTCAATAAAAGCGGCGATATCCTCCGGCTTTTTCCGGGCGCTTTCTATCTCATCGGGATTTAAGCCGTAATCCTTCAGCGCCTGATATAATGTGATTTTATCGGCGTCTTTTATTTCTTTTAACTCATCCGGGGTGACGCCGCAGCAGATGGCCTGGCTTCCGAACAGTCCGCCTCCGAACCGGGTGCCCTCCTCCTCCGGCATGGCGATGAAATCAATGGGATAATAGGGGGTGATATGATTCTCACTCATTACCCGGGCAGCTTCAAGAGCAGCGCAAACTCCGGCTTGCCCGTCAAAATTTCCGCCGTGGAAAACGGTGTCAAAATGGCTGCCGGTCATGACAGCCGGTCTTTCCACCTTCCCGGGATACCTGCCGATGATATTTCCGGCCGGATCTTCATGCACCTTCAGCCCCGCCTCCGCCATCCTCTGCTTGAGATAATCACGGGCGTCGGAAAATTCTTTTGTGTAGGAAAGCCTGGTGCAGCCGCTGCCGGGAGTTAAATTAAATCTGGATAGTGATTCCAAATCCTGTTGAATACGTTCTGTTTTGCATCTCATGGTTGTCTCACCGCGGCAGGGGCTATACCAGAGCCGTTGCCTTAACCTTTCATAAGCTGTGCCGGATCTGCGGTGAACGCAGAAACCGTTTATGCGCGGGTATAATAACCGTCATGCGGTCATTATACCATAAATTTTTCATGGTATGATATGAATGTTAACAAAATTGTAAAGTAAATAATTGAGATAGCTGTAGCTTATTTGAACAAAATTCTATAAAATGATAATTAGCTGATATGACAAACGGAGGTTACCCGGGCGGGTGTATTTGTCCGCCAGACTGCTTTGGCAGCAGGCTGTGTCAGTGATAATCTGATTGAGGTTTTACAGGATGAGTAAGGCAGGGAGGGATGCGGATGAGTTATGATTTAATGGTTTTTGAAAAAAGTAAGGCTCCGGAGGGGGAGAAGGACTTCCTGAGCTGGTACCGGGAGCAGACAGAGCAGGTGGAGGAGCATGGCTATGATAATCCGTCTGTATCATCTCCCGCGCTGCAGGAATTCTTTTATATATTGAAGGATATATTTCCCCCCATGAACGGAGCGTCCGCCCCTGACAGCGAACGCCTGGAAAAGGAGCGTGGGCTGGAAGAGAGGCTTTGTGATTACTGTGTCGGAAGAGATATAATCTATCTGTCTTTCAGTTATTCCGTGGCAGAACAGGCGCGCGATATAGTCAGAAGAACGGCCTGGTTTACCAATGCCGGATTTTTCGACCTCGGTGCAGAGAGCAGGCCCTGCTTTTTCAATGAGGTACGGGAGCATTATCTGGAGGGGGAGTGGTTCCGGCGCATGGAGGTATCAGATTTTGCGCAGGTGAGAGAAAAGCTGGAAAAAATGACAGCCAGCAACAGAAGCTATCTTTTTCTGGAAGACAGGATAGGTAATTATATTCAAATCGGAGGCTGCAGGAATGCCTTTACGGTGGAGGTCCGAAGATATACGGGGCCGGTTTCTTATATACACCAAAAGGCGGGGTACAGGACCGGTGAAGAGGTATCACAGGGAGCAGCGCAGACGGAGGGAACGGTATATATCGGCGGGCGAAGCGTCAAAGTCCGGCCGGCGCAGGTTCTGACTCTCGATACGGCGATTGTTTTATTTCAGGATTTTTATAAGGGAACCGGTGGAGAAGATTTGGTTGACTGGGCGGATATGGAATTATAAATGATTTGGCCCGAGGGAGAGAGGGCGGTTGAAATAGCAGCTGCTGAATCAGGAGGGGTTTTATGGAATACAGGTGTGCAAACCGAGGCGATATAGAGCGTTTTGTTGAAAACCGGGTGGAATTTGCTGCTTCCATCAGACAAATCGATGAGCTGGAATTATTCAGGAAGAGGACGCGGGATTATGTGGAAGAACATATGGAAAAGGAAGATATGGTTATTTTTATTGCAGTTGAAGGGGATAGAATCATTTCCTCCTGTATGGCCTGCATTTTCCATACGGCTCCGCTCCCGAGCTGTCCGACCGGAGTCTGCGCCGAGCTGCTGAATGTTTATACGGTGCAGGGGTACCGAAGGCGCGGGCATGCAGAAAAACTGGTACGGATGCTGATTAAGGAAGCGGGCCGGCTGGGTGTTGGAAAGATCCTGCTCGACGCCACGCAGATGGGGCGTCCCCTGTATGAAAAGCTGGGATTTGTGCCGTTAAGTGATCAAATGCAGTTGAAATTGCAGGGGGATTATTTATAGATACCGGAGCATGCAGAAGCGGCCAATGAGAAAACAGGAAACGTAACAACGGTAAATCAGAAAACAGGAACAGATGGAAACAAGGAGATTAGATGAAAATAAAAGGTAATATTGGTGAAATTCCGGCAGAATTTATCTGGTCGGATAAGGCAGGATTAATGACGAAGGAACTGGGAAAGTATGCCGGAAGTGAAAAAATATATGCGAATCTGGACAGCATTCCTCCCAAGGCGTTCAGCACGAAATATCACAGTCATTCCCAGCAGGAAGAGTTTTTTTACGTATTGTCGGGAAGCGGGACACTGCGGCTGAATGACAGGGAGCAGGAAGTGACGGCAGGAGATTTTATAGCCAAACCGGGAGGGAAAATGCTTGCCCATACTTTCTATAACTCCGGAACGGAGCCTATGTTGATTTTGGATATCGGGACGGTTGAAAAAGAGGATACCTGCTATTACCCGGATGAGGATGTTTATTTACACAAATCAAATGGAGACAGCCGCGCTTTCAGCGGCGATATACTGCTGACGGAGTGGACTTCAGAGCCTAATCAATAAAGAAACAGGAAGAAAAGGGATGAAATAACATGCTGGAATATAAAAATGCTTCGGAAGAGTTTGCACCGCAGATAACGAAACTGGTGCAGGAGACGATTGCTTCGGTATATCCGAAATACTATCCGAAAGAGGTGGTGGATTTTTTTGCCGGACTGCACTGTGAAGATGCAGTCCGAAAAGACATCAGGAACGGAAATATAAGAATGCTTTTAGTGGAGGGATGTCTAGCAGGAACCGGGAGCAGGGAAGGTGACCATATCACAAGAGTCTACGTTTCTCCGTCTTTTCAGGGAAAGGGGTATGGCACATATATAATAAAGAAGCTGGAGGAAGAAATTTTTTCGGATTACGGCAGAATTTATCTGGATGCATCGCTTCCGGCTTGTCATTTATATGAAACGCTGGGATATAAAACATCTTATCATGATAAATGGGAGGTTGAAAACGGCGTGATACTGGTCTATGAGGTTATGGAAAAGATAAGGCCGGAGGATATCGGGCAGGAGCGGCCAAAAAAGGTTTTGGAGGAACAGAGTGACAGCGGGAAGACAGAAATCTTTGCTGCCGATGTTCGGGATGAGGCACTGATAAACCGTCTGACTCAGGTATGGAGAAAGTCGGTGAAGGCAACCCATTTATTCCTGTCCGACGAAGAGGTGGAACAAATTGCGGTATACGTACCGGAGGCATTAAAAGAGATCCCGCATCTGCTGGTCGCGGCGGCCCCGGATGGCTTTCCGGCGGCATTCATGGGAATCGGCGGCAGTAAGCTGGAGATGCTGTTTATTCTACCGGAGCAGAGGGGGAAAGGTCTGGGAAGCCGGATGCTCCGGTATGGAATCAGACGATACGGGATTGATGAAGTCTGTGTAAATGAGCAGAATCCGCAGGCAATAGGCTTTTATGAACATGAAGGGTTCAGGGTATATAAAAGAACGGAGACGGATGAACAGGGGAATCCTTATCCGCTTTTATATATGAAGCTGGCACAGCAGACCGGGAACAGGGAGATTTGACATATTTCCGGGCAGATATTAGAATAGAAGAAAACTGTTTTGAACCGAAGGGGGAGGTAAACCGCAGGTCTACCGGACTAAACTGCCGGTCGGTTGAATGGTTCACGGGAAAATGTTACGATGCAGTCATCAAAATAAATGGAGGATGATTTTATGAGGAACCGGACATTTGGAATGCTGATTGCGGAATATAGAAAAGAAAAGGGAATGACACAGTTGGAGCTGGCCGAAAAAATGGGGGTTACGGATAAGGCCGTTTCAAAGTGGGAACGGGATTTGTCATATCCGGATGTCAATTCACTGCCAAAACTGGCGGGAATATTTGGGATATCGGTGGATCAGCTGATGCAGATTAAGACGAATGACGGGCCGGTGAACGACAGACCGGTTGCTAACCGGATTATCCCGATCGTCTTCAAAGCTCTTTCTCTGGCAATGGGAATTGCTGTGGCGGTTTTGTCGGTTATGAAGGCGATAGACATGTATTCGGGCTTCTTTATGCTGGGACTCGGCCTTGCATGTGCGGGAATCTCTCTTCTTTCAGAAAAAAACGTGACGATTGCCCCGTTTTAATTCATCCGGTAAAAACAGGAAGCAAATGGGGAGGGCAAACAAAATGAAGCAGGAGCAGGAAAATTATTCAGAAAACGAGGCATACTGGAATAAGCGATCGGAGATATTCGATACTCAGATTTTAACGACATATGAGGAAGCCTACAGGAAAACAATTGATTACACCAAGAAATACCTGAAGGACAGCGACAAGGCTCTTGATATCGGCTGCGGGACCGGTGTGACTACGATAGAACTGGCCGGCAGCGTAGCGGAGATGACGGCGGTGGATACCGCGCCGGAGATGCTCCGCCAGGCGAGGGAAAAAGCAAAGAAGGCCGAAGCCGGTAATATCGATTTCATCCAGGGCGATATGTTTATGGAAGAACTAAAGCCGGGTACGTACGATGCGGTTATGATTTTTAATGTGCTTTTATATATGCCGGATCAGGCTGCGGCAATGAAGCGACTGCAGGAGCTTGTAAAGCCGGGCGGTTACATTTTTGTGGCAGCCGACTGCCTGAAACACAGCTTTACAAAGGAAGCTTTGCGTAAATGGTATAGAAGCCGCACCGGAAAGATGCCCTTTGTAGAGTTTTACACGCCGGAGAGTCTGGAACAGATGATTGAGAACGGGGGATTTGAGATAATGGAGCGGGAGGCGCTGTTTGAACGCCCCGTCAACTATTTTCTGGCCGCCAGGAAAAAGGTTACAGTTCAGCCTTCGGCTAAACCGTAACAAATGATGCACAGAAACGGCAAAAAAACGCCGACTTTCGGGAGATAAAAGCCGCCGGAAGAATGGCAGAAGATGATAAAAATATAATGGTTAAAAACGAAAAAGGCAGTTATCATCATAACTTCCTGCCAGGGAGTTCCTGTCAGAGGGAAGCGGCGGGACAGAGATGGTAACTGCTTTTTGGTTTCATACTTAAAATCCGGTTTAAATGAATGATTCTGCATAATATTGGGAAGAATCCATGTAGCTGTTTTGATGGGCTTATCCGGAAAGAGGAGGCTGCTTACGCCGCTTCACCCGCAATCCACGCGGGTATATCTGAAAAAACACCATAAATACGCCGAAAAAGCAGTTTTTTTTTACATTTTATGCCTTGACACAAATTGACAAACTGTATATAATAAGTAGGCGTGTAAAAATGCGAGTGTATTTTTGTGCGTAAAAATAAGAGCTTAAAAAGCAACCACAGACAATATCACAGGAGGTGAAAAGGATGCCAACATTCAACCAGTTAGTAAGAAAAGGAAGACAGACATCTGAGAAGAAATCTACAGCACCGGCTCTGCAGAAAGGATACAACTCTTTACAGAAGAGAGCTACCAACATTTCTGCACCACAGAAGAGAGGTGTGTGTACAGCCGTTAAGACTGCTACACCAAAGAAACCTAACTCAGCTCTGAGAAAGATCGCCAGAGTACGTCTTTCCAACGGAATCGAAGTAACAAGCTACATCCCAGGTGAGGGACATAACTTACAGGAGCATAGCGTTGTTCTGATCCGTGGCGGCCGTGTTAAAGACTTACCAGGTACAAGATACCACATCATCAGAGGTACTCTTGATACAGCAGGCGTTGCTAACAGAAGACAGGCCCGTTCCAAATACGGCGCTAAGAGACCGAAAGACAAAAAGTAATTAAAACGAAATTTAGGTAGAATTCATTTGAATTGTTGTGCCGGACTTTGATATTGACCCTGTAGGTTGCAGGTAATCATAGAACCGAGCGCGAACGCATTCTATGAGTGAGGAAGCATCACTAAGCATTTAATGCGAGTACCTAAGATCTAATGAGAAGCTTCGGCCCAATTTCCGGAGCTGGAGCAGATATTAAGGAGGGAAGTAACGTGCCACGTAAAGGACATACTCAGAAAAGAGACGTATTAGCAGATCCGCTTTACAATAACAAGGTTGTTACCAAGCTGATTAACAACATCATGTTAGACGGTAAAAAGGGTGTTGCCCAGAAAATTGTATACGGTGCATTTGACCGTATCGCAGCTGAGACAGGCAAAGACGCTGTAGAAGTATTCGAAGAGGCTATGAACAACATCATGCCTGTTCTGGAAGTTAAGGCAAAACGTATCGGCGGTGCCACATATCAGGTTCCGATCGAGGTTAAGCCGGAGAGAAGACAGGCTCTCGCTCTTCGCTGGATCACTCTTTACTCCCGTAAGAGAGGCGAGAAGACACAGGAAGAAAGACTTGCTAAAGAACTTCTGGATGCATCCAACAATACAGGTGCAGCCGTGAAGAAGAAAGAAGACATGCATAAGATGGCAGAGGCTAATAAGGCATTTGCTCATTACAGATTCTAATAGGAGGAAAAAGCTTTGGCTGGAAGAGAATATCCGTTAGAGAGAACCAGAAATATTGGTATCATGGCTCATATTGATGCCGGTAAGACAACAACCACGGAGCGTATTCTGTATTACACCGGTGTAAACTATAAGATTGGTGATACTCATGAAGGTACGGCTACCATGGACTGGATGGCTCAGGAGCAGGAGAGAGGTATCACAATTACTTCAGCTGCTACGACCTGCCACTGGACTCTGCAGGAACAGTGTAAACCGAAACCAGGCGCACTGGAGCATCGTATTAACATTATTGATACTCCAGGACACGTTGACTTTACTGTAGAGGTTGAGCGTTCCCTGCGTGTACTGGATGGTGCGGTCGGCGTGTTCTGTGCTAAGGGTGGTGTGGAACCTCAGTCCGAGAACGTATGGCGTCAGGCTGACACCTACAACGTACCACGTATGGCATTCATCAACAAGATGGATATCCTGGGCGCTAACTTCTATGGAACCGTAGAGCAGATTAAGACAAGACTTGGCAAGAACGCCATTTGCTTACAGCTTCCGATTGGTAAGGAAGATGAGTTTAAAGGAATCATCGACCTGTTCGAGATGAAAGCCTACATCTACAACGATGACAAGGGCGAAGATATCTCCGTTACCGATATTCCGGAAGACATGCAGGATGACGCAGAACTGTACCGTACAGAGCTGGTAGAGAAAATCTGCGAGCTTGACGATGAATTAATGATGCAGTATCTGGAAGGTGAAGAACCAAGCGTAGATGAGCTTAAGAAAGCATTGAGAAAAGCTACCTGCGAATGCCAGGCTATCCCGGTTTGCTGTGGTACGGCTTACAGAAATAAGGGCGTTCAGAAATTACTTGATGCAGTTATCGAGTTTATGCCTTCCCCGTTAGATATACCTGCAATTGAGGGTACTGATCCGGATGGCAACGAAGTTGTGAGACATTCTTCCGATGAAGACCCGTTCTCCGCACTCGTATTCAAGATTATGACGGACCCGTTCGTAGGTAAGCTGGCATACTTCCGTGTATATTCAGGAAGCATCAACTCCGGTTCCTACGTACTGAATGCAACAAAAGGTAAGAAAGAGCGTGTGGGACGTATCCTGCAGATGCATGCGAACAAACGTCAGGAATTAGACAAAGTTTACTCCGGCGATATCGCTGCAGCTATCGGATTCAAGTTCTCCACGACAGGTGATACAATCTGTGACGATCAGCACCCTGTAATCCTGGAATCCATGGTATTCCCGGAGCCGGTTATCGATATCGCTATTGAGCCGAAGACAAAAGCAGGACAGGATAAGATGGGCGAGGCCCTTGCAAAACTTGCAGAGGAAGATCCTACTTTCCGTGCTTACACAGACAAAGAGACAGGACAGACGATTATCGCAGGTATGGGCGAGCTCCATCTTGAAATCATCGTTGACCGTCTGCTTCGCGAGTTCCATGTGGAAGCTAACGTAGGCGCTCCTCAGGTAGCATACAAGGAGACATTTACAAAGGCGGTAGACGTAGACAGCAAGTATGCAAAACAGTCCGGCGGACGTGGTCAGTACGGACACTGTAAGGTACACTTTGAGCCAATGGATGCCAACGGTGAAGAGACATTCAAGTTTGAATCCACTGTTGTCGGCGGCGCTATTCCGAAGGAATATATCCCGGCAGTAGGCGAAGGTATCAAAGAGGCTACCAAAGCAGGTATCCTTGGCGGATTCCCGGTACTGGGCGTTAAAGCTACCGTATACGACGGTTCCTACCATGAGGTTGACTCCTCTGAGATGGCGTTCCACATCGCTGGTTCCATGGCTTTCAAAGAGGCTATGCACAAAGCAGGCGCTATTCTTGTAGAGCCAATCATGAAGGTAGAAGTAACAATGCCGGAAGATTATATGGGTGATGTTATCGGTGATATCAACTCCCGTCGTGGCCGTATCGAAGGTATGGAAGATATCGGCGGCGGAAAGCTTGTAAGAGCTTACGTTCCGTTATCCGAGATGTTCGGCTACTCCACAGACTTACGTTCCAAGACACAGGGACGCGGTAACTACTCCATGTTCTTTGAGAAATACGAGCAGGTTCCGAAGAGTGTTCAGGAAAAAGTGCTTGCTACAAAAGCAGAAAAGTAATTGAAAACAAATCGTTTTAAACTTTCCAGGCAGTGCAAAAACTGCCCGGAAAGTAAATAATAGGCTTGAAAAACATGCTCTGATAGAATATAATTAGAGACAGCCTAACATAAATTATGAAGCCCCCTGATGGGCGCAAATTAAGGAGGACGTTATAAAATGGCAAAAGCAAAGTTTGAAAGAAACAAACCGCATTGTAACATTGGTACCATCGGACACGTTGACCATGGTAAAACAACATTAACAGCTGCTATCACAAAAACTCTTCATGAGAGATTAGGTACTGGTGAGGCTGTTGCATTCGAGAACATTGATAAAGCTCCAGAAGAGAGAGAGCGTGGAATCACAATTTCTACAGCTCACGTTGAGTATGAGACAGAGAACAGACACTACGCACACGTTGACTGCCCAGGCCATGCTGACTATGTAAAGAACATGATCACTGGTGCTGCACAGATGGACGGCGCTATTCTTGTAGTAGCTGCTACAGATGGTGTTATGGCTCAGACAAGAGAGCATATCCTTCTTTCCCGTCAGGTAGGCGTACCTTACATCGTAGTATTCATGAACAAGTGTGATATGGTTGATGATCCGGAGCTTCTTGAATTAGTAGAGATGGAAATCCGTGAGCTTCTTACAGAGTACGAATTCCCGGGCGATGACACACCAGTTATCCAGGGTTCCGCATTAAAAGCTCTTGAAGATCCTAAGAGCGAGTGGGGCGACAAAGTTCTTGAACTTATGGCTGCAGTTGACAGCTATGTTCCGGACCCAGTTCGTGAGACAGACAAACCTTTCCTTATGCCTGTAGAGGACGTATTCTCCATCACAGGCCGTGGTACAGTTGCTACAGGCCGTGTAGAGCGTGGTACACTTCATGTATCTGATGAAGTTGAAATCATCGGTATCTCTGAAGAGGTTCGTAAAGTAGTTGTAACTGGTATCGAGATGTTCCGTAAACTCCTTGATGAGGCTCAGGCTGGTGATAACATCGGTGCTCTTCTTCGTGGTGTTCAGAGAACAGAGATCCAGAGAGGTCAGTGTCTCGTTAAACCAGGTTCTGTAAAATGCCATAAGAAATTTACAGCTCAGGTTTACGTTCTGACAAAAGACGAGGGTGGCCGTCATACACCATTCTTCAACAACTATCGTCCACAGTTCTACTTCAGAACAACAGACGTTACAGGCGTTTGTGATTTACCAGAAGGCGTAGAGATGTGTATGCCTGGCGACAACATCGAGATGACAGTTGAACTGATCCATCCAGTAGCTATGGAGCAGGGACTTCGTTTCGCTATCCGTGAAGGCGGACGTACAGTAGGTTCAGGTAGAGTAGTTTCTATCATCGAGTAATCGACTATAATCCATGAGTGTCTCCGTATCCGCTTCGCGGACAGGGAGATGCTGCGGAGTGAATTTATATAGTACCCTCAGGGTACATTGTGTCCAAGCGTAAGATAACCCGGAAAACTTTTTGTTTTCCGGGTTTTTCTGTGTGCCGATGAGCGATAATAAGTCCGTGCTGCATGACTGTTATATTACAGTTTGTCAGAGTCCGTTGGGCGGCCTGTTCACCGAGAATTTCTCAACACTGCGCGCTTTCAGGGCCAGAGACACCTGCTCAATGAATTTATAATGGCTATTCTCCATGCCCAGCAGGCTTTTTGCCTTGTTAATCCGGAAACGGATTGTATTTTCATGCTGTTTGAGCAGAATAGCCGTTTTTTTATAATCACCGTCACAGGTGAGATAAGTTTCTATCGTCTTAATCAAATCAACGCTGTACCGTTTTTCGTACTGGATCAGGGGCGCCAGAGTCATTGTATAAAAGTTTTTAAGAGCAGCGTTATCGTGGACGGCCATCAGCAGATTATAGATGTGCAGATCGTCAGGATAAGTCCACTGCTGTTTCAGCATAATGCCGATCCTGAGGGAGGAGCAGGCCTGGCGGATACTCTGCTGAAAGTCGGCAGCGTTTTCAAATGCTCCGCTGATGCCTGACGAGTAGGTGTTGCAATAATAATGGAACAGCTTTCTGAGTCCGGGGAGCGCTGCGTCATATTCAGCCCGCTCCTGATAGCTGAAAATGATAAAACCGCCGTTCTGGTAACGCCGCAGGCGGAGCTGGTACTGCACCTTCAAATCAGATTGCAGGCTGTAGAATTGACGGTTATCAAGTCCCGGCAGGTTCAGACAGATAGTGATATACTCTTTTTTGAAAAGAGGGTTAATATATTTTCCGATTTCCAGTATTTCAGAAGTGGAAAGCGTCTCATAGAGAAGGCGGTTCAGCTTATTTTCAAAGAACAGCTCCGACTGCTCGGTCATCAGTAATTCTGATATATCACGGATTAAATCACCGTAAGGAACATTGCTGTCAATCTTGATAACAGGATAATTATGCTTATCCGTCAATTCCAGAATATGTTTTGGAAGTTCCGGCAGATATTCATTCGTAACGAGACAGCAGGAGCTTCCGCTTGTTACGTAGAAATAAAAAGTGTCATATAATTCTTTTTCGTCATCCTTCACCCAGTACAGACTTCTGATGTAAAGATCACCTTTCAGTGCCAGAGTGTACTCCAAATCATTGAACTGAATGGGGCAGTCTGTAAAATTTACTCTTGTTACTTCCCTGTCTAATCCATTTTTTCCCGATATAATTTCAGAGTCTCTTAAAAGATTTAATTCCATAATGTCACGGACCGTAATACTCATTGAAATCCCTCCCCGGTTTCGGCAGTTTATGCGCGGTATAATGACCGCTTTGCAGTCATTATACCATGTTCCACAGGGAACATGGTATCTCCGACGGAAATTAGAGCCGGATTTCTGCGCGGTATTGTAATTATTACAATGATAGTCCGGTTTATTTTGTACTGTACTATAATGAAGCGATAAAGGACGACTGATATAATTACACTATCCGGCTAACTGTTGGGCAGTAGTTGTTTTTCGGGAAAACGGATACCTGTGGCTTTGATATAGGATAAGGGGTTAGATTAAAAGAAGGAGGAGAAAATCATGAGAAAGCTGGATTACCAGGAGGTCAGCGATATACTGACAGGATGCACAATCCTTGGGACAGGAGGGGGCGGTTCGCTTCAGAGCGGGCTTGCGGCTGTTGAAAAAGAATTTGGGGAGGGAAAAGAGTTTAAACTGCTGGAGTTTCATGAGATTCAGGATGAGGCCTGGTTTACCAATCCTTATTTCTGCGGTTCCATCATGCCGGAAGGACAGGAGGTACAGATTACGGGGGAGGAAATTCCGTCGGCCGTAAGGGCGCTCGAGGAGCATATGGGCGTCGCCTTTGACGGACTTGTTTCTATTGAATACGGCGGAGGCAATACCGGCGAGGCGATGGCTGCGGCCGCACATCTTGGAAAATATATGGTGGACGCGGACGCGGCGGGGCGGGCTGTCCCGGAGCTTCAGTTTTCTACCTACTATGTGATGGAACAGCCGATCACGCCTTTTTCCGTAACTACACAGTACGGCGATGTGGTGATTGTTAAAAAGGTTGACAGCGATGCCCGCGCGGAGGCTTTATCGCGTTTTATGGCAGTTGGCTCCGATAACCTGGTGGGAATGGCGGATCATCCAATCCAGGGAAGGAACTTAAAAAAGGCGGTTGTCCCGTCGGCACTCACCTATGCGGAGCAGGTGGGAAAAGCCAGAAGACAGGCCTGTGCGGAGGGGAGAGATCCCATATCTGCAATCCTTAAGGCCGCAGAGGGAAGACTGCTGTTTGAAGGGATTGTGACAGGTGATACGAACTGGGAAATCAAGGACGGCTTTACGCTGGGAAACATCTTTCTTCAGGGCAGTGGTGATTATAAAAACTCGGTCGGAAGAGTTTGGTATAAGAATGAAAATATGATATTCTGGATAGATGAAGAGGTGAAGCTGACCTGTCCGGATTTGATCTGCATAGTGGAGAGAAAGACCGGCATGCCTGTGACAAACCCCAACTGTACGGAGGGAATGGAGCTTTGTGTACTGGGATTTAAGTGTCATGAGCTGTGGAGGACGAAGCGGGGGCTTGAGATTCTGAATCCGGAATTCTTTGGCTTTGACATGGAATGCCGTTTTTTGGACGGCCAGGAGGGAGGAAATGCAGATGGGTGAAAAGAATCGGGAAAATTCGTTATCAGAGATATTCAATGACTATGAAAAAACTCCGGTGCCTCCGAAAGCCAGGCAGACCTGGTTTGAGCAGGGCATGGTCTGGCTCGGCTCCGGCTTCGGCCTGAGCGGCCTGGCGACGGGCGGCCTTCTTGCCAACGGCCTGTCGTTTAAAGAGATGCTGCTGGTCAGTGTGCTGGGGTCGTTAATTATCACGCTTCTTGGGATGCTGAATGCCATCGTGAGTACGCATCTCCATTTATCCACGTCATTTACAGCCAGAAGGCCGTTCGGACGCCAGGGAGCGAAGATAATCGGCATTATCCTGTGCTTTTCCAACTTCGGCTGGTACGCATTCCAGGCGGATCTGTTCGGCAATACGGTTTCCTCTATTATAAGAGAAGTGAGGGGAACTGCGATCAATCCCGTTATTTTTACGATTATCGGCGGACTGGCCATGTCCCTCACCGCCATTATGGGTTTTAAAGCTATTAAAAAACTCAGCGAGATCGGACTTCCGCTTTTATTCGTCCTGTGTATCGTGGCAGTGTGGAAAACAGCCGGTATCATTCCGATGAGCAGTATATTGGAGGCCGGGCCTGTAGGAGAACCGATCACAATTCCGATGGGAATCTCTATCGTGGTGGGAAGCTTTGCGGTGGGGATTGCGATGATAGGCGATTTCAGCCGTTTTTCTACCACGAAGAAGGACTGTGCCATCGGAGTCAGCATCGGCCATTTCTGGGGCTATATCCCGGTACTGATGTGCGGAGCATTCTTTAACTATGCTTTCCACAACTGGAATATTGTGGAGATAATGATAGAGTCCCTGGGACTTGGCTTTTTCGGAGCCGTCGTCCTGATTATCGGCCAGTGGACCACCAATGACAACAACCTGTATACGAGTGTACTGGGACTGATGAATACACTGGACGGTGTGGTGAAAATCTCCCGCATGAAGCTGACCTTTATTGTCGGTATTATCAGCACAATGATTGCCGGACTCGGCGTGTATAAATACTTTGTGAACTTTTTAAGCCTGCTTGGTGTATTCATCGCGCCAATCACGGGTATCCTGATTGCCGATTTCTATCTGTGCAACAGAAAGAGCTATGACAAAGAGGGCGACGGCGGCGTGGAGGGATGTAAATACGGCGCTCTGGCTTCATGGGCTATTGCCTCTTTTGTGGGAATTACAATGACTGCAAAACCGGTGGGACTGGGCTGGTTTACCTCCTTCGGTGATATCGTTCCGACCCCGATTGTATGCATTATCGTTGCCGTTCTCTGTTATTGTACGGCAGAAAAAATTTCCGTAAAGCAAAGCGTGGCGGCGCCGGAGGTATCGGCGGCGGAAGAATAGGTAAGTGAAGAAAATGTAAGAAAACATCAAATATTGTAAGGACTTTCCATTTTCCTGATGTGATAAAATAATATTAGGAAATCAGCGGACAGTTTATCTGCCAGGGGCAGAAGTTTCATTGCCCCGCAGGCGGAAGGGAGGTCTTTGCATGGGATTGGTGAAAGAATACGATACATATCCGATACCGTACAGCCTGGTTGAGACAGAACGGCTGGAACGTTTTTTCGAACAGAAGGCGGCGGAGGGCCATCTGATTAAGAATCTTTGTTTTGGTTACGGCAGAGGAAGCTTTCAGCAGGTGATGATGGGGAAGTATCAATTTTCGATCGGCATATTTGACAGAGAGGTGACGAAGGAGGTGGAGCGTTCGGAGCGTTTTCTGGAGTTCCGGCAGCGATGGGAAGAAAACGGCTGGGAATATAATGCTCCGCTGAAAAATCTTGTTACTTTTTACAGTAAAGGGGACGTCCGTCCGCCTGTGCCCTATACGGTATATTCCCCCTGCCGTCCGGATGGGCCTTATGAAGTGACGGTGAAAGAGGAAAATAAGGCGCTGCTCACCATGGCTGCATTTAATTTGCTGCTTGCGATTCCCTATTTCCTTATTTTTCGTTTAAGATCACCGGGAATCAGTAAATATTTCGGCATATGGGAAAACCTGGCCTGCCTGTTTTTTTCACTTTTACTTTACTGGATTTGGCTTACTGCAGGCCTGAGTATTAAATTAAGACAGAGGAGGGCGCTGCGCTATAAAGAAGAGACGGGAAGTATCCCTGACTTTATCCTGTTTTGGGACGAGCCTGCGCTGAATGCCGCAGGCTGTCTGCCGTTTGCCGTTCCGATGCTGATATGCGGGGTGAGGGAACTGGCGCAGGTGTCCAGCCTGCTTTCAGTCCTGGCGGTTCTGAGCGCCCTGTTGATTCTGGTATTTTTATACAGGGATTACAGAAAAGGCGTCGTCAGATACAGAGGACTGAAGCGGAGCGCGGTTCTCCTCCCGGCCCTTCTGATTATAGCCGCCTTTTACCTGTATCCGTATAAAAATGATTACCGTTTCCAGACCAAAGACTCAGAGTGGAATTATGAAGAGCCGTCGGTAAAAAATCCTGTTTTTCTCCTGGGGATGAGTCCCGCTGATCTGGGCTGGGGAACGACAGAACACAGCTTTTATATCGAACCGTCCAATCTCGCCTGTAAATCGGAGCTCATCATTTACAATGAGGGAAAAGCAGCAGCACCGGTTAACAGCCGAACGCCGGAATATGCAAAAAGACTGAGATATATCGGAACCGTGAGAGCCGAACTGAGAAATGAAAAATATCTGGACCGCTATCTGGCTCAGAAAGAGATTTCCCTGGACGGCAGCATTCTGCTGGACACGGGCGGTGAAATGAAGTATTATCTTACTCAGACAGGGAAAGAGATTGTCGGGCTGAGAGGGACAGATATCGTTATTTACTTTCTCAACAGTTACGATGAGCGTACTTTTTCCCCGGACGACAGCAGGCTTCTGGCAAAGATAAATTGGCTGGAACAGCAGAAATAATAGTGGGATGAGGTGGATGAGATAGAAATCAGGGTTCTAATGGATAACAATACATATATCGATCAGTATTATCTGGGAGAGCCGGCGGTGAGTTATTATATAGAAGCGGACGGCTGCCGGATTCTCTTTGACACGGGATATTCCCAGGCATTTATAACGAATGCCGGGCAGATGGGAATCCCGCTTGAGGAGATAACGCACCTCGTCTTCTCTCACGGACACAATGATCATACAAGAGGATTTTACTGGCTGGAAAAACAAGCTGACTTAAAGAAGGTGGAGATTATCGCCCATCCGGAGTGCTTTAATCCGAAGCTTGATGACAGCGGACTGGAGATAGGCTCACCGCTTCGGGAAGATAAGGTGAAAAAAGCAGGGAGATACAGACCCTCCGGGATGCCATACCGGATAAGTGATAAGTGTATATTTTTAGGTGAGATTCCGGCGCGCAATGATTTTGAAATCAGGAGTTCCATCGGAACACAGAAGATACGGAGTAAATGGGAACGCGATTATGTGATGGATGATTCGGCCTTGGCGCTCAAGACGGAAGAGGGGCTGTTCATCGTGACCGGCTGTTCCCACAGCGGAATCTGCAATATCGTGGAATATGCGATGGAGGTCTGCGGCGAGAGGCGCATTGCCGGTATATTGGGCGGTTTTCACCTTTTTGAGACAGACAGCCGCCTGGAGAAGACGGTGGAATACCTGGCGAAGCTCGGTATAAAATCCTTCTATCCCTGTCACTGCGTCTCATTCAGGGCGAAGGCGAGAATGAATGAAACGCTTCCGGTCGAGGAGGTCGGTGTGGGGCTTGCAATTTCCTTAAAATAACAGACTGTTGGACACCGGTCAGGTAAACAGGCTTTCGAGGCCCGCCCGGCCGGTGACTGTTATTTTCCGGTATCCAAGCTCTATATAACCGGCGTCGCAAAATTCATTCAGGATCTTTGTCACAGTTACCCGGCTCAGTCCGACGCAGATCGCCAGTTCTTCATGCGAATAGGGGAGGGTAGAGCCAATAATCCCCTTGTCGGGATTTGGCGTCTCAGTCTCGTCGAGGAGGAAGCTGGCAACCTTTTGGTGCCGGTTATAGAGTGTCAGGCGTCTTACCTGGCTGCAGAGGTAGTTGCAGGTGTCGGTGAGAAGCTGAAAGAGGATGAGGCACAGTTCTTCCGACTGCATCAGGTATGGCATAAGGCTTTTCGTCGTACAGGAGATAAGTTGTACTTCCGGTACGGCGCTGACGGTTGTGGGACGCGAGGACTGCGCCAGGAAAGAGGAGTCCCCTATCAGCCGTCCTGCTCCGGCGACTGCCAGCGTCACTTCCCTGCCGTCGCCGGCTATATAATAAATGCGGACGCGGCCTTTTTTGATCAGATAGATGGTCCCGGACGGTTCGCCCTGCATGTAGATAAGCCCCCCGGGGGGAATGGTTCGCGTAATCCCCGCTTGTTCAAAGTAACAGAACAGGGATTCAGGCACTTTTATCATGGATGTCTCCTTTCAAAACCGGTATTGAATTACATATCCTGTATAATTGTAACATAGATTACAGTTTGCCGGAAGCCCCTGTACTATACTGTGATAACAGTGAACTACTGGTTGAAAAATATATGATAACGACAGGGAGACATGGGGATGAAAAAAGAATATATTCTGGCCGGGGGGACAATCATGCTGTGGGGGATGATGCCGCCGTTTACCAAGCTATTGCTGAGTGGGTTAAGCAATGCAAAAACCGTATTTATCAGTTCGATGATTGCCTTTATTTTTATGGCCGTCCTGAACCTGGCATGCGGAAATTTAAAACGGTTTCTGCAATATAGGCCAAAAGATTATGTGAAAATGATTGCGCTTGGATTTATGGGGAAATTTCTCTATTCGGTTCTGTATTTTTACGGACTGTCCGGGCTGGCGGCCGGCGATGCCTGTATCATTAATTACCTTTGGCCTGTGATGACTGTGGTGTTTTCATGCTTATGGCTGGGAGAGAGGTTTACCTGGCGCAAGAGTATGGCGATTTTCGCTTCATTTTCGGGCGTGGTTCTGGTGGCGTCGAAGGGCAGCATGGAAGGGCTTTTGTCGGGGAATCTGCGGGGAATTGTAAGCTGCGTGGCGGCGGCTGTCTGTTACGGAGCTTTTAATGTGCTGAACAAAAAGGAAAACAGGGATCAGTTTGTCAGTATGACGGTCTATTTTTTCTCAGCCGCTCTGTTTTCGGGGATTTGGTTTCTGGCGGAGGGAGAATCCATCGCTTTGACCGGGGCGCAGACCGCCGGAATTATATGGCTGGGAGTCTTTATGGATGCGGCAGCATTTTTGATGTGGGCCCTGGCGCTCCAGAATGGGGATACAGCCAAACTTTCCAACTTTGCATATATTACGCCGTTCATGGCGGTATTGTATTCGGCACTGCTCCTGAACGAGCCGGTTGATCGGTATTCAGTTATCGGACTGCTGCTGATCATGGGCGGAATATTTGTCCAGATGGGAGGCTCAGAGAGGGGCGCCTCTTTGTTCAAACGAAAACGTATTGCCTGACAAAAGACGTAAGACAGAAAAACAATATAAAAATACGGATGACTTGACAGAGGATGGAAGAGATGGAGATATATAAAATAACGGACAAGAATCTAATAAAGCTGGTACCGCTGTTTGAAGGCTGGGAGGAGACCATGATCCGGTCGGTTCTACAGGGTGAAATGGGCAGTGCGTGGGCGGACTCGACTGTCCATCCGAGTTCCGCCATGCTGTTCATTGCCGACTTCTGCTTTTTCGCGGGCGCGCCGTGCCGGGAGCTGGCCGCCAGGTGGATAGAGGAAAAGGGCCGTTTTACAATTATGGTCCCCCAGAACGGGCAGTGGTCGTCGGTGATTAGACAGGTTTACAAAGACGCGGCAAAACCTATTGTGCGCTACGCGCTGAAAAAAGAGTATGATATATTTGACCGTGAAAAGTTAATGAAGATGTCGCGGATACTGCCGGCCGGATATGAAATCAGAATGATAGACGAGAGGATATACCATATGGCAGGAAAAGAGGAGTGGTCGTCTGATCTCTGTTCGCAGTTTCCGACGTTTGCCGATTACAGGGAGCGGGGAATCGGAACGGCTGTGCTCTTTGACGGTACGCTGGCTGCCGGAGCTTCTTCCTACACGGTTTATCAGGGCGGTATTGAAATCGAGATCGATACAAAGGAGGAACACCGCCGCCGGGGACTTGCCAGGGCATGCGCCGCCAGGCTGATTCTGGAATGTCTGGACAGAGGGCTGTATCCCGCCTGGGACGCACACAACAAGGCATCACTGGCCCTGGCCCTGAAGCTGGGATACCATTTTGACAAGGAGTATGAGGCATTTGAAATCTGTAAACAGGACAGTTGACGGCTGTTCAATTATTATAAGCAGAAGGAGATTAGTATGAGATATGCAAAAGCAGTGCTGCTGGGCGCCTTCTGCGCCTTACTGCTGGCCGGCTGCTCCGGAAAAGGAGAAGCAAACGTGCAGAGTACGGGAAAAGTAAGCAGCCCGGAAAGTACGGTGACGGAAGATGCGGGAGAACCGGAAAGACCGCCTGAGACAACGCAGAGCCAGAAGATAGTACAAGGATCTGAGACAACATTTCCGGAGATGTCGCAAACGGCCGGGTTGGAGGAACACTCCGACGGGGAGCAGGAGCGCTTTGAACGGGTTGAGACGAAAGATTACATCTTCGAATTTCCGGCCGGATGGCAGGGAAAATACAGGATTGAGGATAAGGATGGAACTCCCCCCTATGTGTTGGTACAGCAAAAAGCATCTTATGAAAAAATGGGTGACGGGCTGCTGTTTGGAATTGCAGCGTATCGGGATGGGAGTTATGTAAACTTACCGGATTACCATATATGGGCTTATGACAAGGAAACTGTTTATGTAATGTCGGAGCCTACGGACGTCTGCTTTTACACGGAAGATGAGGCGGTGAGGGCCGAGTATTCGGACATGGCAGCCTCCATTGAAGCAATCAGGAAAACATTCCGCGTGAAGGAGGGGAATGCCGGGTACGACGGCGACCAGTACATATTTCCAAACAGCAGCTATATTTATTTAAAAGAAGAAGACCTGTGGAACCTGACACAGGAGAGTCTGCGCATTGCCAAAAATGAGATTTTTGCCAGGCATGGATATCAGTTCAGAACGCAGGAGCTTGCCGAATATTTCAGCAAACGCGACTGGTATGAGGGAAAGATTCCGGCCGGTGAGTTTGATTCCGGTGTTTTTAACGAGTTTGAAGCGGCAAATGTAAGTCTGATTGCAAAATATGAAGAACAGAAGAAAACGCAGTGATAATCATGATATGATTCCCCTTAAGAAGACAAGGTAAATAACCAAAATCTACTTAAGGGGGATTTTTTATGTTAAATCATCACATACAAGAGAATGGAGAGGCGGCGGCATCAAAGAATCTATAGATGGCCATGGTACTTCGTTTGATATTGGGAGTAATTGGAAAAAATAATCAAAAAAACATTGACAATAAAGTTAGTATGTGCTAACCTTATTTGTGGGTTAGAAAGAACTAATTTTGGTTTGTGTGTCCTAATGTCATGCGTGAAAAGGTGATGATATGGAAAGGGAGGTAAATATGCCAATCTCAATGGGTATGGTAGGTTCGTCCTACACAATAAAGAAAGTGAGCGGAAATTCCGACGTGCGTTCCCATCTTCATTCAATGGGATTTAATGAAGGCACTTCTGTGAAGCTGATTACACAGCTTAATGGTGACGTTATCGTCCATGTGAAAGAATCCAGAGTGGCAATCAATAAAGAGCAGGCCAGACACATCCTGGTATGATTCGTATGTCGGATGCGATTAATAGTTGATATAAAAGAGATAATGGAAGATTGACGGGAAGGAGTATCATAATGACACTGAAAGAAGCAAAAGTGGGTTCCACTGTAAAAGTAGTCAAGATTCACGGGGAGGGGGCCTATAAACGGCGTATTATGGATATGGGCATCACGAAGGGAAGCGAGATTTATGTGAGAAAAGTGGCGCCTTTAGGAGATCCGGTTGAAGTAACCGTCAGGGGATATGAGCTTTCTCTGCGAAAGGATGATGCTGACTGTGTGGATATTGAGGAAATAAGCGCCTGAGACACGGCAGCATAAAATTTTAATGAATGGTTAGCTTGGAATAACTAATATTGTCAGGTAAATAAAGTAACAGTTCATGCTGTCTGAACGGTTACTAAATAAATGTGAGAATGGCAGGAGGATGAAAAAATGGCAATACATATTGCATTGGCAGGCAACCCAAACTGCGGTAAAACAACTATGTTTAACGCACTTACGGGAGCAAATCAGTATGTTGGAAACTGGCCGGGAGTAACGGTTGAGAAGAAGACAGGGAAACTGAAAGAGAGTAAGACAGGAGAGGAAGTGAATATCACCGATCTTCCGGGGATCTATTCCCTTTCTCCATACACACTGGAGGAGGTTGTTTCCAGGGACTTTATTTTAAATGAGAAACCGGACGTTATTATCGATCTGGTGGATGCGACTAATATTGAAAGAAACCTGTATCTGACGACACAGCTTCTTGAAACCGGAATTCCGGTGGTGCTTGCCCTCAATATGGCCGATCTGATGAGGAAAAATGACATCAGGATTGATGTGGAGGCATTATCAAAGAAGCTGGGCTGCCCGATTGTTGAGACGTCCGCTCTCAGGAAGACGGGCCTTAAGGAAGTGGTGGAAGAGGCGGTCGGCGCGGCAAAGAAGGCGCAGGAACCTGAACTTCGTCCCATCTTTGACAACTGGGTTGAGTCGAGAGTGGAACAGATTGAATCCGAACTTCCCGCAGGCGTGCCGGAAGGTGAAAAAAGGTGGTATGCCATCAAGCTGCTGGAACAGGATAGTAAAGTTCTGGAACAGTTTGGGCTGGCAGCCGGAAACCGGTATTCTAAATATGCCGGTGAACTTGAAAAAGAATATGACGATGACGCTGAATCCGTCATCACGGATCAGAGATACCAGTATATTCAGAAGCTGATTGAAACGACGGTTAAGAAACCGGCGGCTAAAATGAGTGTTTCAGACAGGATTGACAGCATTGTCACAAACAGGATTCTGGGAATCCCGATTTTTGTCCTTGTTATGTGGGGTGTTTACTATGTTTCCGTAACAACACTGGGAACTCTTGTGACTGACTGGACCAATGACACCTTTGTAGCCGCTGTCCAGGGATGGGCCGGAGGGCTGCTTGAAACGGCCGGTGCATCGGTACTGATGACCAGCCTCGTTGTGGACGGAATTATAGGCGGCGTCGGAGCTGTTCTCGGATTTGTTCCACAGATGGCGATCCTGTTCCTCTTCCTGTCCATTTTGGAAGACTGCGGCTACATGGTGCGTATCGCATTTGTAATGGATCGCGTATTCCGCCATTTCGGACTTTCCGGCAAGAGCTTTATCCCGCTGCTGATTTCATCCGGCTGCGGAATTCCGGGCATTATGGCATCTAAGACGATTGAGCAGGATAACGACAGGCGTCTTACCATTATGACGGCTACCTTTGTACCCTGCGGCGCAAAACTTCCGGTTATTGCCCTGATGGGAGGAGTTATGGCCGGCCATATGACAGGCAGCGCGGCTATCGGCGGTATGATGGCGCCTCTCATGTACTTCCTCGGAATTGGAGCAGTACTTGTCTCGGCTATCATGTTAAAGAAGACAAAACCATTTTCCGGCAAACCGGCTCCTTTTGTAATGGAGCTTCCGGCTTACCATATTCCTTCCGCAAAGACGGTGCTTCTCCATGTCTGGGAGCGTCTGAAAGGATTTATCATCAAAGCGGGAACCATTCTGTTCCTGGCTTGTGTAGTAATGTGGGCGTTATCAACCTTTGGCTTTGAGAACGGGGCTTTCGGCATTGTGGAAGAGTCCTCCGCTTCTCTTCTCTCCGTAATTGGCGGAGCGATTGCAATTGTGTTCCGTCCGCTCGGCTTTGGCGAGTGGCAGCCGGTGGCGGCTTCGATTTCCGGCTTTACGGCAAAAGAAGCAATCGTAAGTACGATGGGAGTTCTGGCCAATGTATCGGAGGAACTTTCCGAGGATCCGGATGCAGTTGCGGCAGCTATCCAGTCATGGTTCCCGTCCGCGGTTGCAGCCTTCTCCTTCCTGGTATTTAACCTTCTGGATTCACCGTGCCTGGCGGCGATTGCCACGATGGCGCAGCAGTTCCAGTCCAGGAAATGGTTCTGGTTTGCCATTCTTTACCAGAACATCTTTGCCTATGTCGTTGCCCTGTGCATTTATCAGCTGGGCGGTCTGGCAGCCGGCGTTGTAGCGTTTAACGTGTGGACCGTTATTGCATTAATCTGTCTGGCATTTATGCTCTTTATGCTGTTCAGGCCGGATCCGTACAGGGCTCAGAAGTCTTATGCAAGAAGCTCGGTGGAAGCGGCTTCCTGATTTTATATTTTGCCGGAGTGATAATCTATAAAGTATATGATATAATAAAAAAGACGGTTACCCGTCATGCAAAGAAACGAAACTGACGAATATGAACGGTATCGGTACAGATACCAGAAAAGAGGATGCGGTATGCATACAATTGATATTATCATCTTAACAGTGGTAGCGGCTCTGCTGCTTCTGGCACTCCGCTCCACTCTGAGGCATTACGGCGGCAAGGGAGGCGGCTGCTGCGGTTGTTCCGGCTGTTCGGGAGGAAGCTCTTCCTGCAGCGCCGGAGGCAGTGTGGAGCCGTTTATGGCTGCCGGGAAACCGGCAGGTACGGACACTCTCTCCAAAACGCTTCAGATTGAAGGAATGCACTGCGGCGCTTGCAAACAGTCCGTGGAGAGCGCCCTGGCCGGAATAAACGGAGTTGTCTTTGCCGATGTTAACCTTGAAAAGGGAACGGCAAAGGTGGTGATGAGAGAAAATGTGGAGGATGCCCTTTTTAGAGAAGCCGTGGAAGACAAAGGATTTCAATTAAAGGGGATTCTGAAGGCGGGTACTTAAACGCAGCATTAAAATAAAAGTAGAAACGGCGCAGGATTTTGAGTCCTGCGCCGTTTGCCGGTATATACACCTTAAAAAAGCAGGTGTACGACCGGAGCTGCCAAAATAAGTGAAAGTACAACCCTCTCAAACCAGATGATCAGTATATCCTTCAGGCTGAGCTTGATATCCGTTCCGAGGATACACGGAATAGATGCCGAGAAGAACAGAATCTCGGAAACACATACGATTGCAATGACTGCCTGTGTGGCCGGAGTAGCTGTGGCTACGATATTCGCCGGCAGGAACATCTCTGCAAGGCTGATTGCACAGCCCTTTGCAACCATAGCTGCTTCGGAGCCAAAGCCCAAAAGCATGGTGAACGGGAGGAAAAGATATCCCAGAATGTCAAATACCGGTGTGAAGGCCGCAAGTACAAGTCCGAGGAAACCGATTGCCATCAGGGTAGGGCCGATGTTAAGAGCCATGTTCAGGCCGTCCACAAAGTTTTTGACAAGACCGTCCACAAATTTAGGAGCGCGTGAACAGGCATGTAACCCCTCGTCAAAGGCGGTGGAAACAAGCTTGCCTTTTTCTACTTTCGGTTCTGGAGTTACTTCCATGTTGTTATATCCCTTATCAGATTTTTTGCACAGCGGATAGATTCGTGTAGTAATGGCTGTAACAACAAAGGTGATAATCAGCGTGGTCCAGAAATACAGGTTCCAGTGATCCATAAGACCAAGCGTCTTTGCTACGACGATCATAAAGGTGGCGGATACGGTGGAGAAGCCGGTGGCAATAATGCTGGCCTCTTTTTCGGAATAAAAGCCTTCCTTGTATACACGGTTTGTAATCAGCAGTCCCACGGAGTAGCTTCCCACGAAGGAGGCAACCGCATCGACGGCAGAACGTCCCGGCGTCTTCCAGATTGGTCTCATAACCGGTTTCATAAATACACCGATAAATTCCATGAGTCCGTAGTTAATCAGGAAGGACAGGAATACGGCCCCTACCGGTACAAGAATCGTGACCGGGATTACCACTTTATTAAATACGAAAGGCAGCATATCCGGGGTGTGGAAGCTTTCCGGCCCCCAGCCGAAGATGGCCATTCCGACGACTCCGATACCGATTACTTTGAAGATTGAGAAAATAGTTGTTACGGCATCCTTGTTCCAGGTTTTCCGGACAAACGGAAGAATGGCGCCCACGACAACGATCAGGCCCGCATAAACTACTTCAAAATAAGGAATCGAGCGGAGTCCTGTTACAATATGGTCAATGGGAATTGAACTTTTTCCGCCTACGCTGATGGTAACAAAAAACATAAAAATGCCAATCAGGTTCAATAGGATGAATTTCAATACATTCGAACTGCTTCTTGCATTATCTGTCATATTCTTTTCCATATCTTGTTCCCCTTTGCTTAAAATTTAATTTGATACGTATCATGTGAATAAAGTATAACAGAAATAAAAAAACAAATAAGCTTTTACACAATATTAACAGCTAACATCCATGAGAATGTCATTATTTTATATGAAATATACATAAAACTACTGATTTTACCGCCTAAATTGGGCGAAAGGTAGTAAGATTGTTAAAAGTATGATAAAATTGAGCTGGAATTAAGGAATGATTTATAAGAATAAAAGGAAAAAGGGTATTACTTCTATGAAAATGAACCTGAAAAATAAAATCACGTTTAATATCTGCGTTATCGTTACCTTGTCTCTGGTCGTAATGTGTACATCTCTCTACGCCATGTCGGCTTCAATCCTCAGTGAGGATTCCAATACCTTTACCGAGGTTCAGATTCTGAGGGCGCAGGAAAAGATAGAGCTTCAGGTCGATAAGATAAGGCTGGAAACCCTGGCGCTTTCCAGAGAACAGCGGGTGCGGAATTTCTTTAAAGGAGAACTGGGTACGGATGAGCTGAACCGTTTCCTGACGGATACAATGGAGGCTATGAACCGGGAGTCGGAGAGCTATTATTATAAAGACTTGTTTTGTCTGGGAATGGACGGGGTAATTATATCATCAACCATGCCAAATGCCATGTATGTGGATCTTTCGAGCAGGAAATATGTCCAGGACAGTTTTAAGAAAAGCACGACAGAGACAAGTGATATTCTGATTGCTCTGACGGATCAGGCAAGCATTGTCAATACGACTCATCCCATATTTGACGAGAACGGCGAGATGCTGGGGCTGTTCGGCATTGCCATCCGGGCGGAAAAATTTGTGGGATTTATCAAGAATTATGCGATTGGAGAGAGCGGATATTTTTCCATTGTGGATTCAAACGGCCTCATTCTGTCCCACCGGGAGCCGGAGCAGATCGGGAAACCGGCCGTCGATGTGCTTCCTTTTTTCAGCGATATGAGCGGGGAGGATACAGGGGAAATCTATAAGCATGTGGATCGTGAATACGTCTGTTCCTATAAAAAAATGGATCAGAATGACTGGATTCTCTACACCCTGATGCCCAAGAGGGAGCTGGCTGCAAAATCACTGCAGCTTTTAAAATCCGTTATCATATTCGGGACAATCATTTCCGGCTGTGCTATTTTTGCCAGTATTTACTTCTCAAATAAAATTTCCTCTCCGATTGACAGCATCACGCAGTATATTAACAGCGCGGAGAGCGGGAACGAGATTTTGGGCAATTCGATCAGCGAGACAATTGAAAACATAAAGACGAACAATTTTGATAAGGAGGCGCACGCGCTGATTCAGAAATCCAGGAAGCTGACGGCGTCGCTGGAGATGAAATCTTACCTGACAGCCCGCTTCCTGTCTGCACTGTCCCACGATATCAGGACTTCGCTGACACTGATTAAAGGATATTCGAAGGGGATTTTATCCGGTCTTGTGGAGGATGAGGAGACAAAGGAGAGGTTTATCCAGGAAATCTACAGAAGCGCCGACACGCTGGAGCGGATTTCCTACGATGTTCTGGACAGCACCTATGAGGCGCAGAACAGTGAGCAGATAAAGATGGAGCCGGTATCCGCAGAGACGTTCTGTGAATCTCTCTATCAGAACGCGCAGGCTTATGTGGAGAATTCAGACCGGTTATTTGAAGGAAGTCTTGAGAAGGTGGAAGGAGAGCTGTATATCAGCGATGTGAAAATCCTTCGTGTATGGCAGAATATGCTGAGCAACGCAGTAAAATATTCGGCGCCCTATTCAACGGTTACGATACGGATCGCCTTGGAAAACGGAAAATTCCTGTTCCAGGTATCGGATCAGGGGGCGGGAATCTGCGAAGAGGAGCAGGAGTATATCTTTGATATGTTTTATAAAGGTGATCCGACCCAGAAGGAGAGCTACGGCCTTGGACTTTATGTGTCAAAACAGATTCTGGAAGCCCATGGTTCCCGGATGTGTTTTTATTCCGTTCCGGGAGAGGGCAGCACATTCTGGTTTGAACTTCCGGCCGGAAGCAGAGCTATTTAAGCTCTGCCTCAAACATATAGCCGACGCTCCGGATTGATTTGATATAGCCTTCTCCTACGCCCAGCTTCAGGCGGAGACGCTTTATGTAGGTATTTACGATATTTTCATCGTAAAGATCGCTTTCCCACACATCGACCAGGATTTGTTTCCTGCTGACCGCATTAAACGCATGATCAACGAGGTAAAGTAAAAGGCGGAATTCCGTATTGGACAAACGGATTTCCTCGTCATCCTTTGTGACCCGGTAGGCGCTCCGGTATATCTTATAGCCATCAAATTCAATCGGCGTTTCCATGGTCCGGGATGCCTTGAACCGTTCCGTGCGCCCGATATGGGCGCGTACTCTGGCGAGCAGCTCCACCGGATCGAAGGGTTTGACTATGTAATCATCGGCGCCGGCGCCCAGGGCCTCCACCTTGTCAAAGGAGGCGGCGTTGGCGCTCAGCATGATGATAGGAACATTTCCCTGTTTCCGGATCCGCCTGCACACCTCCACTCCGTCCATTCCCTGCATATTGATATCCAGGATAATGAGATCCACCGTCTCATCATAGAGCGCGAGTGCATCCTTGCCGTTTCCGGCGCACAGGGTCTGGAAATTATAGAGCTTCATATATTCTTCCAGCATTCTCACGACACGCTTGTCGTCATCTACAATCAATATCTTTTTCATGGATACATTCCCCTTTAATATGATAAGCTGTAACAGTTCAGACAGCATGAACTGTTATGTTCACACCCCGCGGAACATTACCGTGTTAACAGTAACATCTTTTACTCTTATTATAGAAAGGTTTCTCCTGGAAAGCAAGAGGCGGAGTTGTGCAATGTGACTGTTCGATGGAGATTTAACTGAGGTGTGGAGGACGCGTCCGGAACGGACCATGTCCGGTGTGGTGAGGGGGATGGCTGAGTCTTCCGTCCCCGTGGGAAGTTGGTTGTGGAGGGGGGAATCCGGCCGGAATGAATTGCTGCGGGGACCGTTTGCACTCTTTGGAGTGCGCAACAGTGCTAAGCTCGTGAGGGACCTCGCCAAGCACCGGCGGACTCCCATGTCCCCTCCGCAATT
>Ga0129310_1000900_pt1 | contig 30485 bp, 38 predicted proteins | sample Go1ome_2_FD_94433 | JGI IMG/M metagenome (GOLD analysis project Ga0129310, IMG submission 94433) | Western lowland gorrila individual fecal microbial communities from Wisconsin, USA - Go1022A metagenome | ecosystem: Host-associated > Mammals > Digestive system > Large intestine > Fecal | place... | reverse complement strand
GCATTTCTTGAATTACATTCAATCGTTGAAACTGCCAAGAAACACAACAAGACTCCGTTCAATGCAATTCAAGCCTTATTTGAGGCTTGACGATTCTTCATGCACCTATCGCTGAATAGTTACCTGCTATTGAAATACTTGTTGACTATTGAAAATCCGACTTCAACAGTTTTTGTCAGATACCTGACATATGCAATTCCATCAACGCATCTATTTTGCGTTTAATAATCTTTGAGCGTTCTGCGATTTCAGCTTGTAGCTTTTCGCTGTCCATTTCCGAGAATGTTTTGCCCACATGTGCAAATCTATCCTTTGTTGCATTGTTCTCTTCTGTTCTTTCCATAATTCTCCTTATTAAATTGTTATACAAAGTCGAGGATATTGAAGTCCTCTATACTGTCTGGCACCTTAAACTCTTTCTTTGGCTTGGAAATCTCTACAATCTTGTGAGTTTGCAAGTAGAAGGTGACGTAATCATGGATGTTCTTCTTGCACTCCTCGCTGTTCTCCATGAATTTCTCATAGAATTGGTTGCCATCCATCTCGTGGAAGACCTTTCCTGCATGTCGTTTCTCCTTGTCCGTAGCTTTTGAAGCCTTGACCGTCTTCACGGCTGTATCTATGTCCTCAAAACTTGTTCCTTTTGCTTGCGGTACATCGGCATCGTCCTCATCGTCTGAATACTTCACACCGACATCTTCTATGCGGACATTTGTAAACACATCATCCAGTAGTTCATCAGGAATCCTTGCCGTGTTCTTTGGTGGATCCTCGAATGTCACGTCATTCTCAGACACAGGCTCTGACTCAGTTTGCTTCTGTACCGTTTCTTCTTTCTTTCGCAGTTGGGACACATTGAAAAGGCTTTTGCCTACAAGTGCCATCGGGTCGATGGGTGGCTTTTCCTCTTCTTCCTTATTGTTCGCAACTTCAAGGAGCAACTTGTTGTAAAAATAGATAGTCCAGACATTGAATGCAACCAAAACTATCATGAATATACTTTCCATTGTCATGCTTATTCCTTTTTATTTGTCATACATTCCAGTCATCTATCTCTTTTCTCAGCAAGCCGTTGATTTCTTCCTGGTTCTCTTCAAGATGTCTCTCAAGAATAAGGTCGATATAACCACCAACTGTCAACTCATGCTTTGCGAGCACACTGACAATCCTCGAAATTCTCTTGTGTATCTCACGACTGATATAAACGCATTGACGAGTCTTTATCTCGTTTCGTTTGAGAAATGCAGCATCATAACTTTCAGAAGAAACCTTGGATGGCTTGCGTGAAGTTGACGGTTTGTCGGTCTGCGAGCGTTGTGGTTTCTTTCCCGCCTCTTCTTTCTCTTCGGTATCCTTCACTGGGTTTTGGGAAGCTCCGTCAAGAATGGATGCCGTTGTCGTGCCAATCTTGCTCTTGCCAATAGAGGCAATGAGCAGATTTTCATCTATTGCGTCAGTGTTGATTTTTCTGCTTACCATAGGCTCATGTCTTTATGATTTCACAAATCTCGTCGGACAACTCCTTGATGCCACTCCCTCGCAACAGGTTTGGGTCTGATGGAAAGATGGTGGAACGGAACACTGCCTTTCTGTTCTCCGACAGCTCTCTTCTGAAACGTTTGCTGTCTGGCAGTCGTGTGTTGAGAACCGAATAGTCGAGAGACTTGAACATACCTTCATATACATCATACAAACTCGTTCGTTCTCGTTTGTCAACCATTGTCCAAAAGAAGGCAAGTTTCTTGGTGACCGACCAACCCTGTGTCAAAAAGTTGTCGTGGAACAACTGCATGAAGCTCATTGCGCTTTCTACAACAAAGCGGTCTGCGCTGACGGGTACAAAGATGTAATCCATCTGAGACAAGGTCTTCATGACGCCCTCACTTTTGATAGTTCCAGGCATGTCAAAGAAGATGAAGTCAAGTTTAACCTCTGTTTCATTCAACACTGTCTCTGCGTCGTCAAGCGCATTGACAGCATTGCTTCTCGTTACGCTGAAGGACTTCTTGCCCAGCTTTTTGAAATGCTCACAGGCTTGCGCCTTGAAATAGTCGCTGCTTTTGATGAGTTCCAGTTCCTCGTCTCGCAGGTCTGCAAGGTTGTATTGTGGCTCGTCACAATCTATGACCGCCACATTGTAGCCCTTGACATTGTGAAAGTAGTTGGCTACAAGAGCCGTGATGGTGGACTTTCCTATTCCACCTTTCTGTGTCGCGAATGCAACAAATCTTGTTTTACTCATATCTTTAACTTTTTAAATTGTTGATAACTCACTTCTATAATATTCTGCCAATTTAACGATGTGGACACATAAGAGTCCATGTCTATAATTCATTGCTTCATTATGGAGACCTTGAACCATTGCAATGCTTTATCATTTCCATACGACAGTACGACAGTGAATCAGTAAGTCTGTACGTCAGTAGCGCATCATTGATGCAAGGCGATACTGCAATAATGACAGATTTATTCACTTCTACAAATGCTTGTTTCACCATATTTTCAAATCATTAGTTCGATGTTTACGGCTGCAAAGTAACAACGAAAAATCCGAAAAACAATGGTTTTCAAATCCTGTGGCAGCATGTTGCCGATAGTTGCAGTGGTTGTCTGGGGTGCATCTGTTCCAAGGGCGCTTTTTTAGCCGTAATTTTGCACCCGAAAGGCAAAGCGATGGATAGCGCATCCATATCGTTCCGAGAAGAACTAAGGCTTGATGCTCCGCAAAGGACTGGATTTCCCGAACAGCTTCCATTCGGGATGGGGACGGCTTCTTACCAAGGCTAACTCCAATCCACCCTAAGCGGATTTTTATGTCCTCAAAGACATAGCAAGGTATGTTTTGAGTTACTCAAAACCTTTGGAGTTACTCTCCAAAGACCTTGCCCTGCCGGGTTGGTAGCCTCTCCGAAGTCGGGCTCCCCATGTTCCAATCTGCCGATATGTTGTATGGTTCCATCATAGCTATATGCACCGCTTGTTCCATTTTGGTATGAACAAAAAAAAAGGATGGCAAGAGTTTTAATCCTACCATCCTTTTACAATTCATGGAGAAGTCTTATGGCAACCAGTTGTTCTCCATGAACCAAAGAAAAGGCTTATCTAATTCTTACACCTTTTCCATTTAGTACTTCACCTCTAATATCATCAGTTTTACATAAATACAAGTCGTAGCCAATGGCTGTAATATCGCAATATCTTGGAGGAGTAATGACTTTTCCACTTGGTGACATCAACCCATACCAACCAATGTCTGCTTCATATTTTTTGCAATTTGCAGTCTTTTGATAAGGTGTTGGTTCTGCTTCTGCCGTTTCACCTGTTAAATTACCCTCATCATCATAGTTCTTTGCCGTAGTATATCGTATTTCATCGGTATCATACAATAATCTGTCAACATTACTAATCAAGAAATCGTCAATCAATTCACCTTGCAAATTATATTTGCGAAGAGTGTGGTCTTTCATTGTTGCAGTAATACTATTACCAGAGATCCAGAGGTCTGCTTCCATGAAAGGCAATATTGGTTTCAGATTTTCTGTAAGAACACTCTGCATACCTCCTTTACTTACTACAAAGAAAGAATCTTTGGGCGAAATAGCATCATATTCCGCTTTCAACATCCAATTTCCTTTTTTGTCTATCAAACCAAATTTGTCACGTTTGTTGTTATGTATTACGCAATGCCCATTGTGGAATACATATCCTTCCGCACCAGTGATATATGGAATGTTCAAGTCGATAACCACATTTCCTTTGGCATCGATGAATTTTATCATTCCGTTGTCATCTACGGAAGCCAAGCCATCAGAGAATACCCATGCGTGCTTGTACTGAGGCTTGATAGCTATTTCACCCGTCAGCATATTGAAGTAACCACGAGCATCGCCGTTACTATAACAGACAAGTGAGTCGTCCCCCAATGGTTTTGAAATCCAATGTATGCCCTTGACTGTCTTCTTGCCATCACGAGTCTCCACATATCCATCCGTTTCATAGGTACGGCTATAGTAAGTGGCATTTCTTGACAGGTACTGCGAGTCATAGTAGGAGTCATCCAAATATTTCGCAGCATTCACTTTCTTGTAAACAAACTCGTATAGCGCATTACCTCCAGCACATGCAAACACAAACATGATGAACGCAAAACAGCCTCCAACAACACGTCGAATAAACTTGCCATACTTAGATTCATCCTTCATTCCAAGTATCACGGTGAACCATTCTGCTGTTGCTGAAATAATACCTGTCAGCCCTTTCCAAAATAAAATAATTGCTCTTTTCATATGCCCATTATTTTAAGCTTCTACTTATTTTCCTCTTCATCAAAGGCTTCATCTGCCAATCTGCCATAGCAACCAAGACGTTCTTCCTTTGACATCGGTTCTGCACAAAAAGCAGCCTCATTCTTCATTTGAGAAAGACGAGAAAAGAAATTCATACGGGTCGTGGTGTCTTTGCGCATGGAAGCACGTGTTCCTTCTGAACTATAATCAAAATTACGAGCATTGCGGATAGACATCGACATAGCAACTTCCATTGAGTCTTGATTCGCCCCCATGTAAGTGAATGTCCAGCCTTCTTTGCGAAGCTTTTCCACAAGCGCCTTGATGCTACTACCATTATATTCTTTGGACGCATTCTCATAACCGTCAGTAATGATAGTAACAACAACCGCAACATCCTCAATGTCTTTGATCTGTTTATGCATCGCAGTAAGGGTGAATCCCATAGCATCGTATAAAGGAGTTGAACAACATGGTTCATAGTCGTTCATGCTCAACGGATGCGCTTTACACACAGGAACTTTGTCAAAAACATTACATGTCTCACAGCTACAAAAAGTAACCAGTGAAACGAAATGCTCCTGTGTGTCGGCAAATTTCTCTTGCGCTTTCTTGATTCCAACCAAGGTTTCGTTGAACCCATCCACTGCTGCTTGACGTATTCTCTGCATAGAACCACTACGGTCAAGGATTATCACATTGAAGATTTGAGTCTTCTGCATTGCAGTCTTGTCTTTTATATCTTCCATATTATCTGATATTTTTTGTGTTATAAACTTTATTTGTTTATGTGTATAGAGTAAAACAAGTAACCATTCCTATCATCAAAGTATATAAAAATCCCTCAGCCCATTCGATTTTATATCAAATTGAGCTGAGGGAGACAATTTTCTTTATTAGTAATTCTTTACTTTACCTATTAATTGATGATATCAATATCATTTCTTACACCTGGAGATATTCAAGTACACTCTCCCAATTAGGAAATTCTTGACTTCCAAAGCGAAGCCATTCTCCCTTGAATCCACTTGTTCCATGTTTTCCTCTATCATCAATGATATAATCACCTCTGAGTAGATTCTTGTGGTGAGAGAGAATTAGACGTTTACAATAATACTTGTCCAAATGTCTATTTATCCATTCCACTTTGTCTGACCATGTTGTTGGATTACTCCAAGGAGAGGTTGAAAGGATATAAACATCGTATTTACCACTTTGTTGTAAGGCATACATAGCCTCGACAGCACCTTTCACAGGTGGTAGATAAGAAACGATGTTCGGCACTTCATCATATCTTCCTGCATATTCCTTGCGAAGTTCATCGCCAATCAGTTCCAATCCTGCATGAAAATCCATCAGTACTCCACCCATATCAACATAGACAATCTTCTTTGCCGTTGGTTTCTCTGAATCCAAATCACCCAGTTCGTTGGTGACAGACTTTTTGATGAGTTCTTGAGTTTTGTCTCGCTTGTCATAGTTATCACGCAACTCCATCAATATTCCACACAGTTCCGTTGGTGTCAATATCGTCTTGTATGGATTGTTCTCGCCAGTAGAATGTGCCAGTACTATCCCCCTTGTTTGCATCAGAGCTGCACGGAAACGTTCATTTTGTTCAAACATTGCCTTGTAAGCACGATGAATCAAATCTTGGTATGCTTGGCTTTGTCTGTCTATTGCCTTTCCTTTCCACCAAACTATTTGGTCTGTCTGCCATGATGTTACACTCATCTTTCTTGCATTGCCACCTTTCATGCTGCATATCTGAAGTTGCTTGTTGATGTCTTGTCTCTTCAACGACTGAAGGAATCCCTCCATGCTGCCACATACCATTCCATCGAGACGAAATCCATTGCTGCACAGATTGCTCAATACATTTGAAGGATAAAGACCATTTGACCGTATATCCAACGTATTGGTCTCTGGATCATACATATCCTTCAACTCATGTCCATTACGTGAGGTTACCTTATTATTTTCTTCCATAGATTGTTTCAATTATCATACTTCATACGAAACTTTATTGTCTGTTATCTTGTATTACCTGTTTATAAATTCCAATGTCGATTCTTCATGAACTTTTTGCATTTAACACAAAAACTGTTTGTCTTTGCAAATGGATTTCCTCCTTTAGCGTTTTGCATCATGCAATTCGTATCAGTGCAATGTCGTAATCCTTGTGTATGACCTATTTCATGAAGCATCACACTAAACAATTGCTCGTAACCATGAGGACGGTACGATGAGAATACCGCTACACCTGTACCAATGCCACTTGCAAGTCCCATTATACCACTATGAGGTCGGTTACGGAAATTGTCCAATCCTATATCTGCTTGTGTCAGTCCAATGACGATGGTAGAATCTGATTTGAATATTTTCAATTGCTTATTCAGCAAATCAGCTCTATAACGTACATGATCTTTTCTTTTTGTTGTCATCGCTTTTTTATCCAAAGTTATGTTGCCTACATATTTACATTTAGGATAATGTGCTTTTAAAGAGTCCAGCATTGCTTCACGCAAGTTTTTTGATACATTCCCCAAAGTGTACAAACAAACAGTTGGTACAGTTTTAGAGGTCACAGTGTCCTTTGTTACGTCTTGAACACCAACCTCGTTATTGTGATTGCAGCTAAGCAAACACATACTGAAGCATATACAACACAAAAGAAGTCCTTTCTTAACAATCATTGTCATATGTTTTTTATTTGTTGTAATAATTCTCCCATCTGTTAATAGTCAAACATCAAACACTTATTTGCATCCTCAGACACCAATGCTTTATTCTCCAATGCGTCTGACTTGATCTTATTCTGCGCATTCTTCCCTATATGCCATCCGTCACACCATGCACATTTGTAAACAGAAAAATGCACACCATGCTTCTTTCCCATTGCTTCTGCTGCTCTTAGTGCAACTTTCTTATTAGGATAAGGAATCTTAGGTTTTCCATTCCGGCGAGATATATGGCTATACCTGCTGAATATCCCAAAAGCATTGTGCGTGACAAAAATGTTTCGCCACGCGCCCTTTCTTGTCAATTGATTCCAAATGGCAAGTATACAATTCTCAATACTTATTCTACATACATTCATTAGCGATAAATTTCTTAATGAAGTCTTATGATAGGCGTTATATGACAACTATCGTATGTTTTTTCCTTGCGGTTTCTTCACCACGAAAGCCTTCTACTTCATAAATCTTAAATATTCCTCTCTTTAAAGGAGTTAGTTCGTATGTTGCAGTAGATTCGTCTGCACCTTCTAACATGTACCTTTCTTCTTGGGAAGATACATATTTGCAGTTATATTCCACATGAAAAGCTGTTTTATCATACTCTATACGATATTCAATGCCGACAGAGCCATAAACTCTGCCTTTGAATGTCAAGTGCTCACCATTAAGTTTTATTACCTGCATAACCTTTTTGTTTATATGTAATGAAAATTGTGATAGTTAAACACAGATAGTGAAGTTCTTTCAGCATCCATGTCTTTGATACGCTGTGGTATTTCGCATAGAGGGATATCCTCGTCAAGTAGCCAACGTAAGTGTCCAAACATGATGGTATTGGACTTTAGAATCTCCTGTTGTGTAGCCATGACACCATATTCCACCGCTTCTTGCTCCTCAGATATTATCATGCCAGAGAACAGCCCATGCAGACCTTCTGCACTTGCAAACTTATCAGCATGACACCATATACCAATCAGATTACCACCATGCTTGCGCAAATGGAAACTGTGTGGGTGTCCAACAATGATTTTGTCAAATTCATCCTTAGTGTCATCCTCTCGATAGAACAGCCCTTTGTCTGAGCCATGTCCAAGTAGCATGATTCGTTCTTGTGTAGAAACATGATGCAACAAATGCTCCATTTTTTTATTAGAGCAATTACTGCTAACCATATTTGCATCCATACCCTCATATAGTGTAGAGAGTACAGAAGTCGTTCTGTCTTTTGGATGTACAACTAACATACTTACTTCTCGTATTTCTTCAACATTTCCTTTACATCGTCCATTGGTTGAAAAGGCACGATGATTTCCAAGTCCTTATTGATAATGCAATAAGCATTCTCTTCGTCATTATCTTCCATTCCGAAACCATCCTCATCAGCAAAGTAGCGTCCATCGGGATATATTGTCCAGCAGATGGCACAAACACCATTTCTGAAATTGTCATATCTGCCGAACCAATATCGAACAGATTTACATCCATTGAAATCAGGACATCCCTTATATATTGCATCAAAATCGATCTCGTTATCTGTCACAAGAAGGCTTCCGTCTTCACTTACAAGTTGCCTTGTCTTACCTGTTTCCTTATTGATGATGGTGTAACTTCTTCCTTCACCACTAAACACTGCCATATTCTCACCTATATCGTAGGCATCCTTTAAATTATTCTTGTCCATATCCGTAAGTTTTTATTTGTTGTAATAATTTTCCCATCTGTAAATTCCACTGATTACATTCATGTCCTCACGAAACTTTTCCATGTCAGGAACATTCATGACTGAAGTTGATATTGTCTTCAATGCTTTGGTTCTATAATCAATGGTCTCAAATGTAACTTTGACCTTTTTGTCTGATAGAAAAGAGTACGTTTCCTTTTTCAACGCAGTACCATACCTGCTGATTTCTTGCTTATATGCCAATAGTCCGTCTTTATATACACGTTGATGCTTGCTGCCATCCTCCCATGTAACGGAATACACATTCAAGTCATCAGTTATTATTGGAATGAAGACAAGGTCTTTATCATCTGACTCTATACATGGATCATGGTGCCATACTGTTTTGACGATGCGCCCATTCCGATATTCCGATTCCATTGAGGGCAGATAATCTGCAAATCGGCAAACCTTATAATTTTGCAAATCCTTTCTTTTAGGTTCCATTGTCACATGGAAGATATTAAAGCCACCATGCAAGTCGCTTTGCCAAAAACTCAGGCAAGGTTTTACCGCTATGGTCAACTTATATCCGCTTGGCGCAACAATGCTATCACTGCCATATACCATATAGGCTTTTACAGCATCGCCATCTTTATCATATTCAATGTTCGTCTGTTGGTATTTTGCAGTGTCAGGATGTTCATAATCCATATCTGCTATCATTTGTCGAAAGCCAAGATACCCTTCTTTGTTCCTTCCATAGCTTGCGCTGTCTGAATCCAAGCCTTCAAAGATTTCACTTTTATATTGGAGGAGATGAGACAACCGTCCTTCATCATCGTAATCATACACAAGAGTTTGTGCATAACATTCCGATGCCCTTGCTATCGTGGCAATCGTTCGTCCCTTGTTATCAAAGAACTCCGTCAGACTGTTCTGCGGTGCATATTGCAAACGATGTACAGCATATGAACCATCCGAGAATCGAACGGAGTCATATTCTATAAATCCACAAGGCATCATCAAGGAGTCTTCCTTGTTGGTATTGTCAGAAGTACTTTGCTGTTGTTTGAAATAGGTTATGCTTATATCTTCTCTATTACAAGAAGCTATCAATAACAGTGCAACGCCCAATACAAACAATGTATAACGAGTCTTCATAATTCTTTTCCCTAAATTCAGAAACATTCAATCAATATTGCCGTATAATTGTCATCTCCTTGTTTCTCACAAAGGAAATCATAAACGTCAAGTATCTCTTCCAATGGTTTGTCATCCCTCATCCTTGCTTGCAAAATGTCTGGAGCCATACTTTTGTATAGTCCGTCCGAACACAATAATATTCTGTCACCAGTCTGTAGCTTAATTTGTCGAATGTCTGGTACAGCCACTTCTGGGCGGTAAGAGAAGAAACACTTGGCAACAATCTCCCATCCAAAATCAAGCCGGACATGGTCTTTTGTCTGATAAAGTAATCCTTCACTAGGTCTTTGTACATAACAACGACTATCACCAATATGCGCAATGGTTGCCACACCGTTCTCAATACTTACCATGACCATAGTCGTACCCATCTCTGCATGATGAAGCTCAAATGCCTTTTGGTCAATGGCACAACTTGCTTTCTTGCAAGCGAGTTTTACCTTTGAGTCGCAATCGGGCGTACTGATATGTTTCTTCCAAAAGTCAGATATAGTATTACATACCGTTTCACTGGCAGTCTCTCCAAAGGAATGACCACCCATGCCATCACAGACTATTCCCATAAACCTGTTGTTTTGTGGCATATCAATGATCTTGTAAACATCCTCGTTATTATGCCTTCTACCAGTCTTGCTTATTGTTGCATATCTTATCTCCATATTACGATTCTTTTTAATTTATGATAGTATAGAGGCAAATGTAACCTCTAATCTATCTGTAACGTAATATTTCCGACAATATTATTTCAATAATATGGGAATCTTGGCTTGCTGTGTCACATTGTCCTATCAATAATATACTTGTGTTTGATACTTGATGTCATGTTCATCGCAATAATAGCAGATCTCGCTTTTCATGCAACTCCCATGTTTTTTGAACTTCTTTTTTAATGATTCGATAAGACTATAGTCGTCAGATGCGTGCAAAGACCTCATCAGACGATTGGTATTTGCCACATCAAAGAATACGAAAGACTCAACCTCGCCGTCTCTTGAATATTCTTTCTCAAATTCACCCATATCTTGCTCGGTAATGGTGAGTTTGCCATCTTCTATTTGCGCATAGATTCCTGTGAACTCACCATTCGTTTCATGTTTGTAGATAACCTCTTCCATAATTTCCAAGTGTTAATGTTTAGACAACCATTCCACAAGATTATTCACGATGCCATTGGCTAAATCCTTTGGACCATGAGTTTGTTCATTCGGTCTATTGATGATTACAGCCAAGGCATAGCGAGGTTTCTTTGCAGGGCATACTCCAACAAATGCCATTTCTGCCAATTTATGTTCCCCATTTTCAAGTTCCTTACCTTGATAGTTGCCATATACTCCTGCTATATCTACTTTCTTGGGGGCATAAGATGCTTGTATGCCATTCCCTTTGTTCAGACCGATCAATACCTCTTGCAGATATTTACGTCCCAAAGGCGTAATGTTGTCAAATGTTTCCTCAGTTACTGAGTCACCTTGCAAAGTCGGGAATGTCAAAGCATTCCTCTGATAGGTGCCATTAAAGAGTGCCGCCAATTCCATAGCGTTTGTTTGCTTCTCATCACTATTCATCTTCTTCCAAATACCAAAAGCATCGTCACCATGGTTTACCAAAAGAATCTTGAACATTGCCACGTTAGATTTATGTGTCAATGCTTGGCGACAAGTCATTACACCATAACCGCCGGACCGCCAGTTATGGTCACGAATACTAATGCTGTCACCTATATTATATATACCACCGCACAAATCCATCTTGTCATTGAGTAAACCATTGATATCTGCCAACATAGGAGTAATGCCTACAAGTGTCAAAATGCGAGGACTACATGCTTGTTTCAATAGCTTGCCCTCTGAATAATCATCTCTATCTTTCTCCAATGCAACCCATGATTTCAGTCTTCCTGTTTGTGCATCTATAACAGCAATCTGTCCGTATGTTCCATTCAACATTTTCAACCCCTCAGACAAAACATCTTGGCATTTCAGAGTCATCACACTATCTATTGTCGTGCATTCATCAAGTTTAGCGACATATTCAGGATTGTCCATCCATACACCAACAGTTTGATTGTTTTCTCCAACCACGCCAATGGTGCCACGCTCAATCCCTTTTTCTACATAGAAGTAGAATACCTCAATGCCATCTTCTGACACATAACGACGTGAGAAACCTGCAACATCTAAATCTATCTCCGTTACATTCTCATGCTTCTCCAAGTCATAGATACCCTGTTTGCCTCCTTTAGAAACAACGGCAAACTTGGCAATGCTACAGGTGTCTATCTGTTCGCATTGTTCCAATGGTACTTGGGTGATGGGCTTTTTGCCAAATGCTTCTTCTGCGTCTATAGTGTCAGCCACTATCACTTCTTGGGCAAAGGACAACTGTCCGAAAAAGGCTAAAAATATTGTGATTAAGCCTAACTTGAAGTATTTATTTGTGTTCATGTCTTTTATATTTTTGTATTATTGCATTTCTTCTATTTTCTGAGTCCATATTGTTTGTAGTTCTTGTTGCTTTGGCTCTAAATATGTCTTGGCATAACTAAGAATATCGTATTCGGTAGTTTCATCGTCGCCATCTTCCTCAAAGTCACAAGTAATAGAAATTCCTGTTTTGGAAAAAGCCAGTTCAAAGCCAACGCTATACCTTACTCTACTTTCCTTAGTGTTCAAATCCTTACAAATCTCACGAGCCATGTCTACATGCAAGTCATTTATAATAACAGCTCCAACAAGAGAAATAGCAAATCTACCATTTCCAAGAGAAAACACCTTTACTATCCCTTCCGGTAAGCCAAGATACACTTCTCCTGTACCATCCTCATTGCATTTACTGATGTTGCACCTAAGTTTTTCTTCTTCTGCCAGCAACTTAGCCAACAAGACATAAGAATGTCTGCTTCGGATTTCCCGTTTGTAAGCCCGTTTTTGGAATTTACTGAAAATCCAACTGCAACCAATCATTTGAGCAATGCCTACAACAATGAGCCAAAACTGCGTAGTAAACATAATCGAAGTATTAATTAATGAGTCTGGCTATAAACCTACTTGCAATTTGGTATATTCATGGAAGACTCAATGATAACATGCTCTTCATCAAAACATATACTCTTCAGTGTTACCTTTTCAAGCACACCTTTCAACTGCTCTATTTCTGCCAGGTTTACGATTACTCGATTGTTTGAGTTCTGAGTTATAAAGTTCGTTTTGTCTGGCAAAAGCCTCTTCAAGAAAGCAATGGCAGGAGTGATAAGCAATTCTATTCCTAACTTACCACTATATGCTATGTGTAGGTTGGAACCATCTACTTTCTCAACACACAGCTCTACACCAATACTCTTCGCAAAGCCTAAAAACTTTATTTTCGTTGACAAAGAAACTGTAGATGGAGCGACAAATGCCAACGACACTTCTTTCTTGAAATTATGCAAGATAAAATCTTGAAGTTCTGAATATTTTATTTTTACTTCCATAGGTGTTATATATTTAAATATTAATTTTGTGTTTAATTACTTTTACCATCAATCAAAGATTTCAATGTAGTTGGTATATTCAGGAAACCACTTGTCAAGCAATGCATCTGTCTTTCGTTCGATTTCTGGTGTGATGTTCTTGCTCACTTTCTGATAGACAACTGAAAGAGAAAAAGCCTCGTCTATCCATCCAATAATAGGCAGACGCTTAGCAGAAATCAAGTCTACAGGTAATATCAAATAGGATATGGTTGACAGAATCATCAATTTGTCGCTCTTCGGTGTATCCTTACTTACCATGATGAAATAAAGCAACAAGAGTGGACGAGCACTAATGCGACCAACTTTCGTTGCATACTCTTGTAGTTTTTCTTTCAAAACCTTTGTGTTTATAAAACTTTGTTTGTCCATTTTCTTTTTTTTCTTGTTATACGTTATTGGTATAGAGAGTTTTGAACATTTAAAATCTATCACCATAAAAAGAAAAACTTGCAAACCTAAGAGATGTTGGTTTACAAGTTTTCTTTTCAATTATCGTATTTGCAAAATTATGGAGTTACAAAATATTCCAATCACTATCTTTTTCTAAAGAATATGCTTTTTGTTCTGAGATATTTAAGGCTATACGAAGTTTTTCTAAAAGATATCTTTCCGTTGTGGTTAAATAGCCACAATCTAAAAGACAAGCTGAAATCGCATCCTTATATAATAACTCGTTTTTTTTCGCATTATATTTTTTTATCGTTCCAAAGATTAACTGCCGTGACCTCTCTTCCGATAGATTATAAGCTATTCGTAATTTATCCAAAACATACAACTCTGTAGGTACAAGTTTCCCGGTTTCTTTAATGCACACTAATACATCTTGAATAAAATCTTTCTCAACAGAAGAATATTTTTCATTTTTATTTTTTAGTTGGAGGTTTCTTTTCGGCAAGCATCATACGGAATCCAACATTCATCCAGTCCGTCTTTCTCGTCATTATGCACATCCGTCATCTGCTGTCCATGTCCAGAATAATGGATATATACCACATCGCCATGTTTGCATGATGCCGTCATTCTCTTGAATGCCCAAACAACGCCAGCCTTTGTCGCCTGTCGATTTATCAATGTCATGACAGATTTGAAACCTGCGTTTTTCAGCATCGCCTGAACAAGCGGAACATCCTTGTCACCATTGATTTTGTTCCATGCCTTATCCTGCTGTTCGCCTAACCCTATAACCAAAGCTCTCTTTGTCTGTGCGGAGACAGACAAAGAGAGCAATAGAAGGATATATGTAATGAATCTTGTTTTCATTCGGTGTTCATGTATATCCGTTTTCTTTTCAATTCCTCTTTAGTTCTTGCAAACACTATATTCCAAAAGAATTCCAATTTCTGTCTATTGTGATTTATCGATTACTACATATCCCACCAGTCAACTTCTTTATTGGAATATAAAACGTGAAATTCTCCTTCTTTATCTACAAGAACTGTGACATCTCCATACGAGTCAATAAATCTACAGTCGGGATACTTCCTGACAAAATCTATCTCCTCAAGATAATCCATCTTGCTATAATATGTCACACATCTTAACTCTTCTTCATAAGTTCTTATCCATAACATGTATCCATTTTCTATGATATCTGAAACATCGTATTGTGCGCGAATACGCCTCCAAAAATCTTTTCCTTTTGGCCAACAATCACCGTCAACATATAGCCATCTATCTTGTCCAATGCCAAAAGTCAAGTCATTCTCCTTGCCATACAAAGGAGAGGCTTTTGATACATATATTTTCATAATATTTTTCCACTCTTCAAGTGGTTTGCATGCTGTTGATTTCCCTGCTGCAATTACAGTACCGTCATTTCTTAATCCTACGACATGTCGAGGACCTGCATCAATTTGTGTTACATTTGTCCATTCTTTTACATCGCAAGTGATTCCCATAGTATCCTTTTCAGAGAATAACACATCTACTGTACCATCACTTCTCAAACCAAAAACTAAACCACCACATCCTGATGCAACAGAGATATAACCATTATCAGATATTTTTTTGATACATGTATCTGACCATATCAAACAGATACTTCCATCTTCTAGGAGAACTACAAACTGTCCATAAGGGTAATCTTTTTCACTTGCATCTTTTGCTACTACTGACAATATTTTTTGTCCAAGATCCAAACCCCATGCGTATTTGTTGGAATACAATAAATTATCTGCAATAATAGCAAATGTACTATTCGCAATAGCGATAACATGATATCCCTTATCCGTTGTATTCAACAGGGGAAATGATTCGGCAACAGGAGATTTATGATCAATTAAATACTTACCCTTTTTCTTTAAATTCTGAACATAATTGGTTTTTTCCTCTCTGCTCATGGATTCCATCTTTATCCTGTCCTCCTCAAAGAACTTGATTGGTATGGCATGAAATTTTAAGCCATTGGTCTCACTATTTAATTGGCGAGCGTGATTTATTATTTTGTAAAACGACTCGGGAAGTATGATATTCTTCACGTCATAAGCCTTGTCAAATAGTGGTGCAATCTCACTGTCACTAAACCCTGCGATACCACATCCAATGCGAGTAACATAAAATGTAAGTTCCGAGTGTAATCTTGCAAAGCAGATGAATTCATCCACATATGGTTTAATGGTATCTATTCCTCCTTGCATTGTAGGGATTGCATAGGAATTCCCTTGTAAGCCAGTGCCAATTCCCCAAACTGCACCAAATCTTTCGTGGGCAATACTGGCAGCACCTCCTCCGTGATGACCTGCTAAATTACTTCCAAAAACAAATATTTCGTTAGGTCTAAGTGCTGCGATTTTTTCTGGTGTATATCGTATCATAGTTTGTATATTTAAAGAGCTTATCTTATATAAAGATAACTAATTTTTAGACGAAAAGCAAGGAAACGCATCTATTTTTTTGTATCTGTTTTCATTTCAGTACATATTCCGCAAGCTCAATGCCCACGACCTGCTCATTATTGATGACTTTGGCATGAAATGAAAAGAACAATACTTGGTATTCACTTTTCCTTATCTTGCTCATTTACTGATATATCGGCTTTTGCCAGTTTTCGAGGGATTATGGCAAAACGTAATACATACCGGTCCTTGTTGGTAATTCATATAATTTTCCGACACTCCATTTCAGTCCATTGATATAAGAGCGTACTGCATTGTTAGCTTTTTCATTTGTTGAAACCCAAGCATATTTATATCTTGATGTCTCTAATGTCATTTGTCTCCATGGAGAATCAGGAGTGTTGTCTTTAACAATACTCTGTTAATAATCACATAATTGTTTGAAAATTAGCGAGTTGATTAACAAAATACAACTAAATAAATTTGACCAAGTGTCTGATTTTCAGTACTTTTATAGTTGATTCAAGACTTTAAAAGTATGATGATTTCAGAGCCACTTAGCCAATATGAGGAGATTCTCAAGGATGCAATCCGTACATCAATGAAAGAATCTGGTGCAAAGTTAGCAAAAACTTTCCAGACTCTGCCCATCGAGATACTGACTTTATATATGATTCTACCCAGAAAGATAAACTTCACACAGATGGCTCGCTACGGCAAGCACAGCGAGCAGACCTATCGTCAGAATTTCAACCGCAAGAAGAAAGACTGCATCGATTGGCTTCTGTTGAACCTGTCTCTTGCAAGGCGTGTGTTGGACATGGATGGCTTACTTGCCATTGCCATAGACCCATGCTATATCAGCAAGGCCGGGAAGAAGACTCCTCATATCGGACGGTTCTGGTCGGGATGTGCAGGGGCGGTGAAGCACGGACTTGAAATCAAGTGGCATATATGGGCTCAAATTTCCCCGATAGAGGAACTATGCGCTCTACTTCGTCTGCCAAATCAGCAAACTTCTGTGTGAGCATACACTCCATATTTGCTATCGTTATAGCATCTTGTTCTCTGTACATATTTTCTACTTTTCTATTTCACAATTCTATTTTCTCTACTTTCCGTCCTTGCTCATCAAGCATTACCTTTTCGTTCCATGCGAGGTGACAGAGGAAACGGTTGGGCGAAAGGGCTTCAATGCCCGTGTAAATGGCGGGTGTGAGAGGCTTACCGTCATCCGACATCAAACCACAATGATTGTCATCGGCAAAATATGCCCAGCAGCGCGACGGTTTTGTAATGGTCTCGCCATTCTTATCACGCACATCCGTATCGTAAGCCAACGTGCCGACATCTGTCATCACAAAGTCCTCTATCACTTTACCATCGAAGTCGTACTTTTTGCGCCAACCTTGGCTGTCTGTGGCGTAGATGCCAGTTTCGTCAAAGTCGATATTAGAATACCACATCTCCATGGTTCTACCCAGTATCTCAGTTAGCACACCTTCTTTGCCGTCTTGGGCGGTTATCACCCAATAGTGCTTTCCTGCGTGAAACTCATGGCGGATATTCTCGTAGCCATGTCCGTCAAGCATCCAACTGCCGTCCTTGTCGATAAGTCCCCAGTCATTTTCTTTCAAGGAGACAGCGCAATAGCCTTTATAGAACACATAGCCCCTATACACTGGCGGCGCAAACTGTTTGTCGCATATCTGATTGCCTTGGTGATCAATAAAGGACGCCACGTTGCCTTTCTGCACACAGGCCACATCGTCAGAGAATATCCAAGCATGATCATACTCGGCAGGTATCTGTATCTCGCCAGTAAAGCGATTGATGTAGCCACGCTTCTTGCCATCGCTGAATACCGCCAACGAATCGTCATCCTCAGAACGTATTATCCACGCTATCTTACCCTCGTGCATTTTCTTCCCTGTCGTATAATTGAACAGATAGGAGTCGTGCCATGTATAGTAGTTCTGCATATAAGAGATATTCTGGCTTAGTTGCCGCTCTGACAACTCCGACTTGCGATATATTCTCTCTTGAATATCCTCCTTTACAGCAGAATATCCAGCGTATGCCGCCACTGCGGCAAAGACTAATGCTACAATTGCTACACTGCCAGCGAAGATGCGTCGCACAACTTTACCATAGGTTGACTTGTCGTTATATCCAAACATACCAGCCACCCAGCAGACGACCTGCCAAATGCCTCTTCCCAATATGGTGAAGAACATCTTAAAACTTACTTTCCCTTTCATCTTCATTGTCTTTCAATCTTCGATCAATTCGTATGGCGTGTATTCTGGAAACCATCTGTCAAGCAGCGAGTCCGCTTTGCGCTCCATTTCTGGCGTGATATGGCGGCAAACCTTTTGGTAAGCCACAGTCAGTGACACCACTTCGTCCATCCACCCGATAATAGGCAACCGTTTGGCATCAATCAAGTCCACTGGTAGTACCAAGTAGGACAACGCTGAAAATATCAGCAATTTGTCCGACCGTGGCGTATCCTTGCTGACCATCACATACCATAACAATATCACAGGGCGTGTGGTGATGCGACCAGCCTTGCGACTCCAATCTGTTATTTTTGTCCAAAGTGCTTCAGTGTCGAAGTTGATTATCTTACTCATAATTTCCAATTTTTGTTTTACATGGATATAGAGTGTAGTTGTTGCGAATTTATATCACTAACACAAGATTTTATTTCTTCCACCCTTTCTGGAAACTCAATACATTGACTGACAATATTCAATGTCTTTCTTATCAAGGAACTTCTTTATCTCATCAAAAGACGACTGTCCATAGGGCGCGAATCGCTCTGCAATGCGCTTTGCCAGCGTCTTGCCATCACGGGCAGAGAACTTGCCAGCGAGTTTCTGTACAGCATTGCCTTCTATGGTGAGAAAGTATTCCAAGTCATCGTCACCATACTCTTCCTCCAAATCGTGCCCACTTATGTTTTTGCAAAACTGTACTCTGTGGAAACGGACATAGACCATTTCCACTTCAACACTCACACAGTCGTTGCAGGTTCTGTCAATATTTGGCCATTCTGCAATAGTTTCATTGAAGAACGAATGAGTACGATATTCTTTCTTGTATGATGTTATAGATGCCATGATATATTGTTGTTGTTTTCAATGATGTTTTCTTGTGCTTTTGTTCATAAAGACAAAAGCGACGGAGATTCCCCACCGCTTTTATAGAGTCAATGTTGATTGGATTTCTATCAGTACTCAGTAATCTTTATTTCGTGCATTGTCCAGCTGATCGCAGATAGTCATTTCCCTTTGAGTTGTATGACTGCGCTGTTTGCAAATGCTCTTTCGCTTTGGCATGGTCACCTCTGTCTGCTGCTTTTGCGGCTTCATTTTCGTGCCATTTTGCATTTTCGAAATTGTTTTGAGCCTGTTTTTCATACCATGCTTTATCGTTGACAAAACCTTTTGCCTCGGCAATAGGCTGCTTAGTTGGGTCAAAGTCAGGGTCTATACGGCTTCGGTATTCTGCGATTAGTTCTTGCTTATCGGTCAAATGTTGATTCAAGCGTTCAATGCAGTTATCATAAGTTGGCTCTATGTTACGGCCGTGCATTTCCTGTGCCACTTGTTTGCCATACTCTATAAATTCTGCTCGTAACGCACCACAAGGATGCGTAGATCCTCCTTCAGTTGTACCTAATGAAGCCTCGAAGTTGTTTAGGTCGATACCTTTCATTCCTGCGTGAAGTCCAGCGAAGAAATCACATGCAAGTTCTTCCTCCCAAGCATCGTTATGAAAGCCTTGCAAAGTGCGGTGGGCGCATTCATGGGTGTATATGAGTGTAAGAGAGTCTTCACCCGATACACCTAACTCTTGTAGTTGTTCTCTGTTGAAGCCGAAAACATCGTCTTCGTAGGTCGTTGTGCCATTCGGCCACATACATGTTCTTTCAGCGTTAATCACTGGTACTTCTGGAATATCGAAGAAATCACATGCACGATGGACGGCATTTAATACCATTTCATCAGTAAACACTAATCCTTGATTTGGAGATATAGTATTATGTGGGCTTCCATTTATAACAGCGTCTCCATCTAAAGTGTTGAATTCATTTGTCATTGTCAAAAAAATTCTTTAATTTTTTTATGAAAATATTATTTTTATCCTCATCTATACAAACTTTTTGTTCTATAGGGATGAAATAGCCTTTAAATTTCTTGTTCTCTGTCAGAATAGGTTTATAGCCAAAATCTTCGCATAATTTTACAAGTTCACTATAAAAATCTCTTTTTGCATGAATGCTTTGAGAATGTCTTTGCACGTTTTGAAGTTGCTTATAGTGTTCTATTTGCCCTTTTATTCTTTGTTCGCTGACAGTTGTATATGTCAAGACTCCTTTTGACACATTCTCAGCTGCATTAAACTCTTCGTTGGAGCAGAAAGAAACACATTTACCATCTAATGTATCTTTAATTGCCAAAACGAAAACATTATCGTTTAATGTGTCCGAGAAAATGGGAATATCTCTATTTTGAACGATGCTTGAAAAATCAAGTTCATGAATACGTTTCATCTGTACATCAACGGCGTCATACCTATACGGAACATGACAATCTTTTTCTTCTTCAAGCCAATGCTCGTCATAGAGATACTTTTTATACGCACGAAGATAATAATCATCAGGCAAGTCAAGGAAATCTTTTTCTGCAACGTAATCTTTTCTTGAAATTACGGCACCGACAAATCCCCACGCGGATCGCCCCCCTTCTTCCTTGTCTAAACTTGTGTCTAATGATTTTTCAAGTTGGCAAATTTCCGTTACTTTGCCAATGATTATCCATTGTGTGGTACTTATGAAAACTTTATTTTCACGCTTTTCTATAACCTTTAAATTATTGCCCTTTATTATATCGTTATGCAGGTTACGTAAAACCTCGTCATCGACATTTGAAGGCGAGCAAAACACGGGATTTGGATAATCCACATATTTTGTGCGGCATATTAAAATAGGTGAAGCTAACATAATCAGAAATCTATTAAGAATTCTTTTTTATAATACTCAATAAGGTTGTATTCATTTCCATTCTTCCACAGCTTTTTTGATTCAGATAACGTTAACAATATAGCATTAGCCATTCTTTGCCACTCTCCAAGTTGTGGACGAATTTTGTCTATTTCAGCCTGCCATTCATCACGACGAGCTTTAGAACTAAAGAATTTTTTCTCATCTTTTTCTATCATTTGCTTCAATTCAGATATACGACTGAACTTGTTATCAAACCTATGTTTGAGGATGGAAAGCATAGATAGAGTTATAGGGTATTCGATGTTGGTGGGATCCAAATCTCCCATATATCCATTATCACTTAATCTGTCACCTAGCGTAACAATGGAGATGGATTTTATAGAATCGTTTGCATCTGCAAATAAAGCACTTAAACCTTTCTTTACGGATTCATTTACATCGAAAACAGACTTCTCGATAGCATCCGATTCACTGTTACCTAAAGCAATATAATTGTCAATTAGAGAATTGATGAGTATGTCACTTTTTGTTACGATTATGGGCACAGAACAAGGAATGTAGTTGTTGTTCTTCCCGATGAATTTATTGTATTTACCACAAATATCCATCAAAAGTTTCTTCTGCTTAAAAGAATCTTTCTCAAGTATTGCGTTGCACAATTTTTCTCCATCGAGGAAAATTACCCATGCGTCGGAAGAAGAAATGTCTTCTACAAAATCCTCAGCACCATCACCCTGTCCTTTAATGTATCCTCCAGGATAATCAACCCACGTGAAGTCTGCGATTTCCTTAAAACCATACTGTAATGAGAAATCGTATGGTTCACGATTTGCGCTTGGACTTGGGAATCGGTCATTACCCAAAGACTTGTTTTCAAGAAGCTCATACATACTTTGAAGCTCTGAATCTTGTGCGTCGTTTGCTGCTGACATAGTGAACCCTTCAACATAACCTTGTGCTATAAAATTGTACATTGCGTACAAGAAGCACGTTTTCCCAGAGGAAGTGTCACCGATTACTGTAATCTTACTCATTGTTAGAAATTGTATTTAATTTTTTTTGTTTTAAAAAAGTCCTTAAGCAAATCCACATCTTCTATGTATTTTTGCAAATGTTTCAAGGCTTCTATTACGTTATTGTAGTATTCAATTTGAGGCTGGACTTGATTATATTTCTCTTGTGCCAATTGCCGATAAGTCTTTTCATCAGAAAAAAAAGATACAATATCATCAAAGAAGCCTGAGTTGTCAACATAATTTTGGTACTTTTGAATCTCGTCAACCAGTTCAGCGTATTTATCATCGCAGTAGGTAGACATTGAGCCATGTAACATATATAAAATGGGTATTCCAACATTTATCATACCATTTGCTGTGCAACTCGTTGGAATCCATAAACTATATACATATTCACTGTTTTGAATGTTGCATATCAATGGTTTTAAGGGTGAAAGTAATGTGTCAATGTCATGGCGTTGGAAATCTGTAAGCAAATCAAATTTTGTTATGACGATAGCCACATAAAAGACCCTTTCTATAGATACAAGATTCTGAGATATAATATGAAGAATCCTGCGAACCTTCGTATCAATACTATTGTTATACAATTTTTCGGCATCAAAGAACAACATGATTCCACTTGATTCCTGCATATCTTCCTTTAGAACTTGCACCGATTCAATGTTCTTTTCATTTATAATTCCGCCATTAAAATCTTTCCATTCAAATCTATGGATGGGAGAGTCTTTATACAACAAATCAAAGAAATAAGTACTCCTTTTGGCTGTAGCCAATGGATACTCACCCCTCTTTAGATTTATAAATAAAGAGTCTAATTCGGACTTATCCGATTCATTTAAGGCTTTAATCTTAAAACCACTTACTCCATTCTTTGATAATACGCCATATGCACTTATCATGGATGTGGTCTTACCAGTCTCCTTGTTGCCTATCATAATGAAACTCGTAGTATCCATAAGTTATAAATTGTATTTTGGTTTTTGAGTTTTTTTATTTTGCTCTTTACTAACAATTATGGCATAGCCACTATTATATTTTTTGTCTTTATCTATTGAATTTGAGCTCAAGGCATTCTTGTTCTGAAGAATATCAATCAATGTATCAATATCATTTATTTTATCTTTCCAAATATCCTTTATTGACATCCAAAATGGAATATCTTTATTCGAAAACAAATCCAATTTTATAATGTCATCAAACCCCATATTTTCAATATTGCAAACACCTTGACATCTTCTTCTAAGAATTTTTATGCACATTTCCCGCTGGGATTCTTGTGGAAGAAACTTTATGAGTTCCATAAACTTTTCACCATATAGACTTAATAGGACGCTGCTTAACACTTTCTCATCTAACATACCATTAATATAGGTAGCGATAAGAGATCCGAGGTTTGATGATTGTACAATATCATTACTCTTTAATAATGTTGGTAAAATTGGTGTCATCTTTAAATAATGCCAATAATACAAATCTGCAAAGTAACTGATGAAAGCTTCAATCCTCGGGACGAGTTCGGAGAGGATGATGCGAATGTCATCATCAGAATATTTCATGCCTTCATACACAGGATTGCTTAACTCTGGGTCGAAGATACTGTTGTCATCAATATGCACATCTTGGGGATTTATTGATACTCCCCACCAAAAGAAGCGGAATGTCAGTTTTCCGTGTCTTACTTGTGGAGAGAGTACAAGAGTCGGAACATCCTTCATTAGTGCATGAAGATTGCGACATTCTGCGCCAATATCCGTAATATTATCTTTCCAAGCTCTCTGATAGAAGCGAATACCGCGATCAGACGCAACATTCCAATAGTTATAGCAAAATTCAGCGATAGATTCTTCCATATTGGGAAAAATGCTTTTGTTGAAATTGCTATCCATTGAAGTTGTCATTATGCAGTTTAAAGGCAGAACCTCGTTTCTGCTTTGCTCTAAATTTAACAAGCACTCGTTTTTAACAACATAAGGAGGAACCAGTAAAGGCCATTTGTCTAATGCTACTGAATATGCCTTCTCTAAAATAGCATTTGCATGGTTCGACTTTATCATTTCAATACGGTCACGCTGCAGTTCACCTTCTATCTCTCTTTGCAATGAGCACAATGCAGCGAACTCCTCACGAGCATTTTGGATGCCCTCACGTGCAACCTTCTCTTCATAAGCCTGCTGTTTTGCAGCAAGTTCTTTTGAATGCTTGTTGCCACGAATGCAATTGAATGCGGCAGAACCTACTTGAACTGCCAACGTGGCTAATAATACATCATCTACACCAAACATATTCAAACAGTTAAAAGTTTTGTGTCTCTCAGTGAATTTTCTATCTCGTGCATCTCGTTTGAGGTACACAACTTTGCGAACTTGGGATTGTGTATTTGCTGCGACAAATCTTTATAATGTTTGTCAAGCATAGCTTTAACAGCTGGCAGTTCCAAGGTTTTCTCATCCACCAATTTGTTGAATATAACAGGTGAATGATACTCGTAAAGCATATATGCGTCACGCGCCATACCAACCACAGCTTTAACAGCCGAAACCACATCTGGTATATGCTCTGTCGCTTTCATTCCGTCCATCTTTAAAATCTTGTTCTGCGTCATTGAGTGGAAGCCACGTAGGAAAGACCATGCAGCCATCTCAATTCCAAAAGTATCTCCAACTTGATATGGAAACACCAACAATGTAGGAATGCCTTGCATAATGTAATTGATGTCAATGGCTTCACACATCATACTTTGGCATGTGTTCTTCCAAGGACGACTCTCTATTACTGTATTAGGCAAATTCCTCAAACCGTCAGCTACATTCTCGCAAAATTCATCATAAGAAGAAATGGGTGAAGTTTTTACATAACTTGAAACATCTGTTTTCGCAATCAGTACACGAAGAGGAACTATTGAACTTTTGCCTAATATATCTTCTTGTTCTTTCAGCAAAGTATAAACTTGTGTTGTCAATGGCCAATACTTTTCAATGAAATCATTGAACTCAATTTGCTTTTGCCTTGACTCGTTAAACGCCACGGTTTGCTGAATAAGATACTGCTTGCTAAGTTCATAACTTTCACGACGGAAACGCAACTGTTCATCCAACCGCTCACGCTGAAACTCTTCGCGAAGCGATTGCATACGTTCCCGAAATTCCATGTTGTTGTCCATCAACTCACTTTGATGCTTTCGTCCTATTTCCCCAAAGGCACCTGATTGTATAGCGCAAGTGAAGAAAAATGGTGAGCATCCGTGCTGTTGTATAGTTTCTATTAATGTATTTAGCACTGGCATATTTTGTCTAAATTAAAGAATTGTCATTGTTTATGTTTAAATCATCATGTGGATTATCATTGTTGATATCTCCTTTTATTTTGAGAGAGTTCCCATTAGAAGAAAATCTATCATCACTCGAAGTAATGTCATCATTGTCTGATATAAAGTCATCACTTCCTGATACAAAATCGTCTGTAATGCCACAAAAAGCGGAGTCTGCTGCAAATGCAACCATTCCGATATTATCTATATTGGGAGTGATATCAATCTCGAAAGGGTTAAATGCACCTACCATAGGTACATCAGGCAAATCGATGCTTTCTGTGCTGTAGCCTAACAGATATGTGTCATCGGCAACATGTAGATTATCTACACTATCCACCAATTCACCAATCTCTGCATTATTTGCAATGCAACTATCCATAACTGCTGCATCCGCAGAGCCAAGTGTTCCTTCGCAATATGCTCCCAGCATCTCTTCCGAAACGGGAAGGTCTTGCATGTCGCTTATACGGTTTATCAGTTCGCTGTAGTCAATCATATCAAGCCCTCCTTTCTCAGCATTTCACAAAACTGCGCTTTCGCCCGCTTATGGACGTTGTAGTAAACGGCCATAGTTATGGCGAGCAGTGCTGCAACTTCTTCGTTTGTCTTTTCCTCAACGTAGCGTAACTGTATGAGACGGCAATATCGCTCACATGGCATCATTGAGAGTATCTTGTGCAAATCTTGCATATTCAGAGCTTTTACTTCTGACTGTAAAGAGTCGCACTCGAAAGCGAATCTATCACTTGGGGTGATATTATCTTCTGATAAGTCCCTCTTCTTCGTGAAAAGTTGGTGGCAGAAGTTTTCTGCAACTATCTTTAACCACATAGTGAGTGAACAGCGATAACCAAAGTCTTGCAATTTGCAGTGTCCTGTTTCCTTACGTGGGAAAAGGATATATACGTAAATCTCGTTTATGAACTCGAAGACGTTGTCGCAATCTGTGTAGTACTTGTTGTATATGGCAGAGAAGAGGGGGTAACACTGACGGTAGAGGAACTCCTTAGTTGTATAGGAGTCTCTCCTAAGAATAGCCGAGACAATCTGTTGCTCGGTTACTTCTTGACCGTGTATCAGCCACGTTTTGCTTGCCGTGTGTTTCATGCTGTTTTCGCGTCGGTTATTGATCGTTTATGATAAAGACAACTTCGACCTTTCTCCTTTGGAATAATGCCAGGTGTAAAAGGGATGTGAATACCACAAATGTATTTTGCCTGACGAGGCCGGAATAGCATCCTAATTGCAATATCATTTGTGATATAGCCTATAATACCTCCTAAGGCAGGAGCTAATATATATGATAGTTCAAAATTCATATTGTTATTTTTAATCTGTTTAATATAAGGAAACGATAGTGAGAATTCTTCTATCAATTCTTCGCTAAATATTATTCAAGTAAAGTCGATTTTTTCAAAAAAACACTCGGAACATATGCCGTTGCCACAGTCAGTAAACCATCTATCACAATTCCCACTCTCTGTTGTCCTTGGTAACGAGCGACGGTTCCAGTTACTCCTTTGAACTTTCCTTCGATAATCCTTACCACTTGTCCCTTTTGAAACTTATCTATCCTATCTGTAGATATGATAATTTCATCCGCATCGGCAGCACAGATGATTTTTAAACTATCCATCTGATAGTCAGGAACTATCATAGGAATCTTCTCTATTCTGCGACCAACGTGGACGTGTCGATAATAAAAACGAAGGAATGGGAGGTTTACGTTGTCGTAAACGAAAGATTTGAGTTGTTCTTCGGTACCGTAGGCAAAGAAGATGTTTGGTAAACGTGACTCGGTAACAACTTTGCGCTTACCTTTTATAAGTTTTACAGTGTCTGTTGTAGGATAGAAAGCAGTGATGCCTTTGGCTGTCATGTAGTCGTATGCCTTTTTCTCTCTACCGTATGTGGTACGTAAAGCATACCAATGAGGGATATCTTCCTCTTTTTGTGCTTTAGGCTTACTTGCTATATGGGCATTTCTGGTGGACACCCCTGTTTGTGAACTCTCAGCGGAAACAGTGCTTTGAGCTTCGGGGAGGGCGTTGGAGGTAAGTCCAGCGCAAGGAGGGTATTCACCACCTCCTGAGGTGTGTACATCTTCTGATGTCCATTCATCGACTTTCATATCGGTGTTAACTTATTCTAAGCAGAACCCAGTTAATAAATTGACACAAAAAAAGCGTGGAATCGTCCTGTTGCCCATCCCACACATCGAGGCTCTTGCATTGCCTATTTTGGTTGAACAGACAACGTTAGAGCCCACGCCGATATGAAAATCATTACCGCAAAGAGACCTATATAATACATTTGACTGTGCCCAAAAGGGTACAATCTATGCTTACAAGGTCTCCACGGGATTTTGATATAATCACACCCGGGACATCTATCGTTGCTAAGTTCAAGACCAAAATATCGATATGGTTGCAAGATTTCGATGTGTCTTAAACAGAGCGTCAGATAAACGCCTTATATGTCTGGACTGCTTTTCCCACCCAACACCCGCTTTTGTATAGATATGTCAGATAAGTGACTTCACTACACTCAGCACGGCGTAGGCTGCCGACTCGATTATCTTGTAAGAACACGTCTAACTGTGACAAAAACGGTCGAGCATATACAGTCCGAGTACAAAAGTACGGAATTTAATCGAGAAAACAGCAATAATGATTGAGAAAATCTATCATTTGACGTGAATTTAAGACTATTTAAGCCAATTCGCTTGAATATCTCGATTATTTTGTGTAAGAAAGCGCACCGTAATAGATGACAAACATTCTAAAATATGCAAACTGCGCTACAAATAGAAAGCAAAAAGCGCACAGAGTGATACAACCATTTGGTATTTCTTCTCTGTACGCTATTATATAATTAAGGTGTAATGCTTAACTGATACCTCTCGGCATCGTTCCATTCATCACGATAATCGTCGTTCGCCCCTGCTTTCCTGAAGTAGCTTGACATTCTTTGCGATTTCCTATCTTTTCAACAAGCCATCTTCTAAAAAGCAATGCTTGGTAGGTATCCACTTGCAATGCTATGGCGATAATAACGTCCAAACTATAGACATCGGCAGAATATCCATTGTCAAGTTTGATGTATTGCGAATGCTTAAAATCCTTTAGGACACCTTGCTTCCAAATTCGCTTGATTGTATTGTTCACTGTTGTGCCTGTCACATTCAACAGTTCTGCAATCTCCCAAGCGGTCATCCACACCTCGCCATGATGAGGAGCGTAGATAACCATGCTTTCCTGTATAGTTATCACTTGTCGTTTCATACTATTCCTTTTTTGTGTTCGTATTATCGCTGCAAATATTCCCGAATGTGAATTCCTCAATGTGATTGAGTTGTTGGGACAACTTTTCTACATCCTTGCTCAACTTTTCCTTGGTAATCTTGGCGTACACTTGCGTGGTCTTGATGTCTTTGTGACCAAGCATGGAACTTACTGTTTCTATTGGTACACCATTGGAGAGGCAAACCGAGGTTGCGAACGAGTGCCTTCCACAATGCCAGGAAAGTGGCTTGGTGATACCGCATTTCTTTCCCAATCTTTTGAGCGAACGCAGACAACTTCTATAAGGTGGTACAGGAAAGACTCTGCCATCCTTGCACAATCCACGATATTTCTCCATTATCTGCTTGGGATAGTCAAGCAACTTGATGTCGGCTTCCGTTCCTGTCTTCTGTCGGTGGATAACAATCCACTCGCCATCGTCAAAAAATGTCTTGATGTTCTCTTCCTTCAAGTTGTACAGATCAATGAAAGCGAGACCTGTAAAACAGCAGAACAGGAACAAGTCACGCACCATGCTCATCTTCTTTCTTGTGATAGGTGTTTCCATCAACAGGTGAATCTCTTCTTTGCTCAGAAACTCTCTTGTGGTCTCTTCTTCCTTGTACTCATATCGTCTGAATGGGTCTTTTACGAGCCATTCATTATCTATGGCACGGAATACCATTGCACGGAGATTGCGGACAAACACCATCGCAGAGTTTATCTTCAAGTGCTTGTCGGTTCTGAGAAAAGTCTCGTAGTCTGTGATAAAAGGCAGCGATAACTCTTTCAGAGCAATATCCTTCACATGGTAATGCGTCTGCAAGAACTCGCCCACATAGGCACACCCGATTCTATACTTCGTGTATGTACTCAAAGCCTTCATACCAGCCTTATATTGCTTTTCCATTTCATCACGGCTTTGAGAATAGACTTTCATCAGTGTATGGCAACGATACTCCAAGCCAAGAAAGGCGTTCTTCACCTTGTCGGCAGTGACGAAGTTGTCCCTGTCCATAATCTCCTGATAATGCTTGCTGATACTCACACGCATCTTGTCCAATTTGCGGTTCACTTCCAAAGCCTGCATACTCTTACCTATCATGCGTCCGCCCTTGGTGTCCCACAAATCAGGATTGGCAGTTGTCTTGCAACTGAACTGCGCCTGTGTTCCGTCCACTGTGATACGTCCCATAACTGGAACAGTACCATCTTTCTTTACTACCTGTCTTTTGAGGTAGAAGATAATTGAAAATGTACTCTTCATAACGTCATTCTTTTTTGCGTTCAAAATTAATACATGAAGAGTCTTTTCTTGCTACGCATTTCACGGCAGAACACGGCAAATTTGGTTCGTAACCAAAAAACTTACGTTGCTCATCAGTAACTCACTATAAATCAGAGCCTTAAATTTCAATTCGTAACCTTCCTCATTCTTCCGAACCTCAACATTCCCCATTTGGGGTATAGGTTACGGATAGGTAACGTTCCTCTGTCTCATCTTGTCGTATTCCCGTCTTCGTCTGTCCTCGCTACTTTTAACCAAAATGAGGAAAGTAACTGATAACCAGTAAACTTTCCTCATTCTTCTCTCAAACACTTTTTATATGTACTTTC
>Ga0129310_1000897_pt1 | contig 30525 bp, 45 predicted proteins | sample Go1ome_2_FD_94433 | JGI IMG/M metagenome (GOLD analysis project Ga0129310, IMG submission 94433) | Western lowland gorrila individual fecal microbial communities from Wisconsin, USA - Go1022A metagenome | ecosystem: Host-associated > Mammals > Digestive system > Large intestine > Fecal | place... | reverse complement strand
CTTCGGCTGGGGCGCTCTTTTTATATGTACATAAATGAGATAAAAAGATAATCAATTAACGCAAAATTGACATTTCGGGGCGCAGTGATACAATAAAAGCAGATGAAAAGGAGGCGTTTGTCGTGAAGAAAAGAGAGATTCTGAGTGCACTGGGACTGGCTGTTCTGCTGATCGTGGGGCTGGGATTTGTCTATATGGTCACGGTGGAGGAGGACTCGATGGGCGTGGCGACCTTCCATCACAGGACGTGGATTCCGCTGCTGGTGCTGGCGCTGGGCGCGGCGGGGTGCCTGTACGGCATGGACGCGGTGCGGGCGCTGAAGAAACAGAGTCCGCTGAACCTGCTGCCTGCCATCGGGCTGGGCGCCGCGTTGTGCATTGCCACGGGAACGCCGATCCTTTGGGTGGAGTACCGGCCGAGCAGCTGGTTGATTCCCTATGCGGCGCTGTTTGCGCTGGCGGTGCTGCTCATCGAATTTGCGCATCTGCTGCGGGACAAAGAGGCGCGGAAGATGCGCTGGGAGGGCAAGGCCGCATTCAAGTGCGCGGGGCTGATGCTGCTGTGCTGCGTGCCCGCGGGGCTGTGCGCGGCGGCGGATGCGGCGATGGATCTGCCCGGACAGGTGCAGATCGCGCTCTATTTGCTCAGCGGGGCGGCGGCGCTGTGGGTGCTGCGGCGCGGAAACCGCGCGGCGGGGATCGCGCTGCTGTGCATCGGCGCGGTCGGAATCGCGGCATTCTTCCTTGTGCTGAAGTTTTTTTCCACCGGCGGATACGAAAACGCGGGCTTCCTTGCGGCGCGGGTGATCAACGGGTTCTTCAGTAAGGAGTGCCTGTCGGCCTACGGGTTCTGCGTGTTCGGCGGGGTGAAGGCGATGATGAAGGGATAGGGAGCAACCGCAGACAGCTCCCTTCGCACCGTCTCAGCTCTTCGAGCTGCGCCGGTGTTACGCATGGCTTATTTTCCGAAAAGAGTACACAGTACTCTTTTCTACAAAACGCTCATGCTTCAGGATCGCTGCGCTCACCCTGCGGGTATCTTCGCACCGAAACGCCCTTTCGGGATATTCCGGGGCTGCGCTCACCCTGCGGGTACAGGGGAGCCGCATTTCGTCGAAAAAAGAAAAAGACATCATGAGATAGAAGGCTGAGAATCGGCCTTCTTTTTTTACAATGAACGAAAAGCGACACACACGGGGGCGTGTAAAGATACGGGCGCGGGAAAGCTGAGAATAGAGCCAAAATTCTTTTTGTGAAAAGTCTGTAAAGAGCAAAAAAGTTCTTGCATTGAAAAAAAACATCGTGTATACTTTAGTAGTTGCCGCATGGGATGAAGCGGGAAGTTGCTGGTCATGGTCGCCAGGTAATTCTCGTGGACCTGTCCGCAAGACGGACACAGGCTCATCAGCTTCCCTGGGTCGGGGAGGCGGAGCCGCGCCGCAAAAGTAAATCTTTGCGGCACACACGGCGCGGTGTATATGAGCTTCAACCTGCAAGGAGGTAAAAACATGGCCAATCAGAAGATCCGTATCAAGCTCAAGGCGTATGAGCACACCCTCATCGATCAGTCGGCAGAACGCATCGTGGAGACGGCGAAGCGCACGGGCGCCCGGGTTTCCGGTCCCATTCCGCTTCCCACCGAAAAGGAAGTCGTCACCATCCTGCGCGCAACCCACAAGTACAAGGACTCCAGAGAGCAGTTCGAGATGCGCACCCACAAGCGCCTGATCGACATCCTCTCTCCCACCCCCAAGACGGTGGATGCCCTGATGCGGCTGGACTTGCCTGCCGGTGTTGATATCGAGATCAAGCTCTAATGTTGGAGGTGCCAAGTAACATGAAAAAGGCGATTCTCGGCACGAAGGTCGGCATGACGCAGCTGTTCCTTGAGGACGGACGCGTTGTTCCCGTTACCGTCGTCGAAGCGGGTCCCTGCACTGTCGTGCAGAAGAAGACCGTGGAGCGTGATGGCTATTCCGCCATCCAGGTAGGCTTCAAGACTCTCACGGAGAGCCGCGCAAAGAAGCTTAAGAACAAGCCCGAGCAAGGCCACTTCAAAAAGGCTGGCGTAGCCGCCACCCGTTATCTCCGCGAGTTCCGTCTGGACGATGCGCAGAACTATGAAGTGGGACAGCTCATCGGCGTGGATGTCTTTGCCAAGGGCGACAGCATCGACGTCTCCGGTACCAGCAAAGGTAAGGGCTACACCGGCCCCATCCTGCGTTGGAACCAGCACACCGGTCCTATGGCGCACGGTTCCAAGTACCATCGCGGCGTTGGTTCCCTCAGCGCTAACTCCGATCCGTCGCGCGTTTTCAAGAACAAGCACATGGCCGGCCAGTGGGGTCACGAGCACGTCACCGTGCAGAACCTCGAAGTGGTCAGAGTCGATGGCGAGCGCAACCTGCTCTTTGTCAAGGGCGCTCTTCCCGGCCCGAACGGCGGCTTGCTTATGATCCGTGACTCGGTCAAGGCGTAAGAGCAAGCATAAGGAGGATACGCATAATATGCCTAAGATTGCATTGACGAACATGCAGGGCGCCAATGTCGGCGAGATCGAGCTGGCCGACGGCATCTTTGCAGTTCCTATGAATGAGCCTGTCGTGCACCAGGTCATCGTTGCACAGCTTGCCAACAAGCGCCAGGGCACCCAGAGCGCCCTGGGCCGCACTGAGGTTGCCGGCGGCGGCAAAAAGCCCTGGCGCCAGAAGGGCACCGGCCGTGCCCGCCAGGGTTCTACCCGCGCTCCCCAGTGGACGCACGGCGGCGTGGTCTTCGCGCCCAAGCCCCGCGATTATTCCAAGAGCGTGCCGCGCAAGGTGAAGCGCCTGGCCATGAAGTGCGCTCTGTCCGCTAAGGTTGCGGGCGAAGAGATGGTCGTGCTCGATGCGCTGACCTTCGAAACCCCCAAGACCCGCGAGATGGCCAAGGTCCTTTCCGCCATCGGCGCCGAGAAGAAGACCCTGCTGGTCCTCCCCGGCAAGGACGAGACCATCGCCCGCGTTTCCAACAACATCCCCGGCTTGAAGCTGGCTTTTGTCAACACCATCAACGTGCTGGACATCCTCGGCTGCGACAAGCTGGTCGTCGTCAAAGACGCTGTTGCTCAGATTGAGGAGGTGTACGCATGAAGAATCCCCACGACATCATTCTGCGTCCGGTTCTCACCGAAGCAAGCTATGACGGAATCGCAAACAAGGATTACACCTTTGAAGTAGCCCTCAAGGCGAACAAGACCGAGATCAAGCAGGCGATCGAGACCATTTTCGGCGTCAAGGTCGAAAGAGTCAACACCGCTCGCCAGATCGGCAAGGTCAAGCGCATGGGACTGCACTCCGGCCGCCGCGCGGAAGTCAAGAAGGCTTACGTCAAGCTCACGGAATCCTCTAAGCCCATCGAGTTCTTCGAGGGCATGGCCGAGTAAGTTAAGCTTTTCTAGGAGGGAATTTAAGGATGGCTATCAAGTTCTATAAGCCGACCTCTCCGGGCCGCCGCTTCATGTCGGTTTCCGCTTACGAGGAAATCACCTGCACCACGCCTGAGAAGTCTCTGCTTGAAGATAAGCGCTCCACCGGCGGACGCAACGTCCACGGCAAGATCACCGTCCGCTTCCGCGGCGGCGCGGCGCGCAGAAAGTACCGCATCATCGACTTCAAGCGCAACAAGGACGGCATCCCCGCCAAGGTTGCGACCATTGAATACGACCCCAACCGCAGCGCCAACATCGCTCTTCTGGTTTATGCCGACGGCGAGAAGCGCTACATCATCGCTCCCTACGGCCTGCATGTTGGCGACACGATCCTCAGCGGCCCCGAGGCTGACATCAAGCCCGGCAACGCGATGCCCATCGCCAACATCCCGCTGGGTACCCTGATCCACTGCATCGAGCTGCTGCCCGGCAAGGGCGCTCAGCTCGTCCGCTCCGCCGGCAACGCGGCGCAGCTGATGGCTAAGGAAGGCGCCTGGGCGCAGGTTCGCCTGCCCTCCGGCGAGGTCCGCATGATCCCGATGGGCTGCAAGGCCACCATCGGTCAGGTCGGCAACATCGACCACGAGAACGTTAACCTGGGTAAGGCCGGCCGCGTCCGTCACATGGGCTTCCGTCCCCACAACCGCGGCGTTGTCATGAACCCGAACGACCACCCGCACGGCGGTGGTGAAGGTAAGTCTCCTGTTGGTATGCCCGGACCTGTGACGCCGTGGGGCAAGCCGACGCAGGGCCGCAAGACCCGTAAGCATCGCAACCCCAGCGATAAGTTCATCGTCAAGCGCCGTAACGGCAAGTAAGCCAGAAGGAGGCACACTTCATGTCCAGATCTGTTAAGAAGGGCCCTTATGTAGAAGCGCGGCTTCTGAAAAGGGTTGAAGAAATGAATAACAAGGGCGAGAAGAAGGTGTTGAAGACGTGGTCCCGTTCGTCCACGATCTTCCCCGATTTTGTGGGCCACACCATCGCCGTCCACGATGGCCGCAAGCACGTGCCGGTTTATGTGACCGAGGAAATGGTCGGCCACAAGCTGGGCGAGTTCGCGCCGACCCGCACTTTCCGTGGCCATGCCGGTGAAAAGTCCACCGGCGGCCGCTAAGGAAGGAGGAACATAAATGGCAACGAGATCCCGCGAAAAGAGCGCGGCGCGCAAGGCCAATGCCGACAAGCGCGCACGCTGCACTGCCAAATACATCCGCATTCCTTCCCGCAAGGTCCACATTGTGCTGGATCTGATCCGCGGTAAGAGCGCCGACCAGGCGCTGGCGATCCTCATGAACACCCCCAAGGCTGCTTCCCCCGTGGTTGCCAAGGTTTTGAACAGCGCCATTGCGAACGCTGAGAACAACCTCGACCTCGACCGCAGCACCCTCTACGTTGCGGAAGCTTACGCCAACCAGGGCCCGACCCTCAAGCGCTTCCATCCCCGCAGCAGAGGACAGGCGTTCTCGATCCTGAAGCGTTCCAGCCACATCACTGTGATCCTGGACCAGAAGTAACAAGGAGGAAGATTCATGGGACAGAAAGTTAATCCCCATGGCGCCAGAGTTGGTGTGATCAAGGATTGGTCCGCCAAGTGGTACGCCACCAAGAAGGATTTTTCCAATAACCTTGTTGAAGATCACGCCCTGCGCAAAATGCTCAAGGAAAAGCTCTTTGCGGCCGGTATCTCCCACATTGATATCGAGCGCGCTTCCAACAAGGTCACGGTCAACATCTACACCGCCAAGCCCGGCATCGTCATCGGCCGCGGCGGCGCGGGCGCAGAAGCGCTCAAGAAGGAAATCGAAGCCTTCACCGGCAAGGCGGTTTCCCTGAACATCCTGGAGGTCAAGCAGCCCGAGGCCGACGCTCAGCTCGTCGCCGAGAAGGTCGCTCAGTCTCTGGAAAAGCGCGTTTCCTTCCGCCGTGCGATGAAGCAGAACATCGGTTTTGCGATGCGTTCCGGCGCAAAGGGAATCAAGATGCAGGTCTCCGGCCGTCTGGGCGGCGCTGAAATCGCCCGCACCGAGGGCTATCACGAGGGTTCCATTCCTCTTCAGACGCTGCGCGCGAATATCGACTATGGCTTTGCAGAAGCCAGCACCACCTACGGACGCATTGGCGTCAAGGTGTGGATTTACAAGGGCCAGGTGCTTCCCCGTGCCAAGAAGGCCCCCGTCAAGTCCGCGGAGGGAGGAAAATAAGTCATGTTGATGCCGAAGAGAGTCAAGCGCCGCCGCGTTATGCGCGGACGCATGAAGGGTAAGGCAAGCCGTGGTAACTTCATTGCTTACGGCGAATATGGCCTGCAGGCCACCGAGCCCTGCTGGGTTACGTCCCGTCAGATCGAGGCTGCTCGTATCGCGATGACTCGTTTCATCCGCCGCGGCGGTCAGGTCTGGATCAAGATTTTCCCCGATAAGCCCGTGACCAAGAAGCCGGCTGAGACCCGAATGGGTTCCGGTAAGGGCTCGCCCGAATACTGGGTGGCTGTGGTCAAGCCCGGCCGCGTGCTCTTCGAGATCGCCGGCGTTCCTGAGGAAGCCGCGCGCGAAGCGCTCCGCCTGGCCTCGCACAAGCTGCCTTGCACGACCAAGATCATTGCCAAGGCGGCAGACAAAGCACAGGGTGGTGAAGAAGAATGAAGGCGAACAAGTACATCGAAATGACGGATACCGAGCTGGATCAGCAGCTGGCAGAGCTCAAAACTGAGCTTTTCAATCTTCGCTTTCAATTGGCCACCGGCCAGCTTCAGAATCCGATGATGATCCGCGAAACGAAGCGCAACATCGCTAGGGTTAAGACAATTCTGCGTGATCGTCAGATCAAGGCGCAGGCCTGATCACGATACGGAAAGGAGAAACCTCAATGTCTGAAGTCAGAGGAAACCGTAAGACCCGCGTAGGAATCGTGGTCAGCGATAAAATGGACAAGACCATCGTTGTGGCGATCAAAACTCGTGTCAAGCACGGCCTGTACGGCAAGATCCTGAACCGTACGACCAAGCTCAAGGCCCACGATGAGAACAATACCTGCAGCGTCGGCGACGTCGTGAAGGTGATGGAGACCCGCCCGTTGAGCCGCGAAAAGCGTTGGAGGCTGGTTGAGATCGTCGAAAAGGCGAAGTAAGCCGAGATAGGGAGGGTAACAAACTATGGTACAACCGCAGACTAGATTGAAGGTTGCCGATAACTCCGGCGCCAAGGAAATCATGTGCATCCGTGTTCTCGGCGGTTCCTTCCGTGGCTCCGGCAGCATCGGCGATGTGATCGTCGCATCTGTCAAGAGCGCGACGCCCGGCGGAACGGTGAAGAAGGGTGACGTCGTCAAGGCCGTCATCGTGCGCACCGTCAAGTCCAAGCGCCGTCCGGATGGAAGCTACATCCGCTTTGACGATAACGCCGCCGTCGTCATCAACGACGCGAAGCAGCCGCGCGGAACCCGTATCTTCGGGCCTGTCGCTCGTGAGCTGCGCGAGAAGGATTTCATGAAGATCGTCTCGCTCGCGCCCGAAGTGCTTTAATTGGAGGTAGACGACATGGCTACGCCTAAGAAAATTCACGTCAAAAAGAATGACACCGTGGTTGTCATTTCCGGTAAAGATGCCGGCAAGAAGGGCAAGGTCCTGGTGGCCATGCCTTCTGAAGGCAAGATCATCGTAGAGGGCGTCGCAATGGCGACCAAGCATAAGAAGCCGCGCGGCATGGGCCAGCAGGGTGGCATCATCCACCAGGAAGCGCCCATCTTCGCCTCGAAGGTTATGCTGGTTTGCCCCAGCTGCGGCAAGCCCACCCGGCTCGCACACAAGCTGCTTGATGACGGCAACAAGGCTCGTCTGTGCAAGAAGTGCGGCGAGACCTTCTAAATCAAGCAAGGGAGGACAAAAGAGTGTCTAGATTGCACGACAAGTACACGGCCGAAGTCGCCCCTGCAATGATGGCGAAGTTCGGATACAAAAACGTGATGCAGATCCCCCGTCTTGAAAAGATCGTGATCAACATGGGTCTTGGCGAGGCGAAGGATAACCCCAAGTCGTTTGACGCGGCAGTTGCAGACCTGACCGTGATCGCGGGCCAGAAGCCCCAGGTCACGCTGGCCCGCAAGTCCATCGCAAACTTCAAGCTCCGCGAGGGCATGAAGATCGGCGCGAAGGTGACGCTGCGCAGCGAGAGAATGTATGAGTTTGCCGATAAGCTCATGAACATCGCCCTTCCCCGCGTGCGCGACTTCCGCGGCGTTTCCACCAAGGCCTTCGACGGCCGCGGCAACTACGCCCTGGGCGTCCGCGAACAGCTGCTGTTCCCGGAAATCGAGTACGATAAGGTCGATAAGATCCGCGGCATGGAGATGATCTTCGTCACCACCGCCAAGACCGACGAGGAAGCAAAGGAACTGCTCAGACTGCTGGGTATGCCCTTTGCGCAGGCCTGATGAAAAGGAGAGCTTGAAATGGCTAAGAAATCTATTGTCATCCGCCAGCAGAGGGAGCCGAAGTTCTCCACGCGTGCTTACACGCGCTGCCGTATCTGCGGCCGCCCCCACTCTGTGCTCAGAAAGTACGGCATCTGCCGCATTTGCTTCCGCGAGCTTGCGTACAAGGGTGAAATCCCCGGCGTGCGCAAGGCGAGCTGGTAAACCGGAGTAGACGGAAGGAGGTAACACAATGCTCGTAAACGATCCCATCGCAGATATGTTGACCCGTATCCGCAACGCTCTGGTTGCAAAGCATGACTCGATCCTGGTTCCCGCTTCCAACGAGAAGAAGGCGCTGGCCAAGATTCTCCTGGACGAGGGCTTCATCAAGTCTGTGGACTACGTTGAGGAAGGCGTGCAGGGCGCGATCAAGATCGGCCTGAAGTATGACGCCAACCGCAAGAGCGTGATCACGGGACTGAAGAGAATTTCCAAGCCCGGCCTTCGCGTTTATGCGAAGAGCGAGGAGCTGCCCAAGGTTCTTGGCGGCCTGGGCATTGCCATCATTTCGACGTCCAAGGGCGTCATGACCGATAAGGAAGCCCGCAAAAACGCAGTCGGCGGCGAAGTCCTCTGCTACGTTTGGTAAGCCTTAGAACTTTGGAGGTAATTGAATTATGTCGAGAATCGGCAGACTTCCGGTTGCCATCCCCGCGGGCGTGACGGTCAAGGTGGACGACAACAACGTCGTCACCGTCAAGGGCCCCAAGGGTGAGCTGACCCAGCATATTCATCCTGATATGAAGATTGAGATCGAGGGCGCGACGCTCCACGTCAACCGTCCCTCGGACGATAAGATGCACAGATCTCTGCACGGTCTGTCCCGCACGCTGATCCACAACATGGTGCTCGGCGTGACCGAGGGCTTCCAGAAGGGTCTGGACGTCGTTGGCGTGGGTTATCGTGCCCAGCTCCAGGGCAAAAACCTGGTGCTCACCATCGGCTACTCGCATCCGGTTGAAATGGTTCCCCCGGCAGGCATTGCGTTTGAGTGCCCGACGCCCAACAAGATCCTTGTCAAGGGCATCGACAAGCAGCTCGTCGGCGCTGTCGCCGCCAATGTCCGCACTGTCCGTGAGCCTGAGCCTTATCATGGCAAGGGCATCAAGTACGAAACCGAGGTCATCCGCCGCAAGGAAGGCAAGACCGGTAAGAAGTAAAGGGGTGAGCGCAAGTGATCCAGAAGAGGGACAAAAACGAAATTCGCAGGATTCGTCACGAGCGCGTCCGCAAGAAGATTTCCGGTACTGCGGAGCGTCCGCGCTTCTGCGTGTACAGAAGTCTGAAGAATATTTACGTTCAGGTAATCGACGACACGAAGGGTGTTACCCTGTGCCAGGCCTCCACCTTGGACAAGGAGATCAAGCCGCAGCTTGAATCCGTGGACAAGAAGGGCGCCGCAAAGCTCGTTGGCAAGCTGGCCGCCGAGCGCGCCCTGGCCGCCGGCATCAAGGAAGTGGTGTTCGACCGCGGTGGCTATGTCTACACCGGTCGCGTTGCGGAAGTTGCCGCCGCCGCTCGTGAAGCTGGGCTCGATTTCTAAACGTAAGGAGGGAAAAGGATGCAGCGCTACAATCGCGAAGAGAGCGAATTCAAAGAAAAACTCGTAGCTGTCAACCGCGTTACCAAGGTCGTCAAGGGCGGTCGTAATTTCCGCTTCAGCGCCCTGATCGTCATTGGCGACGGCAAGGGCCGCGTCGGCTGCGGTATGGGTAAGGCAGCTGAAATTCCCGAAGCCATCCGCAAGGGTGTTGAGGACGCGAAGAAGAACCTCATCACCGTTCCGATCGTTGGAACCACCATTCCTCACGAAGTGATCGGCAAGTTTGGCACGGGTTCGGTCGTACTCAAGCCCGCTCCCGAGGGCTCCGGTGTTATCGCCGGCGGTCCCGCGCGTGCGGTCATTGAGACTGCCGGTATCCGCGATATCGTCACCAAGTCTTACGGCACCAACAACCCCATCAACGTCGTCAAGGCGACGCTCGAGGGCCTGAGCCGTCTTAAGACCATCGAAGAGGTCGCGCGCCTGCGCGGCAAGTCCGTTGAAGAACTGTTGGGCTAAGGAGGGTGCATTGAAATGAAGCTTAAGATTACGCTCATCAAGAGCACCATCGGCCGCCATGAGAACCAGATCCGCACCGTCAAGGCCCTGGGCCTGAAGAAGATCCGCTCTTCTGTGGTTCAGCCCGACAACGCTGCGATCCGCGGCATGATCTTCACGGTCAAACATCTGGTTTCTGTCGAAGAAATCGCTGATTAATCAGGAGGTGCGCTATGAAGCTCCATGAGATTTCTCCCGCGGCCGGCTCCACCACCGCTCCCAAGAGATTGGGACGCGGTGTGGGCTCCGGTCTGGGCAAAACTTCCGGTAAGGGCCACAAGGGCGGCAAGGCGCGCTCCGGCGGCGGTAAGGGACCGGGCTTCGAGGGCGGTCAGATGAAGCTGATCATGCGTATCCCGAAGCGCGGCTTTACCAACAAGTTCGCCAAGGAATACGTTGCGATCAACGTCTCTGCCCTGGAAGCGTTTGAGGACGGCGCGGTCGTTGACGCGCTGGCGCTCAAGAATGCGGGCATCGTCAAGAACCCCAAGGACGGCATCAAGGTCCTGGGCGACGGCGCGATGACCAAGAAGCTGACGGTCAAGGCGGCGAAGTTCTCCAAGACCGCAGTAGAAAAAATCGAGGCAAATGGTGGGAAAGCAGAGGTGATCTAACGTGCTTGAAACTTTCCGCAATGCTTGGAAGGTGGAGGATCTCCGCAAGAAGATCATCTACACGTTGATCATGCTTCTCATCTACCGCGTCGGCTCTGTGATCCCGACGCCCGGCGTTAACGTCGATTACATTGCACAGCAGGTCAACAACATCTCCATGCTGGGTATGCTCGACTTCATTAACGGTCAAAACTTCTCGAACTTCACCATCTTTGCGATGGGTATTTCGCCCTACATCACCTCCTCGATCATCATGCAGCTGCTGACCATCGCCATTCCCTCTCTGGAGCGTCTCCAGAAGGAAGGCGAGGAAGGCCGCAAGAAGATCGCGGAGATCACCCGTGTGGTGACCATTGCTCTGGGCTGCATCATGGCGCTGGGTATCATCCTGGGCCTGGGCTCCGGCGCGATGGCAAAGGGCGCAAACGCCAACTTCTTTGATTACGCTCTGGTCTTTGTGGTGCTGGCGGCCGGTACTGCCTTTACCATGTGGATCGGCGAGCGCATCACGGAAAACGGCATCGGCAACGGCGTGTCGCTGCTGATCTTTGTCGGTATTATCGCCAGCTTCCCCGGCGAGGTCTTTACCGGCATCCAGTCTGTGATCGCCAAGCCCGTCACGGCGTGGTTCATCCCGCTCGTGATCGTGGGCGTGCTGCTGATTATTGTAGGCATTGTGTTTGTGGACAGCGGTGTGCGCCGGGTTCCCGTGCAGTACGCCAAGCGCATGGTCGGCCGTAAGATGTACGGCGGCCAGAGCACCCACATCCCGATGAAGGTGAACTCCTCCGGCGTCATGCCGCTGATCTTCGCCATCTCCGTCATCCAGCTCCCCGGCATGATCGCGAACTTCTGGCCGACCTCGGGCTTCGCCCTGTGGTACGGCAAGTGGTTCAGCGCTTCGTCCTGGCTGTACATGGTGGTGTATGCGCTGTTGATTCTGTTCTTCACCTATTTCTACACCAGCATCACCTTCAACCCTGTTGAGATGAGCAAGAACTTGCAGCAGAACGGCGGCTTCATCCCCGGCATCCGTCCGGGCAAGCCCACCGCTGACTACCTTGCCCGCATCTCCAACCGCATCACGCTCTTCGGCGCGCTGTATCTGGCTTTGATCGCGGTCATCCCCTCGGCGATTCTGGTGCTCACCGGCAGCCATGCTCCGTTTACGGCAACCGGTATCCTGATCGTCGTGTCGGTCGCGATGGAGACCAGCAGCCAGCTCGAGGCGCAGATGATGATGCGTCACTACAAGGGCTTCATGAAATAAGACCAGACGAACAGGAGGTCGCAGCATGAAGATTGTGTTCCTCGGCCCTCCCGGTGCGGGAAAGGGCACGCAGGCAGAAAAAATCATCGACCGCCTGGGTATTCCGCAGATCAGCACGGGGGAGATCCTCCGCCGTGCGATTCGCGAGAAGACCCCGACCGGTCTTGAAGCGCAGAGCTACATCGAAAAGGGCGCGCTCGTGCCCGACGATGTGGTGGTGCGCATTGTCCGCGACAGACTCGCGGAAGACGACTGTGCCAACGGATATCTGCTCGACGGATTCCCGCGCACGGTTCCCCAGGCGGAAGCGCTGGACGAATTTGCCAAGCTCGACGCGGTGATCAACCTGGAGGTCGCAAACGACCTGCTGGTGCATCGCCTGAGCGGGCGCCGCGTCTGCGCCGCTTGCGGCTATACCACCCATGTCGACCGTCACGAAGACAAATGCGTCAAGTGCGGCGGCGAACTGAGCCAGAGGAAGGACGACGCTCCCGAATCGGTGCAGAACCGCCTGAACGTCTACGAGAAGCAGACCAAGCCTTTGACCGAGTATTACGAGGCAAAGGGACTGCTGCGCACGGTGGACGGCGCGAAGCCTCTGGACGAAGTGACCGCGGAAATCCTTTCCGCGCTTGGGTGCTGAGCTATGATTATCTACAAAACGCCGGCCGAAATCGAAAAAATGCGCAGGGCGGGGCAGGTGCTCTTTGAGGCCATGAAGGCCGTCAAAGCGGCGGTTCGCCCCGGGGTGACAACGGCGGAGCTTGACCGCATCGCCGAAGAAGCCATCCGCGCGCGCGGCGGAGTGCCGTCCGAAAAGGGCTATGAAGGATTCCCCGGTTCCATCTGCGCGTCTCCGGACGATATGGTGGTGCACGGCATCCCTTCCGAAAAGACAGTGCTTCGCGAAGGCCAGATCATCTCCATTGACTGCACGGTGCTGCTGGACGGCTATCAGGCCGACATGGCGCGAACCTTCCCGGTGGGAAAGATTTCGCCCGAGGCCCAGAGCCTGATCGACGCAGCGAAGGAAAGCTTTGGAGAGGGCCTGAAGATGGCGCGCTCCGGCAACCGCATAGGCGACATATCCGCGGCCATTCAGGCTTGCGTGGAAGGGCACGGATACGGCGTGGTGCGCAGCCTCTGCGGACACGGAATCGGCAAGGAAATGCACGAAGACCCCGAGGTTCCGAACTTCGGCAAGGCGGGTCACGGCCCGCGGCTTCGTGAGGGAATGTGCATCGCGGTCGAGCCCATGATTACGGCGGGGGACTACCGAGTCTACATCGCCGCGGACGATTGGGCGTTTCTGACGCGGGACCATTCCATTGCGGCGCACTACGAAAACACTTTGGCCATCACTGCGGACGGTGATCCGTTGATCCTGACGATGCCCAATGGCTTTGACGGGGAGGACGTATGACGCTGGACGCATTAAAACTCGGACAGGTCGTCATGTCCACGCAGGGTCGTGACGCCGGAAGGCTCTTTATCGTGGTCGGGTTTGCGGAAGAAAACCACGTCCTGATCTGCGACGGAGCGCTGCGGAAGATCGACAAACCAAAGAAGAAAAAAGTCAAGCATTTAAATCCAAAGCAGGAATGTATTTCCAGTCTCGGGGGAAAGCTGGAAAGCGGCGTCAAGATCTTCGATGCGGAGATCCGAAAGGCGCTGGCTCCCCTGAGGGATCAAGGATTGGATGCGCCTTGCAAGGAGGTTGAATAGGTGTCTAAGCAGGATGTTATCGAAGTCGAAGGCACGGTCACGGAGGCTTACCCGAACGCCATGTTCCAGGTGGAGCTGCCCAATGGCCACAAGATCCTCGCGCACATATCCGGCAAGCTTAGGATGAACTTCATCCGGATTCTTCCGGGTGACAAAGTAACCATAGAGCTTTCGCCCTATGACCTGACCAGGGGAAGAATCACCTGGCGCGGCAAGGCGTAAAACCATCCCCAACAGCAACGGAGGAAATGAACATGAAAGTTAGACCGTCTGTTAAGCCCATCTGCGAGAAGTGCAAGGTCATCAAGCGCAAGGGCCGCGTCATGGTCATCTGCGAGAACCCGAAGCACAAGCAGCGTCAGGGCTGATAAAACCGCTTTATCTGATTGCGTAGTGCGGCTGCATGGGAAGAAATTCCTGTGATCTGCGTGATTTTGATAAGATAAGATAAAATCACACAAACGAACCTTACGATCTACGGAGGTGTTGAGGCACAATGGCACGTATTGCGGGTGTTGACCTGCCCAGAGAAAAGCGCGTCGAAATCGGACTGACCTACATCTTTGGTATCGGCAGAGTGACTGCCGACAAGATCCTGGAGGAGACCGGCATCAATCCGGATATCCGCGTGAAGGATCTTTCTGAGTCCGACGTGGCGAAGCTCAGAGAATATATCGAACACAACCTGAAGGTGGAGGGTGATCTCCGCCGTGAGGTTTCTCTCAATATCAAGCGTCTTGTGGAAATCGGCTGCTACAGAGGCGTGCGTCATCGCCGTGGCCTGCCCGTCAGAGGTCAGTCCACCAAGCAGAACGCGCGTACCCGCAAGGGCCCCAAGAAGCAGGTCGCCGGTAAGAAGAAAGCGACGAAGTAAAGCTTAGCAAGGAGGGAAAATCATGGCGAAGACCACTAAAGTGACCAAGCGTGTGGTTCGCAAGCGCAAAGAGCGTAAGAACGTTGAGCGCGGCGCGGCGCATATCGCTTCGTCCTTCAACAATACCATCGTCACCATCACCGATACCGCCGGAAACGCCCTGTCCTGGGCGAGCGCCGGTGGACTCGGTTTCCGCGGCAGCAAGAAGTCCACGCCCTTTGCGGCGCAGATGGCTGCCGAAACTGCGGCCAAGGCGGCCATGGAGCATGGCCTGAAGACCGTTGAAGTGTACGTCAAGGGCCCCGGTTCCGGACGCGAGGCGGCGATTCGTTCGCTGCAGGCTGCCGGCCTGGAGGTTTCCATGATCAAGGACGTGACCCCCATTCCTCACAATGGATGCCGTCCGCCCAAGCGCAGAAGAGTGTAAGACAGGAGGTAAAGGTACACCATGGCACGTTATACTGGTTCCGTTTGCCGCCTGTGCAGGCGCGAAGGCACGAAGCTGTTTCTGAAGGGCGACCGCTGCTACTCCGCCAAGTGCGCGATCAGCAAGCGCCCCACGCCTCCCGGCATGCACGGTCAGGCGAGAGCTAAGAAGATGAGCGAATACGGCATGCAGCTGCGCGAAAAGCAGAAGGTGCGCCGCACTTACGGCGTGCTGGAGACGCAGTTCCGCCGCACGTTTGACAACGCAGACCGCATGAAGGGCATCACCGGTGACAACCTGCTGAGCCTGCTCGAGCGCCGTCTGGACAACGTTGTTTACCGTCTGGGTCTTGCTTCTTCCAGAGCGCAGGCCCGTCAGTTCGTCCGCCACGGCCATATCACCGTCGACGGCAAGAAGGTCAACATCCCCTCCTTTGTTGTGGAAGTCGGCCAGGTCATCTCCGTGCGCGAAAAGAGCCGCGACATGGAGCACTTCAAGGCGCTGCGCGAGGGCACGACCCACGTCGTTCCCAAGTGGCTCACCTTTGAGGCCGAGCAGCTGCAGGGCACCGTCAATGCACTGCCGCAGCGCGAGGACGTCGATATGTCCTTCGAAGAGCACCTCATCGTCGAGTTGTACAACAAGTAATTGCTGTGCGGCTTGATCTGAGAAATGCCTTTGAAGCAGCGATCGACCCCAATTGCGATGCGACTTGTGCTTGATGAGGAGGGACAGAAGTCATGATTGAAATGGAAAAGCCCAGAATCGAATGTGTTGAGATCAGCGCAGACAACAAGTACGGAAAGTTCGTCATTGAACCGCTGGAGCGCGGTTTTGGCACGACCCTGGGCAATTCACTGCGCAGAGTTTTGCTTTCCTCGTTGCCCGGCGTAGCGGTCTCGTCCGTCCGCATCGATGGTGTATTGCATGAGTTTTCCACGGTCCCCGGGGTTAAGGAGGATGTCACCGAGATCATCCTGAACCTCAAGGCCCTGTCCGCCAAGCTGAATTGCGACGGCCCCAAGGTCGTCAACGTCTCCGCCTCCGGCGAATGCGTTGTGACCGCGGGCGATATCGTTTGCGACGAACAGGTCGAGATCATCAATCCCGACCTGGTTCTCGCCACCTTGAACGAGGATGCGCACCTGAACATGGAGATCACCCTGTGCAAGGGCCGCGGTTATGTTTCGGCTGACCGCAACAAGACCCCCAACATGCCCATCGGCGTGCTGCCGGTCGACTCCATCTTCACCCCCATCCGCAAGGTGAATTACACCATCGAGAACACGCGCGTAGGCCAGATGACGGACTACGACAAGCTCACCCTCGAGGTGTGGACAGACGGAAGCATCAAGCCGGATGAAGCCACTTCTGCAGCGGCAAAGATTTTGTCCGACCATCTGACGCTGTTTATCAATCTTACCGAGAACGTTGTGCCGGTTGATTTCAATGAGCCGGAAGACAACAAGATGGAAAAGGTGCAGGAGATGACCATCGAAGAGTTGGATCTTTCCGTCCGCGCCTACAATTGCCTCAAGCGCGCCAACATCAACACGGTTGCCGAGTTGATCCAGCGCAACGAGGAAGACATGATGAAAGTACGCAACCTGGGCAAAAAATCGCTCGAGGAAGTGGAGCAGAAGCTCGCCGCGCTAGGCCTTGGCCTGCGCCGCAGCGAGGAGTAAGCCCCGCAGCGTAACAACTTTTTGATGCGAATGCAGGTGCGAAACAGAAGCACCATACACCCGTGCGGGCGGATGCCCCGCCCGCAGGGCGATTTGCAAGGAGGGAAACAACCATGGCCACTGAACGCAAGCTCGGCCGCCCGGCTGACCAGCGTAAGGCACTCCTGCGCAACCAGGTCACCCAGCTGATCTGGAACGGCAAGATCGTCACCACCCTGGATCGCGCCAAGGAGGTGCGCTCCATCGCGGAAAAGCTCATTACTCTTGCCATGCGCGAGTGTGATAACACCGTTGAAGTCACCAAGACCTACAAGAACGACAAGGGTCAGGAAGTCACCGAAACCTTCGTCAACGACGCGCCCAGCAAGCTGCACGCGCGCCGCATCCTGATGGCGTACCTGTACGACATCCCGGAGCAGAAGAAGGACGATGAGTCCAAGGCGGACTTCAAGGCTCGTACCAAGGACAACAAGCATCCCGTTGTGGAGAAGATGTTCCGCGAGTACGCGCCCAAGTACAACAAGCGTAAGGAAGAACTCGGCCAGGGCGGCGGTTACACCCGCATCCTGAAGATGGGTCCCCGCAAGGGCGACGCTGCCGAGCAGGTCATCCTGGAGCTCATCTAATCGGTGAACCGATAGAAACAAAAAGAACGCCCCCACGCAAGTGGGGGCGTTCTTTTTTTGCCTGTTTGCAGGGAGAAACGGGGGAAGAATGGCCCGTCAGCGGCGGCGGGGGCAAAGCCCCCGCCGCCGCTGACGGGCGGGAGGCCCGACGCTTGCCCAGCGAAGCTGGGCCGTGGGTGCGGCGCTGTGCGCCGCGCCCGCGCCGCCGCTGCGCGGCGGAAGCGTCGGGCCTCCCCGTTCCTGGGGCGATTGCGCGCGGAATTGGGGAGAGGGGATGCGCTCCGGCTTGCCAGCTGCGAAAACTGTTGCTATAATCAAAACGGAAAACAGGAATGCGAAACGCAGATGGGAGTGGAAGAAAAATGTCCATCTTCAGTGTGGAATATATGAAAAAGAATCGAAAGATCGGTGCGCTGACCCGAACGGCAAGACGGCGTAGGGGGCAGAAGCAGCTGGACGCCGCCCGTGCGCTGGCGGAGATCGGCGACGGTGAAGCGGCACGCGCGCTGCTTCAGCTGGCATCGGACGACGATATCGCGGTGTGGGAGCCGGCACAGCAGGCGCTGACGGAGATCCGCAACGACGCAGCCGTGCCCGCGCTCTGCGACGCGCTGCTGACGGGGAAATACGAGCTGGCCAAGCCCGTGCTGGCCGCGCTGACCAATATGGAATCCGACCTGGCGCTGGACGGATTGCTCAAGGCGCTCGAAAACGAACGGCTCGCGCCCGATGTGCTGGCCGCGCTGCACGGCAAGAAACGCGCCGAGATGGTGCCGCCGCTGGAAAAGCTGCTGCGCGAGATGGCCGGGCGGGAAGCCGCGGGGTCGAAAACGCGGATGTGGCAGCAGAGCATCTGCCGCGACATCCTGGCGCTGTTGAGCGAGGTGGACGACGTGAGCACCGTCAAGGCGCTGCACCACTTCCTGCGTGAGGAGGAAAAGGTGCCCGCAAGGCTGCGCGTCCAGGCGGCGCACGCGCTGGCGGCCAAGGGCCTGGAGGGCGAGGAAGCGCTGGCGGGCTATGTCGGGGAAAACTTTTCCGACGTGAGCCGCGTGATGCTGCTGATGGAGTGCATGCCCAACGAGGAGCTGACGGGCATTCTCTTTGAGGTGATGCCGCCTAAGGCCGCCGATGAGTTCGGCCAGTCGCTGATGGCGTGCATGAACCAGATGGACGAAAGCCTGTGGAAATACATCGCCGCGCTGATCGAACGGCTCGACCGCGACAACGCCCGCAGCGCGCTGCTGCTGTGGTTCGTGCAGACCAAGGCCGCCAGCGTGGATGCCGCCTATGTGCTGGCGCGGCATGGCAACACCCGTCCTGTGCTCGTCAAACGGCTGGTGGACATGGTGCGCTACGAAGAGCAGGACGTGCGCCTGCGCGCGGGGAAGCTGCTGCACCGTCTCTACGACGATAAATTGATTACCGAAGAGGGCGTGCACCTGATCGAGGAAAAGAAGAACGAAGAGGGCGAGATCGTCGATTACGAGTACATCGGGTATAAGGACTGACCCTCCGCCAAACAGAAAGCTCCGGACAAAAGACCGGGGCTTTTTTGTATGAGGAAAAACGAAAAACCGGAAAGAAACATAAGGGAGCCGAGGAAACGGCAGAGATCGGCGTGCAGGAAACAACGCTGCGCGCGACAGGAGCAGATGCGGGACGCAGGAAATAACCGGAGCGCGCTCCCCGGCTGTCCGCTCAAAGGAAAGAAAGGCAAAACCGAAACATTATTGCAAAACAGCGTTGCACAATATGAAAAAACCGAGGGGAATTTGGGAAATGGAATTGTGAAGAAAACAAATTTGTGCTAACATATTGTTAAGAAAATAAAAACCATGGGGAGGTTTGAATTTATGCCTTACGTATCGACGATGGAAATCTTTCAGGACGGCTTGAAGCAGGGCTACGGCACGCCCATGTTCAACTGCATCAACTATGAGATGATCCGCTGGGCAATCGAGGCGGCGGAGGAAGTCGGCATGCCCGTGCTGATCGGCCACTACTTCGGCTTTGAGACCAACATGGATCCCGCGGTGGCGGAGATGGTCACCAAATACTACGCCTCCAAGGCCAAGGTGCCGGTGGCGTTCCATCTGGATCACTGCCCCACGGCGGAGATCTGCATCAGCCGCATGAAGCACTTCGATTCCGTGATGATCGACGGCTCGCACTACGACTTTGAGGAAAACGTCCGCCTGACCAAGGAGGTCGTGGACATCGCCCACCAGATGGGCATCGTGGTCGAGGCGGAGCTGGGCAAGGTCGGCAACGCGGGCAATGCCAACGACGTCAACAACCCCGATAACTACACCGACGTCAAGCAGGCCGTCGAGTTTGTCGAGCGCACCGGCTGCGATTCGCTCGCCATCGCCATCGGCAACGCCCACGGCAACTACATCGCCACGCCCAACCTGTCCTTTGAGCGCCTGCGCGAGCTGCGCGCCGCGCTCGATCTGCCCCTCGTGCTGCACGGCGGCAGCGGCATCCCGGACGACCAGTTCGGCCGCTGCGCACTGGAGGGCATGAGCAAGTTCAACATTTTCACCGAATACAACATGGCGCTCTCCAACGCCATGAAGGCCTCGCTGGATAAGGGCAATAAGGGCGGCCTTCAGGTGCTGTGCGACTGCAAGGATGCCTGCAAGGAACTGGTCAAGCACAAGATCAACATGGTCAACCCCAAGGGCCTGCGCGTGATCTAAAAAGACAGACGGCGGCCTGCGGCTTACGGAAGGGAGAAAGTTCCCATGAAGAATTGTTTTACCGGCAAGCGCGTGCGCCTGCGTGCGCTGGAGCCGCAGGACGTCGAAATCTGGGTCGAAAACGATCGCAATAAGGATACCGATATGTCCCGCTGCGACGACTGCATCCCCCTGCCCCGCCCCGAATGGATGCTGCGGCAGGATTTCCCGGAAAGGATCAAGCGCGAAAGCGAGATGCAAAGCTACCGCTTCGTGATTGAAAACAAAGAGGGGCAGGTCGTCGGCTCCATCAACGCCCACAGCGTGGATGTGCGCATGGGTTCGTTCAGCTATGGGCTGGGGATTCAGGAGGAGTTCCGCCACAAGGGCTATGCCTCCGAGGCGATTTTGCTGCTGATGCGCTTTTACTTTATGGAATTGCGGTTCCATAAGTGCAACGCAGCGGCCTATGAATTCAACGAGGCTTCGATCGGCCTGCACGACCGGCTCGGCTTTGTGCGCGAGGGCCGTCAGCGCGAGGTCGGCTATACCAAGGGGCGCTATTGGGACCTGATCGAATTCGGCATGACCAAGGAAGAATTTGAAGAAAAATACAGCGAGTTTTCTCAGGAAGGTTGAAACCCCATGAAAAGAGATCTGATTGCCTACGGCACGCCGTTTATCGACAACCTGGTGCACATCGACCACCTGCCCACGAAGAAGGACGAGGGTGCGCGGATGCTGCAGACCAGCTGGCAGGGCGGTGGAAAGGTGTCCTCGGCGCTGACCGCCTTCGGTCAGCTCGGCGGCGCGTCCTCGATGATCGGCACCGTCGGCGCGGACAGCTACGGCGATTTCCTCGTCAAGGACTATGGCCGGTACAATGTCGATACCAGCCGCATGGTGCGCGACGGCACCAACTATTTCTCGCTCGTGCTCTCCGACCCCATCACCCACGGGCGCAACATCATCTCCCGCCCCGGCACGGTGCGCAAATACACCGTAGAGGACATCGACGAGGAGTTTGTGCGCCGGCACAAGGTGCTGCATCTGGAAAACCCGGACGCGGTTTCCCACCGGCTGGCGGAGATCATACACGAAAACGGCGGCACCGTGTGCTATGACGGCGACGGCTATTCCGAGCAGGCGCAGCAGTTCCTGCCGGAGATCGACGTATTCATCGGCTCGGAGTTCTACTACACCAAGCTCTTCGGCGACAGCGAGGAATATGAAAAGAATCTCCGCTCCGTGATGGAAAAGGGCCCGCGCATCGTGGTGTTTACGCTGGGCGACAAGGGCTCGGTCGTGGCGTGGAAGGACGGCTATTATTTCGCGCCCGGCTACAAGGTCAAGGTGGTCGATACCCTCGGCGCAGGCGACGTCTACCACGGCGGCTTCCTCTACGCGATGATGGAGGAAAAGCTCCCGCCCGATCAGTGCGCGCAGTTTGCCAACGCGGTTTCCGCCATCAAGTGCACCGGCATCGGCGGAAGAGCCGCCACGCCCACCTTGCAGATGGTCAAGGACTTCATGGCCACCGGCGAATGTGACCGCAGCCTGATCGAGGAAAAGACCAAGCTCTACGAAACCTTTAACGCCTGATTTTTCAAAAATAAAGAATTTGCAGCAGAACATTCAAAATAAACGAAACGGAGGGGCTACTCAATGGAAAAATTCGTCAAGATCGGTATCGTTCCCATCAAGCGCGGATTCACGGACATGGTTTCCGCGCTGGAGCAGAAAAACCTCTTCCTGAACAAGTGCAGGCAGATTGCGCCCGACGCGGTTGCGCTGTGCGATCTGGAGGGCGTGCTGCCCGAAGGCATCCTCTATGATGCGGATCAGCTGGACGCCGTGCGCGAATACCTGCTGGAGCAGAAGGCGGACGCGCTGTTCATGCCGCACTGCGATTTCGGCAACGAGGAAGTCGTCGGCCGGCTGGGCGCGATGATGAAGCTGCCCGTGCTGGTCTGGGGCAACCGCGACCCGCTGCCCGTGCCCGGCATGCGCGACCGCGATACCCAGTGCGGAACGCTGGCCTCCACCAAGTGCCTGCAGCGCTACCGCGTGCCGTTCTCCTACATCATCAACAGCGATGTGGACGGCGAGATGTTCCAAAAGGGCTTTATCGACTTCTGTTCCGTGGCGGCGGTCGTCAAGAAGGCGCGCGGCATGCGCATCCTGTCGGTCGGCTCTCGCCCGCAGCCGTTCCTTTCCGTCATCTACAACGAGGATGAGCTGCTGCGCAACTTCGGCATCGAAGTGACGCCCTATACCTCCGCAATCCTGGCCAAGGATGTGCAGAAGATCCTCGAAACCCGCACCGAAGAGGTGGAGGCGGGCGTAAAGGAATACGCCGCCAAGGTGGACGTTTCCGCCATGCCCATTGATAAGCAGCGCGCGCAGCAGGCATTGAAGCTGGCGCTGATCGACAAGGTGAAGGCCTCCAAGTCCGACGGCGTGGCGCTGGAATGCTGGACCGTGCTGGGTCAGGCCATCGGCGTGGGCGGCTGCCAGGTGATCGGCATGCTGGCAGATTTGGGCATCCCCTGCGCGTGCGAGAGCGACGTGCTGGGCGCGGTTTCCGCCGTGATGCTCCAGGCCGCGACGCTGGGCAGAGAGCCCATCTTCTTTGCGGACATCACCGTGCGCAATGCCAACGACGACAACACCGAGCTGTTCTGGCACTGCGGACCGTACCCCGTGTCGCTGGCGCATCCGGGCAGCAAGCCCGCCATCGCCGAGGGCGGCCAGGGTCAGTTTGAGCTGCGCAACGGCGATGTGACCATCTGCCGCATGGACGCGCTGGAGGGCAAGTACACCCTGATGAGCGGCCAGGGCAAGGCTGTGGACGGCCCTGCCAAGGGCGGCACCTACGTCTGGGTCAAGGTCAGCGACTGGGAAAAGTGGGAGGAAAAGCTGGTCTTTGGGCCCTACATCCACCATGTCGCGGGCGCGTTCGGCTCTTACAGCCAGATTCTTTCCGAAGCCTGCAAATACCTGGGCGCGGTTGAGCCCGATCCCATGGATCCTGTCAGCCGCGTGCTGGGCAAGTGATCTGAAAAATAGCATTGTTGCGGAGCCTGACGGTCATTCAGACCGTCAGGCTCCGTTTTTTTTGTCGGGAGCGCGGGACAGCCCTGAGGCAATTAGATTGAACGCAAACCAAAATAATATTGTAAAAAACACTGAAACGATGGGGAATCTTGACGCTCTGTGCGCTGCTGCTGACAGGGCTGCTGACGGTGCCTGCACGGGCGGAGTCGGCTGTGCCGGAAGCGGGAAAGGCGATGATCGGAGAGACCCAATACGATACGCTGGCAGAGGCGATTGCCGCGGCGCAGGATGGAGAGACGATCGTGCTGGGCGAGGGACTGTATACAACCTACGGAGCGACATCACCGAAAAAGAGCCTGACTTTCGTGGGGCAGGGCGCGGACAAGACCCATTGGGGCATTGGCGCGACAATTCCCGATCCGGCGTATTTCGGCACGGAATATAATGGCGATTATTCCTTTGACGGCTGCAACAGCATCACGTTCAAAAACATGACGTTGCAGTCCGGAACGGCGGATTATCTGGGCTTTATCCGCATCGACCACACCGCCGTGGAGAATTGCACCATCAACGGCAAGACCTTCTACTGGGGATATACGACCGCCCGCTTCACGAACACGACCTTCAATGCGCCGGCGGGGGATTATGCGATCTGGACGTATTCTTCTCCGGAGATGACCTTTGACGGCTGCACGTTCCATTCTTCGGGCAAAACGATCAATGTCTACACGGATTATGGCGCGGGAAAGAATGACATCACGGTGAACTTCAAAAACTGCACGGTCGTTTCCGAGGGGGACGGCAAGTGCGTGATGAACATCAACGACTCCAACATGGGCGATTTTAAGTACCGCATCAACATCGAGGGGAAGAACACCGTCACGGGCATTACCCCGGACAACAAGAACAACAAAAACGGAGAAAAGGCAGAGAAGGACATCAGCTGCTCCAAGCTTTTCGAATTCAAAAATGCAACGAATAATTCCGGACGCACGATCGTCAGCATCGACGGCAAGGTGGTCTGGCAGGACGGCAAGAAGACCGGCCATGCCATTGACACCGAGAATGACAAGTATACCGACGGGTACAAGGACGACGCCTTTGATGTGACGGAAACCATGCCCTGGACGGAGCAGGCCGACGGCTCCTTCCTGCGCAAGGTGAGGAAGGTTTGTCAGTACTGCGGCTTCAGCGAGGAAGTGGAGGAGAGAAAACAGCCCGAACCCACTCCCGGCTACACCGAGCCCGAGGCGTACCCCGATTACAGCGAGACGATCGCCCCGACGCCGACCCCGGTTCCTGCACCGGACAGCGACGTTGCGCCGAAGACGGGCGGGAATGACGGCGCGGCATGGGTGCTGGCGCTGCTGGCGGCCGGCACGGCAGCCTTCGCAATGCGCAAGCGCGCAAGAGGATGACGGATCGGCTCGGATAAACCGTTCCGCTGGTAAATTAATTGTAACAAAGCCCCTGCGGCGGACAAACTGTCCGCTGCGGGGCTTTTTGCGCGAGGGGGGATGTGGTATAATAAGCCGAAAAGGAGGCAGAATGCCCAATGGATGCTCAGGAAAAGGAAGCAAAACTGATCGAATGGTTGAGGGAAAAGGGCCGCATCGCCATCGCGTTTTCCGGTGGCGTTGATTCTACATATCTGCTGCGCGTGGCGATAGACGCGCTGGGGAGCGATAACGTGCTGCCCATGCACGCGCAGGCGCAGCTGCACTCCCGCCGGGAGGAGCACGAGGCGGAGGATTATGCGCGGGACATGGGCGCGCACCTGGTGGTGCTGCCGATGGACATGCACGCCGTGCCCGGCCTGTGCGACAATCCGCCCGACCGCTGCTATATCTGCAAGACGGCGGTGTTCACCGCGCTGTGGGATTATGCGCGGGCGCACGGCTTTGACACGCTGGCCGACGGCTCCAATGCCGACGACGTGGGCGATTACCGCCCCGGTATGCGCGCGCTGAAGGAGCTGGGCGTATCCAGCCCGCTCAAGGAGATCGGCATGACCAAGGCGGAGATCCGCCAGCGCTCCGCGTTCTACGGCCTGCCCACGGCGGGAAAGCCTGCCCTGGCCTGCCTGGCGACGCGTATTCCCTACGGCACAAAGCTGGAGGAAGCCGTGCTGCGGCGCATCGATCTTGCGGAGACCGCGCTGTTTGCGATGGGGCTGACGCAGGTGCGCGTTCGGGCGCACGGCAACGTGGCGCGCATCGAGGTGCCGAAGGAGGACATCCTCGCCGTGGCGCAGCGCGCGCAGGAGGTCGCCGAGGCGGTCAAGGCCTGCGGCTTCGACTTCGCCGCGCTTGATCTGAGCGGCTACCGGATGGGTTCGCTGAATATCCACTTGGACGAAAAGAAGTAAAGCGCGAAGGCGGAGAAAACGGGAACGGGAGACGAAGGGCGGACGGCGGAAGCCGGAACCGAGTGCTCCTTCGGGGGTGCGCCGCCGCGTGCCCGTCTTGCGCCGGGCCCGCGCTGCGCGCTCCGCGCGCGCCGCAGCCTCCGTTCCGTCGGACGCGGCGGCGCACCCCCTGCCGGGTTCCTGCCACACCGCTTCAGGAACGAACGGGGCCGAAACCGCATCTGCGCGCGCAAAGGGAAAATAAAGAGCGAAACTGGAGATAGAAAGGCTCCCCTTGAGGGGAGCTGGCCCGGCCGCAAGGCCGGGACTGAAGGGTGGGGGAGAAGAGACAATGAAAGACGTAAGAGAGATCCTGTCCCGCGTCAAGGACGGCAAGCTGAGCATCGAGGACGCCGTGATCGAGATGCGGCTGGAACCGTTTGAGGATTTGGGCTATGCGCGGGTCGATCATCACCGCGCGCTGCGCCAGGGGGTGGCCGAGGTCATCTATTGCGCGGGGAAAACCCCCGAGCAGACCCGCGGCATCACCCAGGCCATGCTCCGCCGCGGCGCGGAGAACATATTGCTCACCCGCGTGCGCCCCGAGCACTACGAGGCCGTGCGCGATTTAGACGACGATGTGGAGTACCACAGGGACGCGCGCATCGTCGTGGTGAAGCGGAGAGAAACCGTCAAGCCCGAAACGCATATCTGCGTCGTGACGGCGGGCACCAGCGACCTGCCCGTGGCGGAGGAAGCCGCCATCACTGCGGAGGTGCTGGGCAATACCGTCGATCGCGTCTATGACGCGGGCGTGGCGGGGCTGCACCGGCTGCTCGCCAGCGCAGAGACCATGATGCGCTCTAATGCGCTCGTCGTCGTGGCGGGCATGGAGGGCGCGCTGCCCTCCGTCGTGGGCGGTCTTGTGGATCGTCCCGTCATCGCGGTGCCCACGTCCGTGGGCTACGGCGCGAACTTCGGCGGGCTGTCCGCGCTGCTGACCATGCTCAATTCCTGCGCCAGCGGTATCTCCGTGGTCAATATTGACAACGGCTTCGGCGCGGGTTACATCGCATCGCAGATCAATCACACCGGCTTTGCCGCTTATAAGGAGGAAGAAAAATGAAGATCCTGTATTTTGACTGCTTTTCCGGCATCAGCGGAGACATGACCATGGGCGCGCTGCTCGACGCGGGCGGCGATGCGGAAGCCCTCAAGCGCGATCTGGCCAAGCTCAATCTGGGTGACGCCTTCCACCTGCACATCCAGAAAAAGCTCAAAAACGGCGTGATGAGCACCCATGTGGACGTGGCGACCGATCATGTTCACGGCGACCACGAGCATGAGCATCACCATGACCACGATCATGACGAACATGACCACGATCATGACCACGGGCACACCCATGAGCACGTTCACCGCGGGCTTTCCGACGTGACGGCTGTGATCGAGCAGAGCGATCTGGAGCCGGAGGTCAAGGAGACGGCCAAGAAGATCTTCCGCACGTTGGCCGAGGCGGAGGCCAAGATGCACGGCACGACGGTGGACGAGGTGCACTTCCACGAGGTGGGCGCGATCGACGCGATTGTGGACGTGTGCGGCGCGGCGATTCTGCTGCACCAGCTCAAGCCCGACCGCATCGTCTGCTCGAAGATCAACGTCGGCACGGGTTATGTGCAGTGCGCGCACGGCCTGTTCCCGGTGCCCGCCCCCGCCGTGGCGGAGATCCTGCGCGGCGAGCCTTACTTCATGGGGCCGGGACGCGGCGAGCTCTGCACCCCCACGGGCGCGGCGATCGTCAAGACCATGGCCGATGAGTTCGGCCGGATGCCCGTGATGGAGGTCGAATCGGTCGGCTACGGCGCGGGCGTGCGCGAGATGGATACCCTGAACGCGCTGCGCGTCTTCATCGGTCACGACACAAAAAAAGCGTAGCCCCCGAGGTGGCCGTGCTGGCTGCCAACATCGACGACATGACGGGCGAGGCCTTCGGGTATCTGATGGAGCGCCTGATGGCGGAGGGCGCGCTGGACGTGTCCTTCGTGCCGCTGACGATGAAAAAGAGCCGCCCCGGCCTGATGGCGCAGGTGGTGGCCAGGGTTGAGGACGAGGAAAAGCTGGGCAACCTGCTGCTGAACGAGTCCACCACCTTGGGGGTGCGCATCTCGCACATGCGCCGCATGATGCAGAAGCGCCGCTTTGAAAGGGTTTCGACCGAATACGGCGAGATCACAGTCAAGATTGCGGAGGGCACCGGCCGCGCCTGCCCGGAATACGAACAGGCGGCGGCGCTGGCGCGCGCGAACCATGTGCCTTATTTGGACGTTTACAATGCAGCGATGAGCGCGTATGAATGCAGCAAGGGTGAGGACGGGCTCTGAAACGAATGATAAAAAGGAGGCAATGCGATGATGGAGCGGCAGGTATTGGTGGTGAGCACCGGCGGGCGCGAGGGCTTTGCGATGGTGCGCGGCATCCGCAGCGCGGGCGTGTTCTGCGTGCCGACGCAGGCCGGGGCGAAGCTTGAGATTCCGGAAGAGACGCGCGGCGCGGTGGTGATCGGCGCGGCGGACGACGCGGTGCGCAGCAGCATCGACGCGCTGCGCGCCAAGGGTCTGCCGGTGCTGGCCTTCGGCGGGGCGTGCGCATCGCTTTGCGAAGCGCTGGGCGGCGAGATCACCGGCCACGCCGTGACGAGCCAGCTCAAGGACGTGCATTTTGCCAACATCGGCGTCTGCTCCGGCGTGGACGGCGGTATGCGCATGATCGACAGCGCGGAATACCTCTCGCTGCCGCAGGGCTGCCGCACGCTTTCGGTCTGCGAGGGCGCGACCATCGCCTTTGACGACGGAAAGGGCGAGAGCGCGGGCTTCCAGTTCATCCCGGAGGCACACGACGTCGAGGCCAGCGAGATCATCGGCAACTTCCTGTGGAACGTGCTGCATTTGGAGCCGAATTACAACTGCGAGAGCTTTATCGAGCAGACGGTGCGGGAAATCCGCGCAGCGGTGGGCGACGGGCAGGCGGTCTGCGTGCTTAGCGGCGGCGTGGATTCCACCACGGCGGCGTGCCTGGCGCGGCGCGCGGTGGGCGACCGGCTGCACTGCCTGGTGATCGACAAAGGTCTGGAGCCGGACGGCGAGGTGGAGCGCATCCGTTCGCTGATCGGCAAAGGGCTGGGATTGGAGATCCGCCAGATCAACGCAGCCGGGCGCATGATGGACCAGCTGCAAGGCTGCGTCACGCCCGAATCCAAGCGAAAGGCCGTGGCGCAGTTCATCAGCGACCGCATTGCGGACGAGGCGGCGCGGCTGGGCGGGCGCGTGACGGTGATCCGCGCGACGAACTATCCCGACGTGCTGGAGGGGCACGCATCCAGCGCCCTGCCGGGGGACATCCCCTTTGCGGAGCCGCTGCGCGAGCTGTTCAAGGACGAGGTGCGCGCGGTGGCGGCGGCGCTTTCCGTGCCGGAGGAGATCTGCCAGCGGCAGCACTACCCCAGCGCGGGCATTGCGCTGCGCTGCATGGGCGCGGTCAATGCGCAGAAGCTCTCCATTCTGCGCGCGGCGGATGCGATTTTGCAGGAGACGGTGGCGGAATCCGGCCTGAAAAAGCCCAATATGCGGGCCTTCGTCGTGCTGACGGACTTTGCCGAAGCCTTCCAAAGCGATGCGCCCCGCTATGTGCTGGCGCTGCGCGCGGTCACGGGCACGAGCGAAGAACGCCCCCATGTGCTGCGCCTGCCGCAGGACGCGGCGGAACGCGCGGCAGCCAGGATGCTGTCCGAAGTGCCCAACGTCTATCGCGTCCTCTACGATTTGTCGCCCATTCCGCCGGCGCGGGTGGAGTGGGAATAATAGAAAAAAGCGTGCCCGGCGAAAGTTTGCCGGGCGCTTTTTGTTCTGCGGGGCAGCGGGATTTGTGGTATAATGAAGAGAGTAAGCGCGAAAGAAGGCGGAAGAATGGCGGAGTTTTATGCCCACGAACGGGTGGCCAAGCGCGCGGCGGAGCTGATCGAGAGCACGGCGGCGGAGCGCCCCGCGGCCTTTTTGACGGGCGCGGAAGGGCCGGACCCGATGTTCTTCCACGGCTTCTGGCGCTGCAAGGCGCGGGGCTTCTCCTTCCGCAAGCTGGGGCTGCACCTGCACGCGGTGCGCTGCCCGGAGTTCCTCTGGGAGCTGGTCGCGGGCGCGGAGACGAGCGTGCAGAAGGCCTATACGCTGGGCTTTTTTACGCACTATGCGCTGGATCAGATTCTGCATCCTTATATTTATGACCAATGCCGCAAGGGGCAGAATTTCGGCTACACGGGCGGCCACGGCGTGCTGGAACAGGCGATCGATGCGACGCTGTACTTAAAGGACACGGGCGCGCGCTGGGGCATGGAGCCGCCGATGAAGGACTTCGGCGTGTTCCTGATCGATAAGCAGGAGGAAAAGGAGATCGACGAGCTGCTCTGCGGCGCGGTCTACCGGGCGTATGCGCCGCTGCGCGTGGCGCGCGGGCAGTTCCGCGAGGCGTTCCGGCACCTGAGGCTGGGCAAGCGATTCATCTCGCACCCCACGTCCTTCAAGCGGAAGCTCTGGCGCGGGCTGGAAAAAACGCTGCACATGAAAAACCTGCTGACCTCCCGCTGTGCACCCACGGTGCTGCCCACCTGCGACTACATGAACCTTTCCCACCGGGAATGGCGTGACGCGCAGGCGCCCGACGTGCCCCGGCGGGACAGCGTGTACGAGCTGCTCGACCGCGCCGAGCGCCGCGCGGCGGAATACATGGACTGCGTGCAGGGCGTTTGGGACGGTACGCGCACCAAGGCCGAGCTGTTTGCCCTGATGAAGAACCGCAGCTACAACAGCGACGCGCCGAACAGCTCGCGGGACGGCAGGGCGTGAAGAAGAGGGGGACGAAGGACGTCTGACGGAAGGGTTGTCCCAAGGGAGAACTTTCCCCTAGTTCGTTCCAAGAACGCTAGACCCTTTGGTGAGAAACGACAGCTCCCTCAGTTTGCTGCGCAGCCAGCTCCCCCCTTCGCACCGAAACGCCCCTTTGGGACGTTCCGGTGTTGCGGTCGGCTTATTTTCCGATTCCGCACCGACCCACCTTCGGTGCGCCGGTGTTCCGCTCGGCTTATTCGGCAAGCCGAAACGCTCGAGCTTCAGCCGCGTTCGCG
>Ga0129310_1000896_pt1 | contig 30532 bp, 26 predicted proteins | sample Go1ome_2_FD_94433 | JGI IMG/M metagenome (GOLD analysis project Ga0129310, IMG submission 94433) | Western lowland gorrila individual fecal microbial communities from Wisconsin, USA - Go1022A metagenome | ecosystem: Host-associated > Mammals > Digestive system > Large intestine > Fecal | place... | reverse complement strand
TTTCGCGCTCGTTGACGCGGAAGAACTGGGACTGGAAGTCGAAGAACCGCAGGTTGACGCCAAGGCGCTGACCGCGAAGCTGACACCGGTGGCACGTTCCGCGAAAACCGCGAAGAAGAACGTTAAAGTCACCGCCAGCCTCGACAAGCAGGATAAGGCGATCATAAAAGAGCTCAAAGACGCGGGCTATACGGTAAAATACCGTTTCTATCGCTCGACGAAGAAGGCGGCAGGCTACAAGGCAGCCGTCACGAAAAAGACCGCTTCTTACACCAACACAAGTGGCAAGAAGGGAATGAAATACTTCTATAAGGTTCAGGTCAGAGTTTACGACGAAAACGGCAAGCTCACCGCAAAAACCGCACTCAAGCAGTGTAAATACGCGAGTCGGACTTGGACGAAGAAATAGCAAGGGCCAAAAGCTTAAAGCAACTTGTTTGTAAAAATGCGAAGACTCATCGGCAATCAGGCCGATGGGTTTTCGCGTATCTAAAACAGATGGAAAAGGGGGTCGAAATGGAAGAAAAAAAGAAAGAGGAAAGGAGTAGATTCAGCAAAGAATTAGTGCAGAACCTGCGTCAAAAACGCCTGCGAAAATATACCCTGACCGTGCTTGCCCTTGTCATTGCTGTTTCGACGGTGATCGGAATGAGTATCGAGAAGAAGGATGCTAAGCTTTCAGATGGACAAGGAAATGTCATCATCGGCACGGGCGAAGATGTCTACGAAAAAAAACAGGAAGAAGACGCAGACAAGACCGAAAGTGAAGACCCCGATAAAGAGGCGAAAGATAAGGACGGGAAGAAAGCAGAAAAGGATACCAAAGCCGAAAAACCGAAAACTGCCGCGGAACTGAAATTTTCCGAAGAAGAGAAAAAGGATTTGTCCGCAAAAGACATTAAGGTCGATAACAGCGATGACTTTACCGCATCCAACGGCGGCAATGTGTCATTAAAACCAAAGAATCCGGAGCCGGTGAGCGTAACACTGGAAATCCGCTGCGATACGCTTTCCCGGGATATGGATCGGCTCGAAAATCCGGCAATCAAGGACTATATTCCTGAAGACGGAACCATCCTTGCTAAGACGACCTATAAAGGAACCACCGACAACACGGTCTTTGATGCACTCAACACGCTTTGCAGAAACAATGACATTCAGCTTGAATTCAGCTATACGCCGCTGTATGCCTCCTACTACATTGAAGGTATCAACTATCTGTATGAATTTGACGGCGGCCCGCAAAGCGGCTGGATGTACAAGGTCAATGAGTGGTTCCCGAATTACGGCTGTTCCTCGTATTATCTGCATGACGGCGATACCATCGTTTGGTGCTATACCTGCGAGGGTCTTGGAACGGATGTCGGTGCAGAGGAATGGATGGGATAATGGAAGCTGACAGAAAGGGGAGATTTTACCGATGAATAAACCAAAGAAAAAAAGGCTCAGCCTGCTGCTGATTTTTGCGGTCAGCTTTACGATGATATTTGGCAGCATGGGCTTTGCACAGGCCGCGTCTTTCGACAAGACCAAAAGCGCATTTGAAAAATGCGGGGACTATTTATATAACGAAAGTGCTGCGCCGGTCTTCGGTTCGATCGGCGGGGAGTGGATCATCTACGGATTGGGACATGCAGGACATGCCATGAGTGATTCCTATCTTGCTGCATACCGCAAATCCGTTGAGAAAGCACTCGAAGAAGGCTATCGCGGGGCGAAGGGCATTTTCCATGATAAGAAGTTTACAGAGTATTCGCGTGTGATCGTTGCGATGAGTGCAGTGGGCATGGACGCCACCGATGTAGACGGCTATGACCTGACCGCGCCGCTCGCGGATTTTGTCAATGTCAAATGGCAGGGCATGAATGGCCCGATTTGGGCACTGATCGCGCTCGATTCAGGGAAATATGAAATGCCGAAACGGACGGATGCCTATGCATACGGCACACTGACGCCGGATGAAACCGACCGTCAGAATTCACGCCAAAAGATGGTTGATTTCATCCTTGCCAATCAGTTTGGCGACGGCGGCTGGAATCTGCAGCCAAAAGAAAAAGGCAGCAGTGGTTATAACGCGGTTTCTGATGTGGATATGACCGGCATGGCACTGATCGCGCTGGCACCATATAGGAAGCAGGCGAAAGTTAAGAAAGCCATCGAGCGTGCGATTTCCTACTTATCCGAGCAGCAGCAGGCAAGCGGCGGTTTCGGCAGCTGGGGAACGCTCAACTCTGAAAGCTGCGCGCAGGTCATTTGTGCGCTGACTGCCTGCGGCGTGAATCCGAATACAGACAAACGATTTGTCAAAAACGGCAGGAGCGTCATCGATGGACTGATGAGCTTCTATGACGAAAAAGTAGGTGGTTTTCGCCATGTAAACATGGCAAGCGGCGGTTATGAACCGGTAGTGAACCAGATGGCAACCGAGCAGGCGTACTATGCGCTGGCATTTTTTTATAAGTCTGTACCGGACAAGACCGCTTTGACGAAAGCAGCCAAAGCCGGGAGCGGCAAGCTGAAAGTGACATGGAAAAAAGCCGCGATCAACACCGACTATGTGACGAAGCAGAGCGGCAAGACTGCTGTGGTCAGCGGTTATCAGATTGTCTGCGCAACCGATAAGAAGTTTACCAAGAATGTGGTCAAAACTACCGTCAGCGGCAAAAGTCTTTCCAAGACCATAACCGGGCTCAAAAAAGGCAAGACCTATTATGTCAAACTCCGCGCTTACAAGACCGTAAACGGAAAGAAAATCTACGGACAGTACAGCAGCGTAAGGACGCAGAAGGTATAAGGCGGGCAAGCATTTTGTATAAAGCAGCGGCTGTTATGCCGCAGCTGGGGAACGAATCCGAAGGTGATTCCATTTCCAAAAGTGTGTGAGGAGAAGGATGAAAGAAACGAAGGCTTGGCTGCTGCGAAAAAGCTTTTGCTTTTTTGCGTGAAAAAATGACAACTGAATAAGCTGACACAATAAGATCTATCAGCATACGCAAAGCGTCAATGAAACGACCGGGCAGTATGAAACAGCCTGCCCATAGTTTTGTTGGCGCTTTTTTGCGTGCAGCCAAATGGCTGGCATATCTTCTGCGGTATCCATGAGCCTAAACGAATCCGTTATTTCAATTTAGTTTAGGAAAGGATGCCGAAGATGAAAAAGAGAATCTACTTAGCAAGGGCTAACCACAAAAAAGCAAACCACGAGAATCAAACCAACGCAAGCGGTGAAAAGCAAAATCACCAGCTGACTGGGCAGGGAAAAGAGCAGCTGCTTGAAATCTCCGGAAGCGAGTTTTATCGCATTGTCAGTGACTTAGAGGGCGAGCGTCGATACTTCATACGCCTGACCGATGACCTCGATTTTGAATGTGCAGAAATCCTCAGTGAAGTGCCAAGGGAAGAATATTTGGTATGGAAAAAGGAAAATAACCGTTATCTATACCAAAGACAATTAAAGTCTTATTATGCAGAAGTGCCGTTTGATGATGCGCTTCTTTTTTTATGCATGGAACAGTCAAACGAACCGGAGCACCTGTTTGAGAAACGAGAGAATCTGATTCGCCTGCAAAACGCCTTTGCTTCTCTCACAGAGGAAGAAAAAGAGCTTATTTGGCTCCTGTACCTGTGCAAAGAACCGCTGTCCGAAACACAGGCGGCAAGTGTGCTGCACATCTCGCAACAGGCAGTTAATAAGCGGAAGAAAAAAATTTTAGAAAAAATGAAAAGTTTTTGGTTGTAGAAATTGGATTTTTTCAGCAATAGGTATAGTGAAAGCAAATTAAATAAAATTTTGTTTGGGACATTCTTACCTGTGCGAGCACATCAGAAGATACGCCATGACCGCGGCAGCTGCCGCGAGAGCGAGTTTTATCTGTCTGAACACCGAGTTTTGCAGCTCGACCTTGCGATGACCAAAGGTAGGGGATAATGATACGCCTGCATAGCCACAGCTCGTGCGCCAAAAGCGCCGCACGCAATGGGTGCAGCCCGGGCGGTGCCGGGGAGGTGAGATTCCTGTGCAGTCGGTATGCAGCTGACTACTCAAATAAAATTACATATTACATAAGGGCTATTTTGTTATGCCTGAAATACGAAGAAAAGAGGTGCAAAAAATGAAATACAGCATAATAGAAATGGAAATGAAATCAGATGTGCGCCTGCAGACGATCATTCGTCGCGGTGATATTTTCATGGCAGAACTTCCAAAGGGAATCGGCTGTGAGCAGGGCGGCAGGCGTCCGGTCGTGGTAATTCAAAACGACATCGGTAACTTCCGCAGTCCTTTGGTTATCGTGGCATCAGTCACAGGCGCGCGCAAGAAACCAATGCCGACCCATGTGCCGCTTGGCAGAGCACAGGGACTATCCCGCCCCTCACTGCTATTGTTAGAGTCGATTTATACGATTGATAAGACGCGACTGCTGCAGTACATCGGACACCTGCAGACGGATAAAATTTTGCAGATGGATCGTGCAATAGCTGTTAGTATCGGGCTGCTTCCAACAAATTAGAAAAGTCAAGTGTGCGAATCAAAAAATCGCACAATAGACGGAAACGAAATTTCTCTGTATGATAGGCATACAGTCCCACCGGAAAGGAGGTGGCTGCAATAGAGTCTCTATATAATGAAAAACAAGTTTATGATGCTGAAGATATTCAGAAGCTGCTCGGAATCGGGAGAAGTACCGCTTACGCATATTTGAATGAGGTGTATCAGCGGCAAGAACCGTTTCGAGTAATCAAGATTGGAAAGCTTTTAAGGGTACCCAAACAATCTTTTGATGACTGGCTGAATCAAAGCAGTTAAGGAAGGTGTCAAAATGAAAAAAGAAAATCCACAAAAAAGCAAATCATTCTTTGAAAACAATTCATGGTATCATCGTACCAAAGTACTGCAAGAGGACGGTACAACCAAATACGGAAAGAAAGGCGGCTTTGCCACAAGCAAGGAAGCAGATGCCAGCTATGATGCTTACGAAGCAGAGTTTAAGAAAGCCTGCCGTAAGTACGAGCTGAAACACAAGGTTAATACAGAAATCATGCTCCGAGATTATTTAATTTACTGGTTTGAAGATGTGTTTTCGCAGCGCGTGGAGTCAACCACACGCATGGTCGGGGCCTATGTCCTGTATGACTGGATACTGCCGCAGATGGAATACGACATGAAGGTAAAGTATGTGAATACGGAGTATTTAGACAGTTTATTGGAAAAGGTAGCAAAATGCAGCAAATCAGCAGGCAATAAAGGACGCGAGTTATTAAACATTGCATTCCGGGAAGCCGTTATTGAGGGCTATATCAAGCATAATCCGGTACCCGGCACGAAACCATATAAGCGACCGAAGCCAAGTGTAACCATACTAAATAAAGATAAAATCAAAGTATTCCTTAAGGCTGCTTCACAGAATAACTGGTATCTTGAGATTTTACTGGGATTGTTCTGCGGTCTGCGAAAAGGGGAAATCTCCGGATTGAAGTTCAGCGATTTTGACTTCGAGAAAAACACTGTTTTTGTTCAGCGTCAAGTTACCCTGAATACGAAAGGTAAGAGAGGGAGCAGCCATATTGAAGAATACAGAATGATAGAAGGCGACCCAAAGACACAGAACAGTTTTCGCCTTTTGCGCGTACCGGATATTGTCATGGCAGAAGTTAAAAAGAGAAAAATTATTGTAGAAGCCAATAAGGTGCGCTATGGCGAGCAGTATCAGGACAATGACTATATCTGCTGTCAGCCAAACGGATGCCTCCACACAGCAACCTCTTTTAATAATGCGCTGACAAAGCTGTGCGGGCGAAATGCTTTGCCTCATGTTACCGTGCATGGACTTCGACATATGTACGCAACGATTTTGCTTGAAATGGAAGTACCTTTAGTCAAAATTTCCGCCCTGCTGGGGCATAGTTCAGTACATACCACATTTGAGTATTACTGTGATGTGATGGACGAAAACGAGAATATCTTAGCCTTTATGAACAATGCCTTTGCTCCGGTCTGTGCATAAGGGAGGGTGCGAGAATGAAACTTGATTTGAACTTACAAAGATATGTGGAGTGGGAGGTTTCAAATGTTATGCCAATCAAAGAAAAATTTGGCTATCGAGTTTCTCTCATTTATATGGATGGATCTAAGCGCATCCAGCAGAAATCCGGATTTGAGACGGAGAAAGAAGCCGGTGCAGCACGAGATAAAACCATCGGAGAACTTTATGCCGGGACATATGTGGTTTACGGAAATATACTGGTGCGAGAGTTCTTAGATTTCTGGTTGGAGGAAGACATTAAAAAACGCGTAGGAAGCTACGAAACTTACGCCACCTTTGCAGGCACGATAAAACGACATATCAAGCCAATCCTTGGCGGCAAAAAAATCGAAGAGATAAACCGCGGAGATATTCAGAAGCTATATAATCTGAAAGCGGAATATTCGATTCATGTTGCCCGTGTGGTGAAAACGGTCATAAATCTATCTATGCGCTATGCGGTAGACAAGAAAATCATCCCGGAGAATCCGGCGGCCGAGGTTTTGCTTCCGAAGTCAGCGTCAAAGAAAAAATATCATACACGAAACATCGACACGCAAAAGACTTTGACTATGGAGCAGATCCAAACCTTATTGGAAGCCAGTAAGGATACGCCGATTCATATGCAAGTACTTCTGAATGTATTGATGGGGCTTCGGCGTGGGGAGATCAACGGTGTGAAGTTTTCTGATGTAGACTATATCAACCGTACGCTGAAAGTGCAGCGACAGTTAGGAAAAAAGATTGGGAGTTCAAAAGAAGATTTTGCACCAAAGACCTTCGGCAAGCAGGAGGTGCGTCTGAAAACCTCCTCCAGCTATCGGGAAATTCCGATACCGGATTATGTATTTGAAGCAATTTTAGAGCAGCGGAAGATTTACGAGCAGCAAAAGCGAAGAAGGAGCAGCACCTTTCAAGACCTTGGCTATATTTGCTGTTCCAGCTATGGCAGACCGCGAAGCAGCTCGTTTCATTGGCAGCATTACAAAAAACTGCTGGCAGACAACAATCTGCCGAATATCCGCTGGCACGATTTGCGAAGCACATTCTGTACATTGTTACTGAAGAACGATTTCAATCCGAAAGCTGTATCCAAACTGATGGGACACGCGAAAGAATTGATAACTATGGATGTTTATGGCGATAACCGCGGCATCCTTGCGGACTGTGTGGACGAGCTGCAGCCATTTATCGAAGAAGTGCTACCGAATGCGGAGCAGAATAACGTCCTTGTAACAGAAAGTATGGATGTTGTAATCAATGCAAAATCGTATCTATCTTAAAGAATCTCGAATCGAAAAGCAAAGTTTATAAAAAGTATAGCTATAACCGCAATTTGGAAAACCTATGTTCGTTTTTGGCTATACTTTTTATATTTTTTGTGATATACTTTTTTAGTGACCTTTTGTGTTGCCGCGTCCCGTTGGTGTTACTAAGGTTTGCGGCGTTTTTAAAATAGGTTTTCGTGACTTCCATTCGTAAAACGCAAAAAATAGGCAAAAACGGAGAACTTGAAATTTCGGTCTTTTACGAATTTCAGGCTGATACACGAGCTTTTTCGCAGGGTCACTGAGAAAGGAAACGAGAAATGGAGTTCAAACTACATTCAGACTATACCATGATGGGCGACCAGCCGGAGGCGGTCAGCAGACTTGCCGCGGGGATCGCGGAGGGCAGGAAATATCAGACTTTGATGGGCGTGACGGGGTCCGGCAAGACCTTCACGATGGCGAATCTGATCCAGCAGGTGCAGAAGCCGACGCTGGTGATTTCCCATAACAAGACGCTGGCGGCGCAGCTGCATGGCGAGTTTAAGGAGTTCTTCCCGGAGAACGCGGTGGAGTATTTTGTCAGCTACTATGATTATTACCAGCCGGAGGCTTATGTGCCTTCGACGGATACCTATATCGAAAAAGACTCGGATATCAATGATGAAATCGAAAAGCTGCGACATTCGGCGACAGCGGCACTTGCAGAGCGCAGGGATGTCATTATCGTCGCATCGGTTTCGTGCATCTATGGCTTGGGCAGCCCGTTCGACTACGAGAACCAGATGCTTTCGCTGCGACCGGGTATGGAGAAGCCGCGCAAGGATATCCTGCGCAAGCTGGTGGATATCCAGTATGTCCGCAATGATCTGGCATTTGAGCGCGGCACCTTCCGCGTGCGCGGCGATGTCATCGACATCTATCCGGCGGGCGCGGAGTCGGCGGTCCGGGTCGAGCTGTTCGGTGATGAGATCGAGAGCATCAAAGAAATGAATCCGCTGACCGGGGAGATCCTCGGTATCCGCAATCATATCGCGATCTATCCGGCGTCGCATTATGTGACCTCTCCGGAAAAAATGGAGCACGCGCTGACAACGATCGATCAGGAGCTGGTTGAACGTGTGCAGTGGTTCAAGGATCGCGGCAAGCTGCTGGAGGCGCAGCGTATCGAGCAGCGTACCAGATACGACCTCGAAATGCTGCGGGAGATCGGCAGCTGCAAGGGCATTGAGAACTACTCGCGGCATCTCAACGGATTACCCGCGGGGACAAGACCGTATACGCTGATCGACTACTTCCCGAAGGACTTTTTAATCATCATCGACGAGTCGCACGCCATGCTGCCGCAGCTTCGGGCGATGTACGCCGGTGACCGTTCGCGCAAATCTTCACTGGTGGAATACGGCTTCCGCCTGCCTTCTGCACTGGACAACCGTCCGCTGCAGTTCGACGAGTTCAGTCAGCTGGTCAATCAGGCGGTCTTTGTCAGCGCGACCCCGGCCGCTTACGAAAAGGAAGTGTCCGGCGGTGTGAACGCCGAGCAGATCATCAGGCCAACCGGACTTTTGGACCCGCCGATCACTGTCGTGCCGTCCGAGGGGCAGATCGACCATCTAATCGGAGAAATCCGCAAGACGACGGAGAAGGGCGAGCGGGTGCTCGTCACGACGCTGACAAAAAAAATGGCGGAGAGTTTAACGGACTACCTGAAAGGGGTAAATATAAAGGTCAGATATCTGCATTCGGAGGTTGATACCCTGGAGCGGATGGAAATCATTCGTGACCTGCGGCTAGGTGTGTTTGATGTGCTGGTCGGTATCAATCTGCTGCGGGAGGGCCTTGATATTCCGGAGGTTTCGCTGGTGGCGATTCTGGACGCTGACAAAGAGGGCTTCCTCAGAACCGAAACTTCGCTGATTCAGACCATCGGACGCGCGGCACGAAACGCGGACGGCAGGGTCATCATGTACGCGGACAAGATCAGCGGCGCGATGGACGTTGCCATCAAGGAGACAGAGCGCCGCCGCGGGATTCAGGATGCCTACAACAAGGCGCATGGGATCACGCCGACTACGGTCAAGAAGTCGGTGCGCGCGGTAATCGAGGCGACGCGCGCGGCAGAGCCGGGAATGGAAGATTACAAGGGCAAGAGTCCGCTGGAGCTGACCAAGAAGGAGCTTGCCGATTATGTAAAGAAGCTCGAAAAGGAGATGAAGCAGGCGGCAGGAGATCTGCAGTTTGAACGCGCCGCACAGCTCCGAGACCAGATTTTCGAGTATAAAGTGCGGTTATAGGGCGCGGGCGGCGCGTGCAGCGCAGATGTCCGGCGTCAAAACCAAAACAAAAGGAGTGAGAAGATGTCAAAAGACATTGTGATCAAAGGGGCAAACGAAAATAATCTGAAGCATTTGGACGTCACGATCCCGCGCGATCAGCTGGTCGTGCTGACGGGGCTTTCCGGGTCGGGCAAGTCCTCGCTGGCATTTGATACCATCTACGCGGAGGGACAGCGGCGCTACATGGAGAGTCTTTCCTCATACGCGAGACAGTTCCTCGGCCAGATGGAAAAACCGGACGTAGAGTACATCGAGGGGCTTTCTCCGGCGATTTCCATCGACCAGAAGACGACCAACCGCAATCCGCGTTCGACCGTCGGTACGGTGACGGAGATTCACGACTATCTGCGCCTGCTCTACGCCAGAGTCGGCAAGCCGCATTGTCCGGTCTGCGGCAGGCTGATCAGCAGCCAGTCCATCGACCAGATGGTAGACACGATCATGGCGTTTGAAGAGGGGACGAAGCTTTTGGTGCTGGCGCCGGTGGTGCGCGGGCGCAAGGGTACCCACGAGAAGATTCTCGACCGCATTCGCCGCGAGGGATTTACGCGTGTGCGGGTGGACGGCGAGGTCAAGCTGTTGGAAGAGGACGAGATCAAGCTGGAAAAAACCTATAAGCACACCATCGAGATCGTTGTGGACCGTATCGTGGTCAAGCCGGGGCAGGAGAGCCGGATCGCGGAAGCCTGCGAGCTGGCAGTGGCGCAGGGTGACGGGCTCGTATCGGTGATTGGCGATTTTTATGACCATCACTACGAAAAAATGTTCAGCACCAAGCTGGCGTGTCCGGATCATGGCATCAGCATCGAAGAACTGGAGCCGCGGATGTTTTCGTTCAACGCGCCGTTCGGCGCCTGTCCGACCTGCAACGGTCTGGGCTTCACGCAGAAGCTCGATCCGAAGCTTTTGATTGATGAAACCAAGAGCATCGACGAGGGCGCGCTGCAGCCGATCTTCGGCACGATGGAGTTCAGTGGATTTTATCGGCAGATGGTGGACGCGCTGATCCGCGACCACGATGTAGATCCGTCGCTGCCGCTGCGGACTCTGCCGGAAAAGTTCCGCAAGGAGCTGTATTACGGCACCGGTGACCGCCATCTGGTCTACGATTATGTCAGCCGCACCAGCGGAACAGTTTCGCATCAGGACCGGCCGTTTGAGGGGGCGATGAACAATATCGAACGGCGTTACCGCGAGTCGACTTCGCAGTATTTTAAGGACAAGATGGAAAAGTACATGACCATTAAGACCTGCCCGGACTGCGGCGGCAAGCGTTTGAAGCCGGAGATTCTGGCGGTAACGGTCGGTGGTAAAAACATCGCGGAGCTTTCGGACATGTCAATCCGCGAGGCGCTGGATTTCATCGACAGCATCGAGTTCAGCGAAAAGGACGAAATGATCGCGCATCAGATCATCAAGGAGATCAAGGCCAGACTGCAGTTTCTGGTCGATGTAGGCTTGGATTATCTGACGCTGAGCCGCAGCGCGGGAACACTCTCAGGCGGCGAGTCCCAGCGCATTCGTCTGGCAACGCAGATCGGCTCCGGCTTGGTGGGCGTGCTCTATATCCTCGATGAGCCGAGCATCGGTCTGCACCAAAAAGACAACGAAAAATTACTGCAGACGCTGCGCCATCTGACCGACATCGGGAATACGCTGATTGTCGTTGAGCACGATGAAGACACCATGTACGCGGCCGACCATATCGTGGATATCGGTCCGGGCGCGGGCATTTACGGCGGTGAGCTGGTCGCGCAGGGCAGCGTGCAGGATATTATGCGCTGCGAGGAATCGCTGACCGGGCAGTATCTGTCGGGCGCGAAGAAGATCTATGTACCGGATGAGCGGCGGCCGGGCAACGGCAGCAACATTATCGTCAAAGGGGCAAGAGAACACAATCTTAAGAATATCGATGTGGAATTTCCGCTGGGCAAGTTTGTCTGCGTGACCGGCGTTTCCGGCTCCGGCAAGAGCAGTCTGGTCAATGAAATCCTGTATAAAGGAGCGGCGCGGGTCACCAACCGCCTGCAGGAAGAGCCGGGCGAGTACGACACGATCCTCGGACTGGAGCACATCGACAAGGTCATCGACATCGACCAGTCGCCGATCGGCAGAACGCCGCGTTCCAATCCGGCGACCTATACGGGCATGTTCAACCATATCCGGGATCTGTTCGCGAGTCTGCCGGAGGCAAAGCTGCGCGGCTACGAAAAAGGCCGCTTCAGCTTCAACGTCAAAGGCGGCCGCTGCGAGGCCTGCGGCGGCGACGGCATCATTCAGATCGAGATGCATTTCCTGCCGGATGTGTATGTGCCTTGTGAGGTCTGCAAGGGGAAACGGTATAACCGCGAGACGCTGGAAGTCAAATATAAAGGAAAAAGTATCTTCGATGTACTTGACATGAGTGTCAGTGAGGGGGTAGAATTCTTTCAGAACATTCCTTCCATCAGCAGGCATCTTGTGACGCTGGAAGAAGTCGGGCTGGGCTATATCAAACTGGGTCAGCCGTCCACGCAGCTTTCGGGCGGTGAGGCGCAGCGTGTCAAGCTGGCGTCAGAGCTCGCCAAACGGAGTACGGGTAAGACGCTGTATATCCTCGACGAGCCGACGACGGGGCTGCACTTCGCGGACGTAGATAAGCTGCTGGCGGTGCTGGACAAGCTTGTGGACGCGGGTAATACGGTGGTAGTCATCGAGCATAATCTCGATGTCATCAAGCGGGCTGACCACATCATTGATCTGGGACCGGACGGAGGCAGCCGCGGCGGCACCATCGTGACGACCGGTACGCCGGAAGAGGTTGCCGCGTGCCCGCAGTCTTATACAGGACAGTTCTTAAAAAAGCTATTGCAAAAATAGAAACGATACCGAAAGTAGAAACAAAGGTAGAAACAGAGGAGAAAAATCCAATGGACAAGAGAATGAATCTGACGATGCTCACAGATTTTTATGAAATCACCATGGCAAACGGCTATTTTGAATCCGGCATGGCGGACGATATCGCGTATTTCGATATGTTCTTCCGCAGAGTGCCGGACGGCGGCGGCTACGCGATCATGGCGGGCCTGGAACAGCTCATCGACTATCTCAAGAACCTCAGATTTACGGATGAGGACATCGAATATCTGCGCGGCAAAAATATTTTCTGCGAAGATTTTCTTGCGTATCTGCGTGATTTTGAGTTCAAGTGTGATGTCTGGGCGGTGCCGGAGGGAACGCCGATCTTCCCGCATGAGCCGATCGTGACCGTCAGAGGACCGGTGATGCAGGCACAGTTCATCGAGACGATGGTGCTTTTGTGCATCAACCACCAGAGTATGATCGCGACCAAGGCGAGCCGCATTGTGCGCGCGGCAAAGGGCAGACCGGTCATGGAATTCGGTTCCCGCAGAGCGCATGGCGCGGACGCGGCGATCATGGGCGCGCGCGCGGCTTATATCGGCGGCTGCGCCGGTACAGCCTGCGCGATCGCGGACAGAGATTACGGCATCGTGGCGCTGGGAACGATGGCGCACAGCTGGGTGCAGATGTATCCGGACGAGTATTCCGCTTTCAAGAAGTACGCGGAGATCTATCCGGACAACTGCGTGCTGCTGGTGGATACCTACAATGTGCTGAAATCCGGCGTTCCTGCGGCGATCAAGGTGTTCAAGGAAATGAAGCCTGCCAAGATGGGTATTCGTATCGACTCCGGCGATGTATCATATTTGACGAAACAGGCGCGGAAGATGCTCGATGAGGCGGGTCTTGAGGACTGCACGATCGTCGTATCCAATTCTCTGGATGAATATATTATCCGCGACGTCATTTTGGAGGGGGCGCAGATCAATTCTTTCGGCGTCGGCGAGCGTTTGATCACCGCCAAATCCGAACCGGTATTCGGCGGCGTCTATAAGCTGGCGGCACTCGAAAAGAACGGCGTGCTGACACCGAAGATCAAAATTTCAGAAAACGTCGAGAAAATCACCAATCCGGGCTTCAAGGGGCTGTATCGTCTGTACAGCAAGGATACCGGCAAGGCGCGCGGTGATGTGATCACGCTTGCGGAGGAGACCATACCGGTGCAGGATTCTTATGAGATCTTTGATCCGAACGCGATTTGGAAAAAGACGCGGATTCGCAATTATGAGGTTCGCAATCTGCATGTGCCGATCTTCGAGCAGGGCAAGTGCGTTTACGAAAGTCCTGACATCGAAACGATTAAAAAGTACTGTCAGGAGCAAATGGAAACTCTTTGGGACGAAACCTTGCGTTTCGAAAATCCGCAGACCTATTATGTGGATCTTTCTCAGAAACTGTGGGATATGAAAAACCGTCTTTTACAGGAGCATGCCGCGGAGTAGCAAGGCGCGCGAGAACCGGAAAGAAGCAAAACCAGAATATCATCAAAAAGGCTGCTGTATCGCGGCCTTTTTTGTGTAGACGTTTTTTACGGCGTGACGCGGCGCGCGGCGCGTGAGAAAGAAGCGCGCTCCTGCGTCGCGTGATATTTCGCCCAAAACACCTCGTGAAGCGCGGCAAGGCGATGAAAGCATAGAAATTCGGCTTTCATTCCATGCGCCTTAGCACGCGCCGCGCGGAATTTCGTCTTGACAAGGAGCCTAAAATCATGGACAATGAAAGGGAGCTTTTTGCGGAAAGGAAGAAAAATGGCAAGAATATTAAAGGGAAACGAGGTCGCGAAGGCTATCAACGAGCGGACACTGCGGCAGGTAGAGGAATTAAAGCATGCGGGTATCACACCGACATTGGCAATCCTGCGCGTAGGGGAAAGGCCGGACGATATCAGCTATGAAAAGGGCGCGAGGAAGCGATGCGAAAGTCTCGGCGTTGCAGTCAGACAGGTCACGCTTGCCGCGGATGTGACACAGGAAGCCTTTGACCGGGAATTAATCACGCTGAACGAGGATTCCGCGGTGCATGGCATTCTGATGTTTCGCCCGCTGCCGCCGCAGCTGGACGAGGAGCGGGCGCGACAGATGCTGGCGCCGGCAAAGGATGTCGATGGCTGTACGGACGGCTCGTTGGCAGGCGTGTTTACGAATACCGAGAACGGTTTTTGCCCCTGCACAGCACAGGCGGCGATGGAGATCCTGAACTATTACGGGATTGACTGTCGGGGCAGGAACGCGGTGATTATCGGTCGGAGTTTGGTGGTCGGACGTCCGGCGGCGATGCTTTTGCTGCATCAGCACGCGACGCCGACGATTTGTCATACAAAAACGGAGCGGATGCCCGAAATCGCGCGAGGCGCGGATATTGTCATTGTCTGCGCGGGCAAGATGGAAGCAATTGGCCGCGAATATTTCCGCGAGGGACAGACGGTCATCGATGTGGGAATCGGCTGGAACGAGGCGAAAGGAAAGCTCTGCGGCGATGTGGACTTTGACGCGGTTGAGCCGCTCGTAGAGGCGATTACACCGGTGCCGGGCGGCGTCGGCGCGGTCACCACGAGCGTGTTGGTATCCCATGTGGCAGAGGCCGCGGCACGCGCTCTGCGGAAGGAGAACTGACGAGTTTCTCTTGGCGTTCGCGCTGCGAGTGTTTTTTTGGTAGGGGCAGATACGTGTCAATCTCCAGTCCCTGCCTTCGCGAGAATAGATTTATAGAAGGAAACGATAGTTTATGAAGCAATTACAAACTTATATCAGCGGTATCATGGCGGGCCTTGCCATCGCGCTGGGCGGAACGGTCTATCTTTCGGTTGAAAATCAGATCGTTGGAGCACTTTTTTTCACTGTGGGCTTGTTTACGGTCTGCACGATGAATTTTCAACTTTACACCGGACGCGTGTGCTATCTCTTTGAAAATGACAAGAACTATGCCTTGCAGCTGCCGCTCATCTGGCTCGGCAATCTGACAGGCGCGGTTTTGACCGCGCGGCTTTTGATGCTGACGAGAATCGCGCCGAAGCTCGCGGGAAGCGCGGCGCTGTTGTGCGAAACCAAGCTGTCGGATAATTTGGGCAGCCGCTTTTTGCTCGCAATCTTCTGCAATCTGCTGATTTTTATCGCTGTAGACGGTTTCAAGCATCACTCGCACGAAATCGGCAAATATCTGGGATTGTTTTTCGGCGTGGTGGCGTTTATTCTCTGCGGCTTCGAGCACTGCGTCGCGAATATGTATTTCTTTACGATCGGCGGTGTGTGGAGTCTGCGTACGCTGCTCTATATTCTTGTGATGACGCTCGGAAACTCCGTCGGAGGACTGGTTCTGCCTCTGCTGCGCAGGCTGGCCGGAGATGCGCGGCAGGCATGACAGCAAAAAAACGCGTAAAGAATTACCGGAATCTATGGTAATGACTTTACGATAGTGATATTTTATGCTAGAATAAAATTCTATAGTATGTATACAAAATACTGAGAAACCACAGAGAAACGAGAGAGGAAACAACATGAATCAGAAACTTACCGGGAAGCAATATACCTTGCTCGCCTCCATGCTGTTCGGCATGTTCTTCGGCGCGGGCAATTTGATTTTCCCCATCATTTTAGGAGCGAAAGCCGGCGCGAGTCTGGTGCCTGCGCTGCTTGGCATGCTTATCACAGCAGTCGGCATGCCGCTTTTGGGTATTGTGGCGCTCGGCGTCTCCCGCAGCAGCGGTTTGATGCAGATGTCCGGCAGAGTCGCCAAATGGTACAGCTATTTCTTTACCTGCGCGCTCTACCTGACAATCGGACCGTTCTTCGCGATTCCAAGATGCGCCGCAACCTCGTTCACCATGGGGATCGCGCCGCTGGTCAGCGGCAGTCATACGGTGCCGCAGGCGATTTTTACCACGCTGTTCTTCGCGGCGGTGCTGTTCTTCGCGCTGCGCCCGAACAACATTATGAACTCTATCGGCAAATATCTCAATCCGATATTTTTAATTTGTCTGGGGATTTTGGTTGTCGCGGCGCTGCTTGACCCGATCCAGAGCGTAGGTTCTGTAGCGGCAAGCGGAGCTTACGCGGATAACGCGTTCTCCACAGGCTTCCTGCAGGGCTATGACACCTTAGACGCGCTGGCTTCTTTGGCATTCGGCATTATCGTTGTCAACGTGATCAAAGAGATGGGTGTCGAGGAACCGGGCGCGATCGCGAAAAATACGATTAAATCCGGCGTTTTCAGCATGGTGCTGATGACGGTCATCTACGCTCTGATCGCGATTGTCGGCGCGCAGAGCTACGGTTTGTACGCGGATCAGCTGGGAGACTCCTCCTTTAACGGCGGCAACGCCTTCGCGATTGTCGCGCAGCATTACCTCGGCAAGGCGGGCATGATCGTGCTGGCGCTGACTGTTACCTTCTGCTGTATGAAAACTGCCATCGGGCTGGTTACAGCCTGCGCGGATACCTTCAGCGTGATGTTCCCGCGCTCCCTGAGTTATCGCAGCTGGGCCATCGTGTTTACCGCGTTTTCGCTTCTGGTGTCCAACATCGGTTTGTCGAAGATCATTTCCTTCTCGGCACCGGTGCTGTACTTCCTGTATCCACTGGCAATCATGCTGATCCTGCTCAATATTTTTGGTAAGTACTTTGACTACGCGCGTCCGGTATTCACTTGGGCCATTGGCTTTACGATGATCGCGGCGGTCTTTGATCTGCTCAAGGTCGCGGGTCTCGCGCAGGGTGTTGTGGACTGGGTCAGCACATGGCTGCCGTTCTATTCACTGGGTTTGGGCTGGATCGTGCCGGGTGCTGTCGGTACGATGATCGGACTTATAATCGCCAAGCCCGGCAAGAAAACAGCGTAAGCAGCGCGTGCCGAAGCGTCTTTAGAATGGACAAAAGTGCGCATAACGAAATCTGAGATTTCTATGCGCACATGGCGCTCACCCATGAACGCCGGTTCGCAAGATGCTTTTGTCGTTTTTCCGGAAAAATCGCACAGCGATAGTTCCTACATAATAGGAAAAAGAGCCGCAAGCATGTGATATGTCGCTTGTCTTTGGGATAGACGACAGATCGCGCACTTGCGGCTCATATTTTTCTTCTTGTGTTTACAGCGTGTTCGATGCGTTCAGCACGTTTTTGATCTTGTGCTGTACCATGGCCTGAATGGCGTCTCTGCCCGGTCCGAGGTACTTGCGCGGGTCGAATTCCGCCGGATTTTCGGCGATGAATTTGCGGACCTCCGCGGTCATGGCAAGACGCAGGTCGGTGTCGATGTTGACCTTGCAGATCCCGTATTTGGCAGCTTCGGTGATCATGGCTTCCGGTACACCCTGCGCGCCCGGAATATTGCCGCCGTACTGATTGCATTTATCAACGAATTCCTTGAGAACCGTCGAGGCTCCATGCAGCACGAGCGGGGTGTGCGGGATCAGCTTGTGGATGGTCTTGAGACGTTCAAAGTCCAGATACGGTTCGCCTTTGAATTTGTACGCGCCATGGCTGGTGCCGATGGCGATCGCCAGCGAGTCTACGCCGGTTCTTTCGACGAATTCCGCGGCTTCGTCCGGGTCGGTGAAAGTCGCGGAACGCGCGTCAACCTTGATGTTGTCTTCCACGCCTGCCAGCTTGCCCAGCTCAGCTTCAACGACCACGCCATGCGCGTGCGCGTATTCGACGACCTCCTTGGTGATGCGGATGTTTTCTTCAAATTCGTGCTTGGAGCCGTCGATCATGACGGAGGTAAAGCCGTCGTCCACACACTTCTTGCAGATGTCAAAATCTTCGCCATGATCCAGATGCAGCGCGATATCCAGTCCGGTATCGAGGATGGCTGCTTCCACGAGCTTCAAAAGGTAAGCGGGTTTGGCGTATTTGCGCGCGCCTGCGGATACCTGCAGGATCAGCGGAGACTGTTCGAGTTTTGCCGCCTCCACGATGCCCTGAATGATTTCCATATTATTGACATTAAATGCGCCGATGGCGTAGTCCGACGTCAGCGCCTTGGCAAACATGTCTTTGGTTGTTACGAGTGCCATAGTTTCCTCCTGAAAGTTTTTATTCTGTTTCTACTTGTGCTGTTCCGGCAGCGGGCGTATTTGCCGCGCGCCGCCTGCAATCCTGATTCCATTATAGCGCATAAAAGTCTGAAAAAAAAGTCTGAAATGCAGTTTCTTCGCAAAATCGTGAGAAAATATCCACTCTGCGGGAGAGTCCCGTTTCTCAGGAAAATTTCGCGCTTTGGGCGTTTGTCTTTTCTTTGGAGAATGCCGCCTGCGCGCTTTGGAGGTTTGTCTTTTCTTTGGAGAATGCCGCCTGCGCGTCTTAGTTTTCTGTGTTCCCGTTTCCGAATCTCCCGAGGAGCGGGCCGAGCATTTCTGCCATGCTGCTGAGATCCGGCAGGGCAGAGGTGTTGATGAGGTCTGCGGGTTCCGGCAGTTTTGGCGGATTGACAGCCATTTGTCCGAGATGATCGACCTTGCCCATCACTTCTGTCATGCGATGAAAATCGCCGATCAGGCGCGCAGGCTCCGGCATGCGCAAGCGTCCGGGACGTCCGTAAAAAGACGTCGGTGCAGAGGTCTGCGAAAACGCGGGCGATATGTTCGGGTCCGGCCAAGTCTGCGCGTACACGCCCGCTTCGGTTTGGCGCAGTTCGGCAAGCAGCGCCAGCAGCAGAAGCAGGATGAGAATATCGGAATTTCGGTTCATAATGATGTACCTCTTCATTTCAATTTAGATGATCAGGTCAGGCAAAAGCGATTTCTTGGTTATCATATGAAAATTTTGCGCGCTTGGTGCATAAATTGATTACAGAGTGCGAACGCTTGGCAGAACCGGTTTCCCAGAGAGACAGGGTGCGGGGTTTCCGGCGCGGAACGCCTCGCGAAGATGTAAGGTCCGGCAGCGTGCAGAGAAAATCAAACGCGGGCTCGAGGGAACGATCTGCACGAGGAGCGTAGGCACGAGCATTGAAAGGAGAGAAGCTATGGATATCAATGAAACGATGGCGCGGGAGATCGCGCAGCAGCTCGGCATCGGCGGCGCAAGGGCTGATCAGGATATGATCCGCAGACTGGAGGGCAAGAGCGACGCCGAACTCATGCAGGAGCTTGCGCGGCTGCAGAGCCAGCTGGCCGCGAACAATATCGGCCCCGCCCAGCAGAAAGCACTGGTCAAGAGTCTGATGCCGATGATGAAAGGGCCGCAGCGGCAGCGCCTGCAGCGGATCCTGAACATGCTGGGCGAATAGGCACGTGCCGCGCCGCGGCAAAAAAAACGCGGCTGGCGCATGATGATTGGTACATCTGAAACAACGCGACAGCCGCATGTGATTCTATTTTTAAAGATTATTCGGTGATGTCATAGTTCAAGTGCAGTTTTTAACCCATCTTGTAAAATTTTCGAGAGACTGAGATTTTTTCGTTCTGCCTCATCTGCGAGCCAAGCCGGAATGGAGACCGTCTTTCGTACGGCTTTGACATTGCGATAGTACGGATCAAGGTTTGTAGTGACATAGCTTGCGAATGTGTCAGCTGTGCGGCACTGTGTCAGTGTGGACGGCTCCGGCAGAGGGATCCCCCGCTCGATCAGGCTGGTTAAATACAGACCAAGCGCCTCTTGCGCAGCCTCCATCGTTTCCGCAAGGGTCGCACCGCAGGCATTGCAGCCCTCTAAATCAGGAAATTCCACCCAATAACCATCTTCCTGATGAAAAATTGCAGGATATACTTTTAACATTTTTTTGCTCCCTTCTTTTACGCAATTATTCGATTCCGGTTCGTTTTTTGATCGCATTGAGCAGGCCCACCGGCAGATCTGTATTGTGGACCGGTATGACTTCTGTTCGACTTCCTTTTTTCATTATATAATGACTGCCATGGATGCGGTCGATTTCCCAACCGGTTTTTCTAAGCAGTTTGACAAGTTCTTTCCCTTTCATAGGTTCTTCTATCAGTGTATTACTTAATTTATGCAATGTCAATAAAGAATCGGCAAAGCATTTAATTGAAAAATATGGTAAGTTATATTATACACGAAAGAAATGTCGAAATATGTCAAACTGTGTCGGCAAAGCGGCAAAAGAAAACGGGCGGCAAGTGCCGCCCGCGGGTGTTTCTAATGTGTTTTTTTGGAACGCAAAAGTTTAGCTCCAGTTCATTTTTTTGGCGATATCTGTCTTGGTGGAGCCTTTCTCAAAGGTGAAGGTACCGCCTCTGACTTTTTCATCGTCAAGTCCGGACTGGGTGCAGATCTGCTTGTACTCTGCGTAGTCTTTGAAGAGCCCCGCGTCGACGAGGCACTGGATCGCGGCGGTTGCTGTGTTTCCCGCAACATCGACCTCGACATCTTTTGTCAGCGCACCTGCTGCCCAAAGTGTCTCGACGCCTTGGCTGCCGGAGTTCGCGTCATCCTCACCGGTGTTTTCGCCGGTGCTGTCTTCGCTGCCTGTCTGGTTATCGGTTTGATCGCCGCCCGCCGCGTCATCGGTTTTGGACGGATCGACCGACGGCGTTTCAATCTGGCTATCGTTATGGATGAGCTGTTTCGGATATTGCAAAATGACATCCATACGCCAGGCGATGATGGCCGCCGCCACAACTAAGATCAAAACCGCGATTAAAATATCGTTTTTATCGTATAAAAAATCTTTGAACTTTTTCATAATCTCCTCCATGCTTGTCCAAGCTACCCTTACATTTTAGCAGATTTAGACTTTTTTCTCAAGTGATTTTAGTGTATAATAGACACATGATTAAGATAACAATTACAGAGAATCAGGGAAACCAGCGGCTGGACCGCTTTTTGAAAAAATATTTTGACCGGGCGCCGCTCAGTCACATCTATAAGCTGATCCGCAAGGATGTCAAGGTCAACGGTAAGCGGCAGAAGGAAGATGCGATGCTGGCGGCAGGTGACGAGCTGACGATCTACCTCTCGGAAGAGGACGCGAAGGCGCTGCAGACAGTGAAAAAACACGTCAAGGCGAAGCGCCAGTTTCGGATTGCTTACGAGGATGAAAACGTCTTAGTGTGTGAAAAGCCGTTCGGGCTTTTGACGCATGGTGACCATAGCGAAAAAAAGAACCACCTTGCCAATCAGGTGGTGGACTATCTGATTCAGACCGGCGCCTATCAGCCGCGGCTGGAAAAGACCTTTACGCCGGCACCTGCCAATCGACTGGACCGCAACACGACCGGACTGGTGATCTTCGGCAAGAACGCGCCGGCGCTGCAGGAGCTGAACCGGATGATCCGCGACAAGGACGCAGTGCGCAAGCTGTATCTGACGATCGTCTGCGGCAAACTCCAAAAGCCCATGCGGATGCGGGCCAAAATGACGAAGAATGAACACAAAAATACCGTACGCGTGCTCGCGGAGGACGCCGACGAGGGAAAGACGATGGAAACAATCGTCAGACCGCTTCGCAGCGCGCAGGATCAGAATCGATGGTTTACGCTGGTCGAGGTGGAGATCGTCACCGGCAGGACGCACCAGATCCGCGCACATCTGGCGCAGGCGGGATTCCCGGTCATCGGTGACATCAAATACGGCGACCGCGCGTACAATCGCTTCGTGCAGGAGCACTTCAAGCTGTCCACGCAGCTGCTGCACGCGTACAAGCTAGTGTTCACACAGCAGGCACTGAAAGCACCGGACGGCGCAGGAGCGAAAGTGCGGACAGCGGGGGCTGCAGAACTGCCAAACGGTGCAGGATCGGAAGCGCAGGGAGCAAAGACTGCAGAACTGCCAAGCGGTGCCGGACCGGAAGCGCAGGCGGAAGCAGAGGCAGCGGGAGGCGGCGGGCTGCTCTCCTATCTGGCGGGCAAGACGATCACTGCGGAGCTGCCGCCTGATTTTGCACGAATCAAAACAAGTATTTTTGGAAATGATAAAGAGGAGATAGAGAAAAAATGAAGGAAATCATGGAGTGGGTCAAAGACATTTTGCTGGCTGTCGTTATCGCGGCTGTAATTCTGGCGTTTTTTAAGCCGATCATCGTACAGCAGCAGTCCATGGAACCGAATTTCCATGCGGGGGATTATCTGATCACGAGCAGGCAGGCGTACCGGTTATTCGGCGATCCGCAGCGCGGAGACGTCATCGTATTCAAATCGGAGCTTTTGGATGAAAACGAAAAGCCGAAGAACCTGATCAAGCGCATCATCGCGCTGCCGGGCGAAACCATCGAAATCAAGGGCGGCGAGGTCTATATCGACGGGCAGATGCTGCAGGAGGACTATCTGCCGGGCGAAGCGATCTCCGGAGAAATGGACGCGGTCACCGTACCGGAGGGACAGCTCTTTGTGATGGGCGACAACCGCGAATGCAGCGAGGACAGCCGTTCGCCGCGGGTTGGCACCATCGAGCAGTCGACCATCGTCGGCAAGGTCATCGTCAGACTCTATCCATTCAACACCATCAAGACATTCAAGGGCGTGGACTACGAATCGTAGCAGATCGCAAAACTTCGCAGATCGCGCGGTGAAATGTGAAAGAAGGCAGGTACGGCAGAGGCAGCCATGACGCAAACCGCACAGCGTGCAGTTTGTGAGACATCTGCGCAAAGCCCTGCCGGTGACGCGGAGAGGATAAGAATATGGGAAAATGGCTGCTGCGGCTTTTGGCGGCGGTTTTGGGCACAGGACTCGCTGCCGGCCTCTTTTGCAGCTTCGCGCTGGTGCGCGTGGAGGGCAGCGATATGCTGCCGACCCTGGAACCGGGCGATTATGTATTGGTAAGTAAATGGAAAAAAGACAATCTCGTGGTTGGCGATCTGGTGCTCTACGAAGCGCCGTATTACGAGATCGACGGCGCGCGGTACCCGCTGCGGCGCGTGGTGGGCGTCCGGGATGGCTGGATCAAGGTCGGCTGTGACGCGGATCTGGTGCGGGACAGTGTGCAGCTGATTCCGGCGGAGTATGTGGTCGGAACGGCGATCGGGATCGAATGACGCGGAGAGTTTGGCAAGCGGATCAAAAACGCGGGCAGAAGAGATTTTCGCAAGCAGGCCGGAAAGGCGGGCAGAAGAGATTTTCTCAAGCAGGCCGGAAGCGCGGGCAGAAGAGATTTTCGCAAGCAGGCCGGAAGCGCGGGCAGAAGAGATTTTCTCAAGCAGGCAGGAAACGCGGGCAGGAGAGATATTCGCAAGCAGGCTGAGAGAACGGGCAGAAGCTGTTTTTGCAAGCGAAGGAAAGAAGAAAAAGAAGGGGAAGGACTATGGGCAAGAAGGAACGCAAGCTGGTGGCGAATAACAAAAAAGCCTACCACGACTATTTTATAGAGGAAACGTATGAGGCGGGCATTGTGCTGACGGGGACCGAGATCAAGTCGGTGCGGCAGGGCAAGGTCAGCATCAAGGAGAGTTACGCGCGCATCAAGGACGGCGAAATGATGCTTTACGGTATGAATATCAGTCCGTACGAGCAGGGCAATCGCTTTAACACCGACCCGCTGCGCGACCGCAAGCTGCTGCTGCACAAGCAGGAAATCCGCAAGCTCATCGGGCAGACAACGCTCAAAGGCTTGACGATCGTGCCGCTCAAGATGTACATAAACGAGGATGGGCTGGCAAAGGTGGAGATCGGACTGGCGCGCGGCAAGAAGAATTACGACAAGCGCGAGGATATCGCCAGGAGGGACGCGAAGCGGGATATTGACCGCCGCATGAAGAACCGTTAACCGTTGAGAATTGAATAGAAAATTGACGAAAGCATGAAACTGCAGACGACCGTTGAAACCGAAAGAGAACTTTTGCGTGCGGGTGACCGCGATATGAGGGAGAGGGTGTTATGGAAAAGCGAAAAAGGTTCCCAAAAATCGATGAGGCGAGCTTGCTCGAGACCATGCTGGCCGCGCCGGATGAACTGATTGTAGTGGTCAACAAAAACGGATACATAGAGAACATGTCGCAGGCTTATGGCGACTTTTTGGGGATTCAGGTCCAGAACGCCATCGGGAGGCATGTTACCGAGGTCATTGAGAACACGAGAATGGACATTGTGGTCAAGACGGGCGTTCCGGAAACGGGAGAGACACAGGATATCCATGGCGAAAAGATGATTGCCACCCGAATTCCAATCCGAAAAAACGGCATGGTGATCGGCGCGTATGGGCGCGTTTTGGTGCGCAATACCAGAGAGCTTCACATGCTGCACGACAAGCTGAGCAGCATCGAGATGGAGCTGAACATGTACAAGAGAACCTTTGAGAAAATCAATACCGCGAAGTACACAGTGGATGATATCATCGGGGACTGCAGTATTATGCAGGATCTCAAGGATTCCGTCAGAAAGGTCGCGAAGACCAATTCCAATGTTTTAATCATGGGCGAAAGCGGCACAGGCAAGGAGCTGTTCGCGCACAGCATTCACGCGGGCAGCATGCGCAGAAAAGCGCCGTTTGTCTGTGTGAACTGCGGCAGTATACCGGAGCAGCTGATTGAATCGGAGCTGTTCGGCTATGAAGAGGGCGCGTTTACGGGCGCGCGGAAGGGCGGCAAGATCGGACTTTTCCCCGCGGCGCATGGGGGCACCATATTTTTGGATGAAATCGGAGAGCTGCCGCTTCCTATGCAGGTCAGATTGCTGCGTGTCCTGCAGGACAGAGAGATTCAGCGTGTCGGTTCCAACGTGAGAGAAAAGGTCAATGTGCGGGTTGTGGCGGCGACCAACCGGAATCTCTATCAGATGGTAAAGAAGGGCGAGTTCCGCTCGGATTTGTATTACCGTTTGAACGTTGTGACGTTGCATCTGCCTTTGCTGCGGGAACGCAAGGAGGATCTTCCGCTGCTCATCCAGATGATCCTCAGTAAAATTTCAAAAAAGGAGAGCCTGGGAGCCATCGAAATTTCGCGCGAGGCGATGGATCATCTGCTCCGTTACGATTGGCCGGGAAATGTACGGGAATTAGAAAATGTTTTGGAGCGCGCGATCAACTTTACGGATGCGGGTGAAAAAATCAAGGCGAAAAATCTGCCGGAGCGGATTACGGGCAGTATGGTTTCGCAGACAGTGATGCCGCTGAAAGAACTTATGGAAAATACGGAGAAGGACGCCATCAAGGACGCGCTTCTGCGCTGCCGGAACTGTAAAGCGAAGGCCGCCAATGAACTGGGAATCAGCAGAACAACTTTATATGAAAAAATGATGAAATACGAGATCTGAACCCCTGCGAAAAGGTAACGAAACAACGGGTGTGCGGGTATTCTTACAGAAAACGTGAACGCGTGAGAGAAGCTGTAAAGAAATCCGCACGCTTTTTTTGTGGATTTTTTTGAAAATGTTCGGGAAGACTTACAGTTTTGGCCGATTTTGGCGCAAACCTGCTTTTTTTATTTCTCTCCAAAAAGGGACGACGCAAGGAAAGCTTGAAGTTTCAACGTTCGCGATGAAGCAAAAAAACTTGGCACAATCTTTGCGCTGTGATGATAGCAGAACACAGTTGTGAAAAAAATCTTAAATTGCGGTAGGACGACCGGTCAAAGACGAAATCCGCGAGGAGGAGGAAATTATGTTAAAAGACAAAGTTGCGATTGTAACAGGGGCTGCCAGCGGCATCGGTCTGGCAACCGCGGAAATGCTGGCTAAAGAAGGCGCGCGTGTTGTGCTTGCGGACATCAACGAAGCGCAGCTCGAGGCTGTTTCCGCGAAAATCGGCGCAGACGCGCTTGCGGTTGACCTCAGCAAGAGAGAGGGTTGTCGGGAATTGGCCGATTATACGATGAAGCGGTACGGAAGAATTGATATTCTGGTCAATGTCGCCGGAATTCAAAACGTCGCGTCGGTGGAGGATTTTCCGGAGGAACGCTGGGACTTTATGATCTCCCTCATGCTTACCGCGCCGTTCCTTTTGACGAAATACGCGTGGCCTTCTATGAGACAGAATGGCTGGGGACGTGTCATCAATTTGAACTCTATCCATGGTCTGGTCGCTTCGGAATTCAAATCCGCTTATGTATCCGCGAAACATGGTTTGATGGGACTTACCAAGACCGCGGCGTTAGAGGGCGGCCCTTGCGGCATTACGGTTAATTCCATCTGTCCGGCTTATGTCAGAACGCCGCTGGTGGATAATCAGATTGAAGCGCAGGCGCAGAACCACAGAATCAGCAAGGAAGAAGTCGTCAGCAAGATTATGCTGCAAAAGGCGGCGATCAAAACCATGCTGGAGCCGGAAACCATCGCGGAGGCAGTAAAATTCCTTTGCTCCGACGCGGCGGCAAATATTACGGGAACCGCGTTTACCATTGACGGCGGCTGGACGGCAGGCTGATGCCGCGCTGGCTGAGCGATTCACGAGCAGGCGGACAAAAGCGCGCGACGAAACGCGACGAAAACGGAAATTTCCGCGCGCGTAGGGCGCTCGTGGATAGGCGCGTGGAACTTGTTGTCGAAGAGACTGTTTGCGATGCAATTTCCGCGCGCGTAGGGCGCTCGTGGATGCGCGCCGCGCCGCAAGGTGCTTTTGTTGATCGTGCGGGAACATCGCAGGCGATAGTTCCTATCTAAATAAAAAACAAAGGAGGAGACGAGATGATTGGTGTAATTGGTGTAATTATTTCCTTAATCTTACTTATCATGCTGGCCTATAAGGGCTGGTCTGTTATCTTGATCGCGCCGATACTGGCGTTGATCGCGTCCGTATTTGTAATCTTTGAGGGTGGAGACTTCCACATGATGGCCATCTATACAGAAACATATATGCCGAATCTGGCATCGTATGTAAAGGCCAATTTCCCGATATTCCTGCTCGGCGCGGTATTCGGCAAGGTGATGGACCTTTCGGGCTGTGCGAAATCCATCGCGGAAACGATTGTCGCGAAGGCGGGACGAGGCAAGGAACTTTGGGCTGTTGTACTTTCGTGCGCAATCATCACCTACGGCGGTGTTTCGCTCTTTGTAGCGGCCTTCGCTATCTATCCGATCGGCGCGGCGCTGTTCAGAGAAACTGATATTCCGAAACGGCTGCTTCCGCCGGCTATCGCACTTGGTGCGTTCACCTTCACGATGACCGCGATTCCGGGTACGCCGCAGATTCAGAACACGATTCCGATGGCTTACTTCGGTACAGATACTTTCGCAGCGCCGGTGCTCGGTATTGTCGCGGCGCTGATCATGCTGCTGGGCGGTATGTTCTGGCTGACATTGAGATTGAAAAAAGCAAAGGAGGCCGGAGAAGGCTACGGGGATCATCCGAATGAAAATCTCGCGGATATTGACATTTCAAAGCTTCCGCCTTTCGCGATCGCCATCACGCCGATTCTTGCGGTGCTGGTGCTGAACCTGATCCTTTCGAAGTTTGTGCTTCCGGGGATGGAGCACGCTTACCTGGAGGAAAAATACAATACGACCTACAGCGCGGTAGGCGGAACCTGGGCGCTGGTTATCGCGTTGGTGGTCGGTATCCTGCTTACTGTTGTTCTAAACCGCAGCAGATTTGAAAAGGGAATCGTGGAATCTCTCAAGGAAGGCGCGAACAGCTCCCTGCTGGCAATCATGAATACCGCTTCCGAGGTAGGTTACGGAAACGTTATCAAGACACTTCCTGCTTACGCGCTTTTGGCGGCGGGCTTACTGAGTATTTCTTCTAACCCGCTGATCGGTGAAGCCATCGCTTCCTCGGTCATGGCAGGTGTAACGGGCTCCGCGTCCGGTGGATTATCCATCGCGCTCGCGACCTTCGCGGATTCGTTCAAGGCCGCGGCCGACGCGTCCGGCATCAGCTACGAGGTACTGCACAGAGTTGCTTCGGTTGCCTGCGGAGGACTGGATACGCTGCCGCATAACGGCGCTGTTATTACGCTTCTGATGGCTACGGGCATGACGCATAAGGAATGCTACTTGAACATCGGTATGTGTACCGTTATCATTCCGACGATCGCGGTTATCGCGATTATTATCCTGGGAAGCTTCGGGGTATGTTAAAGAAACTGTAGATGTATGGAAGAGAGGAACATGATATGGTTAATAAAATCATGACATTAGAGCAGGCAGTCGCGGATGTGAGAGACGGTATGACCATCATGGTCGGCGGATTTTTGGCGACAGGATCTCCCGAAATCTTGATGGACGCGCTCGTGGAAAAGGGCGTGAAGCATCTGACGGTCATCGCAAACGATGGAGGTCTGGACGCAGGACAGCCTGCTGGAAATTTCGCAGGGAAAACGGCAAGAGGCGTTGGGAAGCTTTTGGAGCATCACATGGTGGATCATCTGATCGCCTCTCATATCGGGGTCAATCCGAAGATCAATGAGCAGATCGCAGAAGGCACACTTCGTTATACGCTGGTGCCGCAGGGAACGCTCGCGGAAAAGATTCGAGCCGCGGCTTACGGACTCGGCGGCGTGCTGACCTCAACCGGAATCGGAACACCGATGGAGGAGGAACCGGATGAACTGGGCAGACCAAAGAAAGTGTTGGAGATCGGAGGAAGAAAGTTTCTGCTGGAACTTCCGTTACATGCGGACTATTCCTTCCTGCGGCCATCTGTTGCCGACCGTTTCGGAAACTATATGTGCGCGAAGGCAACCAAGAATTTTAACTACGTGATGGCCGGCGCGTCAACCTGCACCATCATCGCGCCCGAAAAACTCGTAGAAATCGGAGAAGTGAATCCGGACATCTTCCAGGTGGCAGGCGTTTTGGTAGACGGTATTGTGGAAGGAGAACAGAGATGGCAGATTTAAAAGAAAGAATCGCAAGAAGATGCGCAAAAGAATTTAAGGACGGTGAATTCGCAAACCTCGGGATCGGGCTTCCGACGCAGGTGGCGGATTATATTCCCGAGGGTGTTACAGTAACCTTCCATTCGGAAAACGGCTTCGCGGGTATCGACGCGATCGCGACCGAAAATCCGGATGTGGATATCATCAACTCCGGCGGCACCTATGTGACGACGATTCCGAGCGTGAAGTTCTTCGACACCGCGGAATCCTTCGGGCTGGTGCGCGGCGGACATGTTCGCGCGACGGTTTTGGGCGCGATGGAGGTGGCCGAAAACGGAGATCTCGCGAACTGGATCGTGCCGGGCAAAAAGGTAGCCGGCATGGGCGGCGCGATGGATTTGTGCTCCGGCTGCCCTGAAGTTATCATCGTGATGCTGCACACGCAAAAGGGCGCGCCGAAGATTTTAAAAAAATGCACGCTTCCGCTGACTGCCGAAAAATGCGTTTCCAAAATTATTACGGAAATGGGCGTTATGGAGGTCAGAGAGGACGGCATCTGGGTTACGGAGCTGCATCCGGATTACAGTAAGGATGACATTCAGGCGGCAACCGCGTGCACGCTGCATTTTGACCCCGCGATGAAGGCGATGGAGGAAGCGTAGCGATACACGAAAAGGGCCAAAGCGCGCGTATCGAAATCTGAGATTTGTACGCGCGCGCGGCGCGTATGAAGGCGCGCTATACGCAAGAGACTTTTGGCGTGATTCGTGATTTCGGAAATGTCGCTTCACGATATTTTCCGGATGATAAAAGGCTGTTAAAACTGTTATGACGAAAAGAAAGCGAGGGAGGTTGGAATGAAAACTGCGAGGGATGTGAAGCGTATTGTAATCGCGGGAGCGGGAACCATGGGCTCCTCGATGGGAGAAACCTTTGCGAAATACGGCTATGATGTGACGCTGTATGATATTTTCCCGAGCGCGCTTGAAAAAGCGGGAAATTTGATTCGCCTGAACCAGGAAACCGAGGTAGCGGAGCATGTGGTGACGCCGGAGGAATCCGCGGCGCTGCTGGAGCGAATCCGTTACAGCGAAGATAAGGCGTGTTTTGAGGGGGCGGATCTGGTTGTGGAAGCGATTTTGGAGAAGCTCGATGTCAAGCATGCTTTTTGGGCGGAGATTTCGGCGCTGGTTCCGGAGGACGCGATCTTGGCGAGTAATACCTCAGGGCTGTCTATTACGGCCATCGCGGAGGTTGTAAAAAGGCCGGAACGATTCGGCGGCATGCACTGGATCAATCCGCCGCACCTGATTCCTCTGATTGAGGTCATTCAGGGCAAAAAAACCGATGATGAGACAGCGGCGGC